>Ga0209958_1000357_pt1 | contig 99914 bp, 85 predicted proteins | sample ThiBio_inoc_plan_FD_183942 | JGI IMG/M metagenome (GOLD analysis project Ga0209958, IMG submission 183942) | Wastewater bioreactor microbial communities from Cape Town, South Africa - Thiocy_inoc_plan (SPAdes) | ecosystem: Engineered > Bioremediation > Thiocyanate > Unclassified | place: South...
GTGTTGCCACGTCTATCACTCCTGGTCTCCTGCTGCTCAAAAAAGCAGCAGGTTAGGGTTAGTACGTGGATCAGATTTAGATGGAAATCCTGGCGGTTAGTGGGTCACTTCTGCGTGGAAATCAACAACCTTATCTTTTTGCATCAGACGGCCGCACGTTCTACCTCTGTGTGCAGTCGTCTTTCAACTACTACAGCGGGAACGCGCGGGCTCATCAGGCATTGGTCTTCGGTGACCTGGTACCCGAGAGCCCGGGCGGTGACCCGTTTGCAACTGTGATTTCTGGGGGTGTAGACACGAACTGGGCGGCTGCCGGGGGCACCTATGTGTGGGACTACTGGTCTTCTGACTATCTGGTCGCAGTTCCACGCGGAGTGTCGGGCGCCGGAACCGCCGTGCGTGGTGCTACCCATTGCGACCTCAACCTGGGCTTCCTCACAGACCTCCCGAACCCCATCACTGGCGCGATACCCACGGGCCGTGTGCTGTACCACGACACCACCGCATCGTTTCCCCGAGCATCGTTCCCTGGTGTGCAATTTGGGCCATGCCCCAGTGCTGAAAAGCTCATCGATGCGCACGCAATTCTGGACATGCCAGATGGGCGGTCGTTTGTCTCGACGTTCTGCTTGTCGACGGTGAACGCAAACTCAGGTCTGAAGGCGGTGCTTATTGATATCACCGGCCCCTGGAGATAAGCCATGGCCGCCCACAAGTATTGGCGCGCTCTGGCGTTGACTGCCGCCACCCCCGGCACCTTGGAAATCTCGGAGTTCCATCTCTACAACGGCGCTACCCGCGTCGATGCCGCCGCCACACTGACCGCCAGTGCCGCGCCCAGCGGGGCGCTGGCGAATCTGAAAGACGACAACACAGGCACCGGCTGCTATTGGGCGTCGGGTGGTGAGTCGGTAGTCCTGACCTGGACTTTTCCCACTCCACAAAATGTGGATGGCATCGTCGTGGGGGCAAGGACCACCATTGCGCGCTGGCCCACTGCGCTGCAACTCCATGGCGGGGATGTGACCACGGGCACCGGCCCAAGCCCGGAGTACATCGAGCACCAGTGCTATGGCCTTGGGCGATTCGTCTCGGCCACCAAGACCGGCATTCTTCGCCCCTTGCCAGGCAACGCTCACAAGCCGTTGAAGACCAAGGATTTGCTGATCTGCCCCGGCATAGGCCGCATACCGTTTGAGGTGGTGAGGGAAGTGCTGCCGCGCACCGACCCAAAGACCTACCTGCCGCAAGCCGCAACGGTCCGGCTCGAGCGCGACATTGACGGCAAGGTGATCCGCCAGGTTTGGAGCCCAACTGGGGTGGGCGCGTTTGAGTTTGTCGACGAGAACTTCACGTACACGGTGACGGCCATCTACCCAGAAACTGGCATGCGGGCAGTGATCGCCGACCGCATTAAGCCGCAGGGCCACCCGGAGTTTGTTGAATGAGCGAGCTGGTGATGGCGCCGGATGGGGCCGTGGCAATGTTGGAAGGCTTGCTGGCGCGAGGTGCCGCGTCGCGCCTGCATTACTTGAGCGCGAGCAACGTCACGCTGGCCGTGCTGGTGCTGGCGTCGCCCTGTGGTGAGATCGTGGACGAGCAGCTCGTGCTGGCCCAAGCGGACCCGCTGGGTGATTTGATCTTGGCCACCGGCTTTGCGGTATCGGCTGTCTGGTACAGCTATGAGAACAAGCTGCTGGGTAGCGGAGCGGTCACCGACGAAGCGGGCACGGGGCCTTTCAAGGTTCCCGGGTTGACTGGAACTCGCCTTTTGGCTGGCGGCCGTCTCAAACTGGGCACCACGGCCCTGAGCTGACGATGGAGCCGATTCGCCTCATCTTCTCAGCGCCATCGCTGGCGGACGGATTCCCGCTGCGCCTGGTGTTCGGGGAAGTGGACGACGACGTCCCGCCGCCGCCCGATGTCACGGTCACCCTGCAGGCGCATATCACCCGCCTGGGCGGCACCGTCAATGCCCACTATGAGAGCAACACACCGCGCCCCATCGTGGCCTCGCTGAGCAGCGGCTGGTCGGAGGGTGACCCGGTGGCATCGGAATTGATCGTAGCTTGGCAAAGCGCTGTGCCGCTGCGCGTGAGCTGCAGGGCGCGCTGGCAAGAGGCCGAGGCGGTGGTGCGCAGCCTGGCGGTCGCTTGGTCCAGTGGGGACAGCTCAGTGCATGCCTGGCTGGCCGTGAACTACCTGGAGGCCATCGCTTCGGACACCTGGCCGCTGCGAATGGCGTGGCAGCAGGCTGAGCGCTTGAGCACCAGGGTTCGGGCCCAGTACCAGGAGGCCGAGCGTGTTCGCACTTGGCCCGTTGCCATTCGGTATCAACAGGCCTCACGCGCCCCGAGGGCCTGGCTCCAGTCCCGGTATCAGCAGGGCGTGCCGGTCCGCGCCGGGTTCACCGAGGCGGAGTCCGATGGCGACCCTGTCCGCATGTACCTGCGGGTCCGGTATCAGCAGGCAATGCGTCCACCGACCGGCCGCTGGGTGCGCCCAGTGGCCCCACCGGCGCCAGATCCTTGTTATGTGCCTTCGCTACCCGTGCGGCTGGTCTTTACGGAAGAGGCTGGCATTGGGATGCCGCTGGTTTTTGTTTGTGAGCGACACACACCGCCGCCTCAACCGGGCACGGTGGTCGTTCAACGCAGGAGGGTTTACATGGCTTTCAACACTGTCACGCTGCACCGGGTAGATACCGGCGCGGTCTTGCACGCCCTGGGATTCACGATGTCGCTGGACGAAGGCTCCTGGACGTGGAACTGGGAGGCTTCGCTGCATGAGAGTGCCCGCAACCACCTCGGCCGCGAAAGCTCCGGGCGCCCGGCCGAGCTGGCGGTGGTGGTCAATGGCGTGGCGTTCAGGCTGCTGCTGGAGAACCGGGCCAAGGACGAGCGGTTTCTGCCCGAGCTGCGCTTCAGTGTCTCAGGCCGTGGCAAGGCGGCGATCCTGGATGAGCCCTACGCGCCCGTCATGAACTTTGGGAACGAGGCCAACCGGACCGCCCAGCAGCTCGCGGCCGAGGTGCTCACGATCAACGGTGTGCCCATGGGCTGGGATGTGGATTGGGGCCTGACGGATTGGTTTGTGCCTGGCGGCGCCTGGACCTTCCAGGGCACCTACATCAACGCCATCAACGACATCGCCACCGCTGCTGGTGGGTATGTGCAGCCGCACAACACCGAAGCAGTGCTGCGCATCCTGCCGCGCTACCCGTCCGCGCCCTGGGATTGGGACAGCGTCACGCCGGATTTTGTGATCCCGCGCACGGCCGCCGAGGTTGTGTCCACGGACTACGTCGACAAGCCCGTCTACAACCAGGTGCACGTGGGCGGCATCGCAGCGGGCGTGTTCGGCCCCTGGAAGCGGGCCGGGACGGCGGGCGACAAGGAGGCCCCACAGGTCACCCATGCGCTCATCACCCATGCGGAAGCCCAGCGCCAGCGCGCGCGGGCCGTGCTGAGCGACACCGGGAGCCAAGCGCTGATCTCCCTGAGCATGCAGGTGCGGCCGGAGACGGGCGTGATCATGCCGGGCAAGTTCATCCGCTACCAGGGCGACGAAGAGGTGATGGGCATCGTCCGAGGGGTTGGCCTGAACTGGAATCGGCCGACCCTGCGCCAGGTCATCCGGGTGGAAACCCATGAGTAACGCGTACCTCGACTTCCTGGGACTGCTGCCGCCCAGGCTTTTGCTGGTGGGAACTGTGACGTCCATCACCTCGGGCGTGGCCACCGTCACTCTGCCAGGTGGAGGGCGCCTGCAGGTGCGTGGCGAAACAACGCTGGGGGCACGGGTGTTTGTGCGTGACGGCGCCATTGAAGGCCCGGCCCCGACCCTCGCCGACTCTTCGGGGGAGGTGTAAAGCAAAAAAGACAGGGCGAGTGCAAGGGATGCGCTAACACCCCCTGCAAACGTCTCCGCCGTGAGCAGCCACGGCATCGACCAAAGACCCTGCCACCTAGCTAGGCGGGGCTGATCATAGGTGATGCCGACATGATGGACGTGAGATGCGGACGGTGCCAGAAACTGCTGGCCCGAGCGGATGGAGTTGTAGAGATCAAGTGCCCGCGTTGCGGGTGCATGAACCACTGGAGGGCCGGTGTTGCTGATCCCAGCGGCGAGAGCCCCCAAATGCCAGAACGCCAGCGAGCGTCATCAACCAAGAAGGATAGAGATGACGCAAGCAAAAAGCCCTTTGGCATGGCTGGGCGGCAAGAGCCGCCTGGCAAACCGGATCATCGAGAAGATGCCGGTTCACCAGACCTACTGCGAGGTGTTCGCAGGCGCGGCCTGGGTGCTCTTTAAAAAGCCGGAAAGCAAGGTCGAAATCATCAACGACATCAATTCGGACCTCACCAACCTCTATCGGTGCGTGAAGTTCCACCTGGCCGAGCTGGTTGCCCAGTTCCGCTGGATGCTGGTGTCGCGCGATGAGTTCGACCGCTTCCTCAAGACGCCCGCCGACACCCTGACCGACATTCAGCGGGCGGCCAGGTTCTTCTACCTGGCCAAGTCCAGCTTTGGTGCCCGGATCGTGAAGCCGACCTACGGCATCTCAGCGACCGGCGCGCCGCGCCTGAACCTACTGCGGATTGAGGAAGACCTGAGCGAAGCCCACCTGCGCTTGGCGCGGGTGTTCATCGAGAACAAGCCCTACGACCAGGTCATCCAGCGCTTTGACAAGCCGGGCACGCTGTTCTATATCGACCCGCCGTATTGGGACTGCGAGAAGGACTACGGGGAGGGGTTGTTCAGCAAGGAGGATTTCGGGCGCTTGGCGGGCCTCCTGGGGGCTGTCAAGGGCAAGTTCATCCTGAGTCTGAACGACACGCCTGGCGTGAGGGAGACCTTTGCGGAGTTTCGGATCGAGGCGGTCAAGACCAGGTACAGCATCAGTGGCAGCAGCAAGCAAGAGGCTGCAGAGGTGCTGATCAGCAACTTCAAGCTGGCGTAGTGCCAGACAACGGCAGTCTGGCTTGGCTTGCTGGCAGGGCTTTAAAGAGCGGTACTGGGGGCATCGAAATCAACCCAACGGACTAGACCTATGAGTAAACAGCCTGACCGATCCATTGATGCCTTGCTTGAATCAATCGCCCTGCAGCACCTGCGAATTGAGACGCTAAAAACCCGCAAAGCGGATTCCTTGGATTTCCATGAGGTCGCGGTCTGGGGGGTGAAGGATGCTTTGTTGGCTGCATATGAGGCCGGTCGAGCAGGAGCGAGAAGCGGCAACAAAAAGCGCTGAGAGCTAGTTTCTGCTTTAAAAAAGCCCCTCTTGAGGGGCTTTTCTTCGTCCTGATGACAGGGGCGGGCTTGGTTTTTCGTGCCAAAGGTAGCGTAAATTAGCGCCAAAGGCGGCGTAAATCAGTGCCAAAGCGTGCGGCGCGCCATTGCCGCAACGAATGGTTTGGGTGGGCCTCCCTATTTTTTCCGGGGGTTTTGGTCGGGCGGAGAATTTGCTGCAGAATAGAACGAACGTTCGTTTTTATTTGCCCGCATGTCCGCCACCTCTTTATCCAGCCAGGTCACCCGCATCCCGCGCGCTCGCAGCGGTACCGGCCGTGCCCTGCAAAAAGGCCAGCAAACCAAGGCGGCCATTGTCGAGGCAGCGCTGGGCCTGGCCACGCACATCGGGCTGGAAGGCCTGTCCATCGGGGCGTTGGCCGACGTCACGGGCATGAGCAAGTCGGGCGTGTTTGCCCATTTTGGCTCGCGCGAAGAGCTGCAGATATCCGTGGTTCGTGAATACCACACGCGTTTCGAACAGGAAGTGTTCTACCCCGCCATGTCCGCGCCGCGTGGCCTGGCCCGGCTCAGCGCCATGTTCGACAACTGGATGAAGCGCACTTCCATCGAAATCGATTCGGGCTGCATCTACATCAGCGGTGCGGTCGAATTTGATGACCGCACCGGCCCCGTGCGTGACGCGCTGGCCAGCTCGGTGCTGACCTGGCACGCCGCCATGCGCCGCGCCATCGAGCAGTGCAAGGGCCTGGGCGAGCTGCGCGCGGACACCAATGCCGAGCAGATGCTGTTCGAGATCCACGGCCTCATCCTCGCGCTGCACTACGAAGCGCGGTTCCTGCAAACCCCGGGCTCCATGGCCCGGGCGGTGCAGGGCTTTCACAACATCCTGGCGCGTTACAGCGCCACAAAACCTGGCGCCACCGCAGAAGCCGCCCCCGCTGCTGCTGCCAAGCGCCGCAAAGTTTCCAACCAAACCACCACCTCCAAGGAGTAAACCCCATGCCTATGTACACGCCGCCCCTGCGCGACATGCAATTCGTCATGCACGAAGTGCTCAAGGTCAGCGATGAATTCAAGGCCATGCCGCCCCACGCCGAGGTGGATGTGGACACCATCAATGCGGTGCTCGAAGAAGCCGGCAAGTTCACTGCCGAAGTGACCTTCCCGCTGAACATCAGCGGCGACACCGAAGGCTGTGTGCTCAACAAGGCCACCCACGAAGTGAAGACCCCCACGGGCTTCAAGGATGCCTACGCCAAGTACGTCGAAGGCGGCTGGGCTGCGCTGTCGTGCGACCCCGCCTACGGCGGCCAGGGTCTGCCCTTCGTGCTGAACCAGTGCCTGTACGAGATGATGAACTCGGCCAACCAGGCCTGGACCATGTACCCCGGCCTGTCGCACGGCGCCTACGAAGCCCTGCACGCCCACGGCACCGAAGAGCAAAAGGCCCTGTACCTGCCCAAGCTGACCAGCGGCGAGTGGACCGGCACCATGTGCCTGACCGAACCCCACTGCGGCACCGACCTGGGCCTGCTGCGCACCAAGGCCGAGCCGCAGGCCGACGGCACCTACAAGATCACCGGCAACAAGATCTTCATCAGCGCCGGCGAGCACGACATGACCGCCAACATCGTGCACCTGGTGCTGGCCCGCCTGCCCGACGCGCCCAAGGGCAGCAAGGGCATCAGCCTGTTCGTCGTGCCCAAGTTCAATGTGAAGGCCGACGGCTCGCTGGGCGAGCGCAACCCCATCTTCTGCACGGGCTTGGAGCACAAGATGGGCATCCACGGCAATGCCACCGCGCAGATCGCCATCGACGGCGCCATCGGCACCATGGTGGGCCAGCCCAACAAGGGCCTGGCCGCCATGTTCGTGATGATGAACGCCGCCCGCCTGGGTGTGGGCAACCAGTCGCTGGGCCTGACCGAAGTGGCTTACCAAAATGCGCTGGCTTACGCCAAGGACCGCATCCAGATGCGCAGCCTCTCGGGCGTGAAGGCCAAGGACAAGGACGCCGATCCCATCATCGTGCACCCCGACGTGCGCAAGATGCTGCTCACCGCCAAGGCCTACGCCGAAGGCGGCCGCGCGCTGCAGATCTTCTGCACGCTGCTGCTGGACAAGGTGCACAGCCACCCCGATGAAAAGGTGCGTGCCGAATCCGAAGAGATGGTGGCGCTGCTCACCCCCATCGTGAAGGCCTTCATCACCGACAACGGCCACATCTCCACCAACGCCTGCATGCAGGTCTTCGGCGGCCACGGCTTCATCAAGGAATGGGGCATGGAGCAGTACGTGCGCGACAACCGCATCAACATGATCTACGAAGGCACCAACACCATCCAGTCGCTGGACCTGTTGGGCCGCAAGATCCTGGGCAACAACGGCGCCACGCTCAAGAAGCTGGGCAAGCTGATCGGCAAGCTGGTGGAAGAAGAAGGCGTGAACGAGAAGATGGCCGAGTTCATCAACCCGGTGGCCATGCTGGGTGACCAGATGACCAAGTTCACCACCGAGATCGGCTTCAAGGGCATGCAGAACCCCGACGAAGTGGGCGCCGCTGCCGTGGACTACCTGCGCGTGGCCGGCCACCTGGTGTTCGGCTACCTGTTCGCCCGCATGGCCCAGGTCGCCCTGCGCGAGATCGCCGCTGGCAACACCGACCCGTTCTATGGCGCCAAGCTGCAGACGGCGCGCTTCTACTTTGCCAAGCTGTTCCCCGAAACCGTCACGCTGATGCGCACGGCCCGTGCTGGCAGCAAGGTGCTGATGGACACGGATCTGGCCCTGGCCTGATCGGTAGATCTGCGGATTTCAAGCTTTTTTGGCACGGAGCGCCTATGTATAAAGCGGTAGCAGCTATTGTTTTGGTAGCGTCTGCGGCGTCCGTCTGGGCGCAGGCGACGCCCGAAGGCCTGTGGCGCAACATCGACGACAAGACCGGCGAGGCCAAGGCCGAAATCCGCATCCGCGACATCGGCGGCGGCGTTTTGAACGGGGCGCTGGAAAAGCGCCTGTCCAAAGACGCCAAGCCCGACGAGGTCTGCGACGAATGCTCGGATGACCGCAAGGGCAAGCCCATCCTGGGCCTGGAGATCATCCGGGGTGCCAAGAAGGCTGACGGCAAAGAGGTGTGGGAAGGCGGCAAGATTCTCGACCCCGAGAACGGCCGCAACTACACCCTGCGCATGACCCCCGTCGAGGGCGGCAAGAAGCTCGAAGTGCGGGGCTCCATCGGCCCCTTTGGCCGCACGCAAACCTGGATCCGCGTCCAGTAAACCCCATTCCCGTGGCCTTGCGCGCCCCCTGCGGTGTTGCGCAACGCCCCAACCAGGAACCCAACCCATGTCCCGATTCCAAGTGAAAAAAGTCGCCGTGCTCGGCGCAGGCGTGATGGGCGCGCAGATTGCCGCCCACCTCGTCAACGTGAAGGTGCCCGTGGTGCTGTTCGACCTGCCTGCCAAGGAAGGCCCGAAGAACGGCATCGTCACCAAGGCCGTCGAAGGCCTGAAAAAGCTCAAGCCTTCGCCCCTGGGCGTGGCCGACGACGCGGCGCTGATCCAGCAGGCCAACTACGAAGAGCACATTCACCTGCTCAAGGAATGCGACCTCGTGATCGAGGCCATTGCCGAGCGCATGGACTGGAAGCTCGACCTGTACACCAAGATCGCTCCCCACGTGGCCAAGCACGCCATCCTGGCGTCCAACACCTCGGGCCTGTCGATCACCAAGCTCTCCGAAGTGCTGCCCGAGAGCATCAAGCCGCGTTTCTGCGGCATCCACTTCTTCAATCCCCCGCGCTACATGACGCTGGTGGAGCTGATCAACACGCCCACCACCCAGCCAGAAGTGCTGGACCAGCTCGAAGCCTTCGTCACCAGCGGCCTTGGCAAGGGCGTGGTGCGCGCGCACGACACGCCCAACTTCGTCGCCAACCGCGTGGGCATCGCCGGCATGCTGGCCACGATGAAGGAAGTCGAGAACTTTGGCCTGACCTATGACGTGGTGGACGACCTCACGGGCAAGAAGCTGGGCCGCGCATCCAGCGGCACCTTCCGCACCGCCGACGTGGTGGGGCTGGACACCATGGCCCACGTCATCAAGACGCTGCAGGACAACCTGAGCATCGAGACCGACCCCTTCTACGAAAGCTTTGGCACGCCCGCCGTGCTGAAAAAGTTGCTCGAGCTGGGCAACCTGGGTCAGAAGACCAAGGCCGGTTTCTTCAAGAAAGTCGGCCGCGATGTGATGCGTTTCGAGCTGGAAAGCGAAGAGTACGTGCCCGCCGGCCAGAAGGCCGACGAGGTGTATGCGCGTATGCTCAAGAAGCCCGCTGCCGAGCGCCTGCGCCTGCTGCGCAATGCCGAAGGTGCGCCCGGCCAGTTCCTCTGGGCCATCCTGCGCAACAGCTTCCACTACGCCGCCGTGCACCTGGGCACCATCGCCGACAACGCCCGCGACGTGGACCAGGCCATGCGCTGGGGCTTTGGCATGAAGCAGGGCCCCTTCGAGCTGTGGCAGGAAGCGGGCTGGCTCGAAGTGGCCAAGATGATCCAGGAAGACATCGACGCCGGAAAAGCGCTGTGCAAGGCACCGCTGCCCGAGTGGGTCTTCAAGGGCCCGGTGGCCGACGCCGGTGGCGTGCACACAGCGCAAGGTTCGTGGAGTGCATCGCAGAACAAGTTTGTGCCCCGCCGCCAGCTGCCCGTGTACGAGCGTCAGATCTTCCCCGAGGCCCTGCTGGGCGAAACCAGCCTGCCCGACTGGCGCACCGCTGGCACCACCATTGCTGAATCGAAAGCCCTGCGCACGTGGACGCTGGACGGCCAAGTACTCATCGCCAGCATCAAGAACAAGATGCATGCCATCAGCCCCGAGGTGATGGAAGCGCTGATGGAAGCGCTGGAACTGGCCGAGTCTGAGTACCAGGGCATGGTGATCTGGTCCGGCGACGCGCCTTTCAGCGTGGGTGCGGACTTGGAAGCCACGATGCCCGCCTTCATGGTCGGCGGCGCCGATGCGGTGGAAAGCATCGAGCAGGAGCTGCAGAACCTGATGATGCGCATCCGCTATGCGCAGGTGCCTGTCGTCGCAGCCATCCATGGCATGGCGCTGGGCGGTGGCTGCGAGCTGGCCGTGTATTCGGCCAAGCGTGTGGCCCACATGGAAAGCTACATCGGCCTGGTCGAAGTGGGCGTGGGCCTAGTGCCCGGCGCCGGCGGCCTGACCTACATCGCCCGCCGCGCGGCCGAGAACATGGCCGCCTCCACATCCAAGGACATCCTGCCGTTCCTGACCGAGGGCTTCACCGCCGCGGCCATGGCCAAGGTGGGCACCAGCGCGATCGAATCGCGCAAGCTGGGCTTTCTGCTGGACAGCGACATCATCGTGCCCCACAAGGATGAGCTGTTGTTCGTCGCCATCAACGAAGCCAAGTCCATGGCCGCGAGCGGCTGGCGTGCGCCGCACAAGCGCTTGTTCCCCGTGGCGGGCCGCAGTGGTCTGGCCACCATCAAGGCCCAGCTGGTGAACATGCGCGACGGCGGCTTCATCAGTGCCTACGACTTCAAGATCGGCGCCATGATCGCCGAGGTGGTCTGTGGCGGCGATGTGGATGCGGGCTCGATGGTGAGCGAGGAATACCTGCTCACGCTGGAGCGCAAGGTGTTCTGCCACCTGATTGCCCAGCCCAAGACGCACGAGCGCATTCTCGGAATGCTCTCCACGGGCAAGCCTGTCCGCAACTGATCGGCATCACCATGACGAGCCAAGCCCCCAACAAACTCCAGCGCTCGCTGATGCGCCTGGACGAGGCGCCCGCCTTCATGCGCGGCTTCGTGCAGAACATCATCCTGCGCCGGGCCGTGCCCTTCACCGGCACGGCCGGGGTGCGGTTCGTGTCGCTCACGCCCGAGCGTGTCGAGGTGCACCTTGCCAACGAGCGCCGCGTGCAAAACCACATTGGTGGTGTGCACGCCTCGGCCATGAACCTGCTGGCCGAAACGGCCACCGGCATGGTCGTGGGCATGAACGTGCGCGACGACTGCCTGCCGCTGGCCAAGGAGCTCTCCATGGCGTTCAAGAAGCGCGCCACGGGCGGCCTCAAAGCCGTGGCCACGCTCACCGCCGAGCAGCGCGCCGCCATGTTGGCCAGCGACAAGGGCGAGGTGCAGGTGACAGTCACCGTGACCGACGAAGCCGGTGTGGAGCCGGTCGAATGTGTATTTACGTGGGCCTGGGTTCCTTCCAGCCGCCCCCCCAAGAATTGAAGGAGTTTCACCATGGCTCAAAAACAAGTCCAGGACGCCTACATCGTCGCCGCCACGCGCACGCCCATCGGGCGCTCGGGCCGCGGTTATTTCAAGAACACCCGCCCCGACGACCTGCTGGTCGCTGCCATCAAGAGCGCCATGCTGCAGGTGCCCACGCTGGACCCCAAGGCGATTGAAGACGCCATCATCGGCTGCTCCTTCCCCGAAGGCGAGCAGGGCATGAACATGGCCCGCATTGCCGTGGGCCTGGCGTTCGACCACCCCGTGGGCGGCGTGACCGTGAACCGCTTCTGCGCATCGGGCATCACCGCGCTGCAGATGGCCGCCGACCGCATCCGCGTGGGCGAGGCCGACGTGCTGATCGCCGGTGGCGCCGAGTCCATGAGCCTGGTGCCCATGGGCGGCAACAAGCCCTCGTTCAACGCCGAGATTTTTGCCAAGGACGAAAACGTAGGCATCGCCTACGGCATGGGCCTGACCGCCGAAAAGGTCGCCCAGCAGTGGAAGGTGAGCCGCGAAATGCAAGACGCGTTCGCCCTTGAATCCCACCTGCGTGCCATCAAGGCGCAAAAGGCCGGTGAGTTCACCGACGAAATCACGCCCTTCGAGATCGTGGAGCGGTCGCCCAACCTCGCTACCGGCGAAGTGGTGGAAAAGCGCCGCACCGTGAGCCTGGACGAAGGCCCTCGCCCCGACACGTCCCTCGAAGGCCTGGCCAAGCTCAAGCCCGTGTTTGCTGCACGCGGCAGCGTCACGGCGGGCAACAGCTCGCAGACCAGCGATGGCGCGGGTGCACTGATCGTGGCCAGCGAAAAGGCGGTGAAGCAGTTTGGCCTCACGCCCCTGGCGCGTTTTGTGAGCTACGCAGCGCGTGGCGTGCCACCCGAGATCATGGGCATTGGTCCTATCGAAGCGATTCCTGCGGCGCTGCGTTATGCGGGTCTCAAGAGCGATGACATTGGCTGGTACGAGCTGAACGAAGCGTTTGCGGCGCAGTCGCTGGCGGTGATTAATACGCTGGGCCTGAACCCTGCGAACGTGAATCCCATGGGGGGCGCGATTGCGCTGGGGCATCCGCTGGGTGCCACCGGTGCCATCCGTGCGGCGACGGTGGTGCATGCGCTGCGTCGGCACAAGCTGAAGTACGGCATGGTCACGATGTGTGTAGGGACCGGCCAAGGCGCCGCCGGCATCATCGAAGCGTTGTAATTGGCTACTGCGCGGGCCATCTGCGTCGTTGGGCGGTGCTCGGAATCCTCACGTACAGGAAGTACGTTCCGGTTCCTGTGCTCCGTCCGCCTAGCAGCTGATCCCGCTCGCCACGCCCTGGAGGGTGGGGTGTTAAGGCAGGGGAACGGGCGGGGTAAGACTTGAATTGCTCACACCCAAACCGCTCGGGCTGAGCTTGTCGAAGCCAGGGTTCTGCTGTCAGCGATAGTTTTCTTTTCAAGCCGACGCAGATCGGTTTCGACACAAGGAGACAGACATGAACAAGCAAACCTTGCAGGTCAACGGGGCGGTGTCTTTGGCACTGCGTGTCTACGAACCCGAGGGCGCACCGCGCGCCAGCGTTGTCATCGGCGGCGCGATGGGGGTGCGGCAGTCGTTCTACGAGGCCTTTGCGCTGTGGATGGCGCAGCAGGGGTTTCGGGTCACCACGTTCGACTATCGAGGCCATGGCGATTCGCTGCAGGGCGCGATGCGCGATGTGAAGGCGGATCTGTTTGATTGGGCGCAGGACTATGAGGCGGTGATCTCTGGCGCCAAGGCCGCGTTGCCTGCGCAGCCGCTGTACTTGCTGGGCCACAGTCTGGGCGCGCAGTTGCCCGGTCTCTTGAAGAAGCCCGAGCAGGTCGATGGTCTGCTCAGCGTGGCCGCAGGCAGCGGCTACTGGCGCGATAACGCGCCCCAGCTCAAGCGCATCGTTCCGTATTTCTGGTGGGTGCTGGTGCCGCTGGCCACGCGGCTGTGCGGGTACTTTCCGGGGCGCACGCTCAAGAAGGTGGGCGACCTGCCTGCTGGGGTGATCCTGCAGTGGCGGCGCTGGTGTCTGGACCCTGCTTACAGCGTGGGGGCGGAGGGGCCTGCGGTGGCGCAGAGTTATGGCGCGGTGCGGTTCCCGGTGCTGGCGCTGTCGATGGCGGACGACGAACTGATGACCTTGCGCGGCACACACAACCTAGTGAACCTGTACGCTAACACCGAGCGCCGGGTGGAGAGCATCACGCCGGCCGACCTGCAGGTGCGGCGCATTGGGCACTTTGGTTTCTTTCGCGACCAGTTCCGCCAAAGCCTGTGGCCGCGCGCAGCGGCTGCGCTGGCCACGCTGGGCGGCGGCGTAATGCCCCACGGCGAAGTCTCCGGTACGACGGCTTGAGCGGTCGTTTCGCGGCACACTTGCAGCATGACTTCCTCTTCATCCACTTCTTCGTCTGCGTCTTCGTCCTCCGCTACCCACCCGCTGGACGAGGCGCTGCAACTGACGGCCTCGTCCGATGCGACGGGCCAGTACGAAGGGCAGACCCACCCCGGCTACTGGAACATGGTGGGCCCGTTTGGCGGCATCACCGCCGCCACGCTGCTGCAGGCCGTTCTGCAACATCCCGACCGGCTGGGCGATCCGCTGTCGCTCACTGTCAACTACGCGGGCGCTTTGACCGCTGGTGCGTTCACGGTGCAGGCAACTCCTGTTCGCACCAATCGCTCCACCCAGCACTGGACGCTGTCGATTCTGCAGGCCGGTGCCGACGGCGCGCAGGTGGTCACCACCACCGCCACCGCCGTCACGGCCGTTCGCCGCGAGACCTGGAGCGTGGGCGATGTGCCCATGCCCGAGGTGCCTCCCCCGGCAGAGCACAAAACCATCGTGGCACCCCCGGGGGCAGTCGAGTGGCTCAACCGGTATGAGATGCGTCCCATCGCTGGCTTTATTCCGCGCATCTGGGACGGCGGTGGCGACCACAGCCTGACGCAGCTGTGGATGCGCGACACACCACCCCGGCCGCTCGACTTCGTGGCGCTGTCCGCATTGGCCGATGTGTTTTTCCCCCGCGTGTGGCTGCGCCGTGCGCGCCAGGTGCCTGCGGGCACGGTGTCGATCACCGTGTACTTCCACGCCACGGCAGAGCAACTGCAGGCCACGGGCACGGGCTTCCTGCTCGGCCAGGCGCGCGGGCAGGAGTTCCGCAACGGATTCTTTGACCAGACCGTGCAGCTGTGGAACGAGGCTGGCACCATGCTGGCCACCAGCCATCAGATCGTTTACTACAAGGAATAGGAAGTCGGCCTATTGCCCTGTGCCGTACCGCATTCCTCTCGTCCCAATCCATCCGACCCGGAACCTTCACCACCATGACCGAAGCCACCCAAGACATCCTCGTCCACTCCGAAGCGGGCGTGACCACCATCACCTTCAATCGCGTGGACAAGAAGAACTCCATCACGCGCGACATGTACGCCGCCATGGCGAACGCGCTGGACGCCGCCAAGGCCGATGCCAGCGTGCGTGTGGTGGTGTTCCAGGGCGACGTGGCGATCTTCAGCGCGGGCAATGACATTGGCGACTTCCTGCAGCAGCCGCCTGCCACGCAGGACTCGCCCGTGTTCCGATTTCTGCGCGGCATCGCCACCTTCCCCAAGCCCGTGATCGCCTCGGTGTGTGGCCCGGCCGTGGGCATCGGCACCACCATGCTGTTCCACTGCGACCTGGTCTATGCGGGCGACAACGCGGCGTTCTCCATGCCGTTCGTGAACCTGGGCCTGTGCCCCGAGGCGGCATCGAGCCTGCTGGTGCCGCAGATGCTGGGGTACCACCGCGCTGCGGAAGCCTTGCTGCTGGGCGAGCCGTTCATGGCCGAGGCCGCGTTGGAAGTGGGGCTGGTGAACCGCGTGGTGCCGCCCACCGAGTGCAATGGGGTGGCGCAGGCGCAGGCGAAGAAGCTGGCGGCCAAGCCGTTGTCGTCGCTCATCGAAACCAAGCGGTTGATGAAGGGTGGGCAGATGGCGAAGGTGCTGGAGGTGATGGCGGAAGAGGGCGAGAGCTTTGGGCGCATGTTACGTGAGCCTGCAGCGCGGGAGGCGTTCTCGGCTTTTATGGAGAAGAGAAAGCCTGATTTCAGCGCGGTTTGATTCGCTAGTTCTGAGGCATTTTGGGCTGCTGGCGCTTGTATATAAAGCGCTTGCAGCTATTGTTTTTATAGCTCGTTCTCGCCCCATCCGTTCGGGTTGAGCCTACCGAAGCTTGTTTTGGCGGTGGCTACTGCATGCCCGTGTGGAGTGCGGGAGCCGGGAGTCGCCCGGCGTGCGAGTAACTTTCTTTTGCTTCGCCAAAAGAAAGTCACCAAAGAAAAGGCGACCCCCAGTCTGCGACCCCTTCGCGGTGCGAAGGGGCAAACCTGCGGCGGGGCGGTTGCGGGGTGCGCCGTGGAACTCGCTTTGCTGCTGCGCAGCGCCGCTCGGACATCCACGGCGAGTCAGTTAACGAGGCATGGGCGCTCCGACGCCCATGCTCACCCCGCAACCGCCCCGCCGCAGGCGCAGCCAGCAGGGGGTTGGGCAGCCTAACATCCAACAGTCGGACACCCCCACGGGCCTTTGCTGCGCTCGGCCCCATCTCGCGGGCGCAAGCGCCTCGCGCAGCGCAGGCTGGGCCGAGCGCAGCAATGGCCCGTGTGGATGTCCGACTCGCGGGTTCCCTTCTGGATGCGCCTGGGGCGCGCAGGGCGCGGGGTGGCATGCGCGTCGGAGCGCGCATGCTTCGTGAACTGACTCACCGCAGTTGTTCGAGCGGAGCGCCGCAGGCGCGCAGCGAGTTCTGCGGTGCACCCCGTGACCGAGCACCCCAGGTTGCCCCGTAGCGCAGCGAAGGGGTCGCAGACAGTAGGGTCGCCCTTTCTTTGGTGACTTTCTTGTCGAGCAAGCGAAAGAAAGTTACTCGCATGCCGGGCGACTCCCGGCCTCCGCTCTTCGCATGGGCATGCCATCTGCTTCCAAATGAATAGCAAATGAGGCAGTGAATGCTGGCGCTTAACCTCAAAAAACACCCGCAGCAATCATGATCAGACAAGCTATCTATTTTTACAAAGCACTTGCTTGCTAAAAATAAACAGTTTTGCTATCGTGCCCGCATGGATTCACCCGTGCCGCGCACCAGCGCCATCGCCCCCGCTCCCAAGAAACCCCCGGCCCGCCCTCGCAGCAAGGCCGTAGCCTCCTCCGACGCCAATGCAGCCACTGCAGAGGCAACCCCCACCCGCCGCCCCCGCGGCCGCCCCCGCAAAACCGCCGAAGAACTCGACGACGGCAACCGCCGCCGCAAGCTCATGGACGGCGCGGCCAAGCTGTTCCGCACCCAGGGCTTTGCCGCCACCAGCACGCGCGACATTGCGGCGGCCGCAGGCATGCACAGTGGCTCGCCGTTCTACCACTTCGAAAGCAAAAGCGCGCTGCTCTACGCCGTGATGAGCGAGGGCATGACCATGGCCACACAAAGCCAGCAGCAGGCACTCGATGCGCTGCCAGCCCAGGCCACACCGCGCGAGCAGTTGCACACGCTCATTCGCCACCATTTCGAGATCCTGCTCGGGCCCCGCAGCAGCTTCATCCCGGTGATGCTGTACGAGTGGCGCTCGCTCACGCCTGCGCAGCGCAAGGGCATTGCCCGCATCAAGGACAGCTACGAGGCCACCTGGATGCCCGTGCTGGAAGCGCTGGCACAGCAGGGCGCGCTGCAGGCCGAGCCCGGTGTGGCGCGGTTGTTCATCTTTGGGGCGCTCAACTGGGCGGTGCAATGGTTCTCGCCCAAGAAGGGCAAGTCGCTCGACGCGCTCACCGACGAGGCGCTCGCCTTGTTCATCCGTTCATAACAAACAACCCCATCAAGGCAGATTCAACATGGCCCCCACTGCGCGCAACGCCTACCAGTCCGTGTTTGCTCCGGGCCTGTTCCAGGGCCAGGTGGTGGTTGTCACCGGCGGCGGCTCCGGCATTGGCCGGTGCACGGCGCATGAATTGGCGCACTTGGGCGCGCATGTGGTGCTGGTGGGGCGCAAGCCTGAAAAGCTGCTGGCCGTGGCCGAAGAGATCGCCGCCGATGGCGGCCGCGTGTCGTGCCAGGGGTGCGACATCCGCTCAGAAGAAGGTGTGGTGGCGCTGGTGCAGCAGATCATCGCTGCGCAGGGCCGCATCGATGCGCTGGTCAACAACGCGGGCGGGCAGTTCATGTCGCCGCTCGAATCCATCAGCGCCAAGGGTTGGGAGGCGGTGCTGCACACCAACCTCACCGGCGGCTTTCTGATGGCGCGAGAGTGCTACCGGCAGTGGATGGCGCAGCACGGCGGCTCAGTAGTCAACGTCGTGGCCGACATGTGGGGCTCCATGCCGGGCATGGGGCACAGCGGCGCGGCTCGGGCAGGCATGGTCAGCTTCACCGAAACCGCCGCGCTGGAATGGGCGCACAGCGGTGTGCGGGTGAACGCCGTGGCGCCGGGTTACATCGCCTCCAGCGGCATGGACAACTACCCGCCCGAGGCGGCAGACATGCTGCGTGCCATGCCGCGCACGGTGCCGCTCGGGCGCTTTGGCAACGAGGCCGAGGTGTCGGCAGCCATCACCTTTTTGCTCAGCCCGGCAGCCAGCTTCATCAGTGGCACCACGCTGCGGGTGGACGGCGCACGACCCCAGGTGCGCATGGGCTGGCCGCAGCGCCCGCCTGGTGCCACCGCCGCTGCACAACCGGCCGTGCGGCCATTTGACGGCTTTCACCGCGCGCAGGTGCCGCAGGTGTTTGCACCTTCCCACACCCCCAAGACCGAGGCCGCATGACCGCCGTCTTCACCTCCCGATTCAACCCAGGCAGCGCCGAGGCCACGCAGCGCCGTACGGCGCTGCAGGCCCGCCTTCATGCTCTGCGCGCGCTGGAAGAGCGTGCCGCCGCCGCATCGGCCCGCTCGCTGCCCCAGTTCGACAAACGCGGCCAGCTGCTGCCGCGCCAGCGCGTGGCGCTGCTGCTGGATGCAGGCGCGCCCTGGCTGCCGCTGTGCACCCTGGCGGGCTACTTGCAGGATGTGAAAGACCCGGAGCAGTCTGTGCCCGGCGGCGGCATGATCGCGGGCATCGGCTTCGTGAGCGGCGTGCGCTGCATGGTCGTGGCCAGCGACTCGGGCATCGAGGCCGGTGCCATTCAGCCCATGGGTCTTGAAAAGATCTTGCGCGTGCAGGAGATTGCGCTGCAAAACCGCTTGCCGTTCATCCATCTGGTCGAGAGCGCGGGCGCCAACCTCATGCGCTACCGGGTCGAAGGCTTTGTGCACGGCGGCACGCTGTTTCGCAACCTTGCGCGGCTGTCAGCGGCGGGCATTCCGGTCATCACCGTGCAGCACGGCTCGGGCACTGCAGGCGGCGCCTACATGCCGGGGCTGTCGGATGTGGTCATCATGGTGCAGGGCCGCTCGCGCGCCTTTCTGGCCGGGCCGCCGCTGCTCAAGGCAGCCACGGGCGAGATCGCGACGGAAGAAGAACTGGGCGGTGCCGAGATGCACACCGCCGTCTCGGGCCTGGGCGAATACCTGGCGCAGGACGACCGCGAGGCGATTGGCCTGGCGCGCGATGTGGTGGCCCAACTGGGGTGGGGCGTAGCGCCTCGACCCAGAGCACCCGGCCCCACCTTGCCCGCCGACGATCTGCTGTCCCTGATGTCTGCCGACCTGCGCCAGCCCGTGGACATGCGCGAGGTGATGGCGCGGCTGGTGGACGGCTCCGAACTGCTCGAATTCAAGGCCCGCTACGGCATGGCCACCGTGTGCGCGCAGGGCCACATCCAGGGCCATGCCGTGGGGTTCATCAGCAACAACGGCCCCATCGATGTGGCGGGCGCCAACAAGGCCACGCACTTCATCCAGTGGATGTGCCAGCTGGGCCACCCCATCATCTACCTGCAGAACACCACGGGTTACATGGTGGGCAAGGACAGCGAGCAGGGCGGCATGATCAAGCACGGCAGCAAGATGATCCAGGCCGTGACCAATGCCACCGTGCCGCAGATCACCATCCAGTGCGGCGCCAGCTTTGGTGCGGGCAACTACGGCATGTGCGGGCGGGGTTATGCGCCGCGCTTCCTGTTCAGCTGGCCCGGCGCCAAGACGGCGGTGATGGGCGGCGAGCAGGCTGCGCGCACCATGCAGATCGTGACCGAGGCGGCGCTGGCGCGCAAAGGCATCACGCCCGACCCGACTGAATCGCAAGCTCAGTTCGACAAGATCGTCGCCGTGTTCGAGGCCCAGGCCGATGCGTTCTACACCAGCGGCCTGCTGCTGGACGACGGCGTGATCGACCCGCGCGACACGCGTGCCGTGCTGGCGTTTTGCCTGGACACCTGCGCCGAGGCACAGGCCCGCACGCTGCGGCCCCTGAGCTTTGGCGTGGCGCGGATGTAAGCGCTTCGCACGCAATCTCCCCGATGGCCGAGCCTCTCAAATACCTGCTGAACGACACCGTGCCGCTGCGCATCGCGGCCATGGTGCGGCGCGCGTGGCGCAAGTTCGATACCACTGCGTTTCTGCAGCAGGTAGAGCCCGGCTACGAATCGCTGGAGCTGATGGCGCGCGGCCAGCGCATGGCGCAGGCCCTGCAGACCCACCTGCCGCAAGACGTGCCGCGCGCGCTGGGCGTGCTGGTCGATTCGATGGACCCGCCGATGGGCATCGATGCCGCCGGTGAGCCCGACGCGGGTGACCGCCCGTACAGCGCCTTTTTGTACCTGCCGCACACCATCTATATCGGCACACACGGCCTGTCGCATTTCGAGGCGGCCATGGCCGCGCAGCATGCGTTGACCCAGCGCTTTACGGCCGAGTTTTGCATACGCCCCTACCTGCTGCACCACCAGGGCGCTACGCTCGCGCGGCTACGGGACTGGGCGCAGGACGACAACGCCCATGTGCGCCGCTTGGTGAGCGAAGGCACGCGGCCCCGCTTGCCCTGGGCGCCGCGTTTGCCTGCATTCCAGAACAACCCGCAACTGGCCCTGCCGCTGCTCGATGCGCTCAAGGACGACCCATCGTCCTACGTGCGTCGCTCCGTGGCCAACCACCTGGGCGACATCGCCAAGGACCACCCCGACCTGGCCGTGGGCACCGCGCGCACCTGGCTGCAGGGCGCGCCCGCCCCGCGCGAGGCCCTGGTGCGCCACGGCCTGCGTTTTCTCATCAAACGCGGCGACGCTGGCGCGCTCGATGCCCTGGGCGTGGGCCATGCTGTGGCGCTGGATGTGCGGGCCGCGCGCGTGCTGCCCGCCCGCGCACGCATCGGCGACAAGGTGCGCATCGAGGTCGAACTGCACAACCCCACACCCCAGCCCCAGCGGGTGCTTGCGGACCTGAAGGTGCACTACGTCAAGGCCCACGGCGGCGCGGCGCCCAAGGTGTTCAAGCTGCAAACGCTGGACATCGCACCCGGCGCCACCGTGGCGGTGGGCAAGACGCTGTCGCTGCAGCAAATGACCACACGCACCCACTACCCCGGCGCGCACCAGGTCGAGCTGGTGCTCAACGGGCGGCCCCAGCCGCTGGGGCAGTTTCAGCTTTCGTGATCGAGGTTCGCAGCCATACCAATACAACCGCAGGAGACAAGCACCATGCAGTTCACGCACGAGCACCGCGAGATCCAGAAAACCCTCAAGCGCTTCATCGACGAAGAGATCAACCCCCATGTGGACGAGTGGGAGGCGGCCGAGATCTTCCCCGCGCACGAGGTCTTCAAGAAGATGGGCAACCTGGGACTGCTGGGCCTGTGCAAGCCCGAGGAATATGGCGGCCAGGGGCTGGACTACTCGTACAGCCTGGCCATGGCCGAAGCGCTGGGCCACATCCACTGCGGCGGCGTGCCCATGGCCATTGGCGTGCAGACCGACATGTGCACCCCGGCGCTGGCGCGCTACGGCAGCGAAGAACTCAAGCGCAACTTTCTGACCCCTGCGATTGCGGGCGACATGGTGGGCTGCATCGGCGTGAGCGAGCCTGCGGCGGGCAGCGATGTGTCCGGCATCAAGAGTGTGGCGCGCAAGGATGGTGATGACTACGTGATCACCGGCCAGAAGATGTGGATCACCAACAGCCTGCAGGCCGACTGGATGTGCATGCTGGTCAACACGGGCGAGGGCCCCGTGCACAAGAACAAGAGCCTGGTGATGGTGCCCATGCGCGATGGCCCGGGCGGCAAGCTCACCAAGGGCATCGAGGTGGCGCAAAAGATCCGCAAGATCGGCATGCACAGCAGCGACACCGGCCTGATCTACTTTGACGAGGTGCGTGTGCCGCAGCGCTACCGCATCGGTGCCGAAGGGCAGGGCTTTATCTACCAGATGCAGCAGTTCCAGGAAGAGCGCCTGTGGTGCGCCGCCAGCACGCTCGAATCGCTGAACCACTGCATCCAGTGGACCATCGACTACGCGCAGGAGCGCAAGTTGTTTGGCACCACGCTGGCCGACCAGCAGTGGGTGCAGTTCAAGCTGGCCGAACTCAAGACCGAGGTGGAAGCCCTGCGCGCACTCACCTACCGCGCCTGCGACCTGTACGTGAACGGGCAGGACGTCCTGGAGCTGGCCAGCATGGCCAAGCTCAAGGCCGGCCGCCTGAACCGTGAGGTGCCCGACACCTGCCTGCAATTCTGGGGCGGCATGGGCTTTACGCTGGAGAACAAGGTCTCGCGCATGTACCGCGACGGGCGGCTAGCGTCCATCGGCGGCGGTGCGGACGAGGTGATGCTGGGCATCCTCGCCAAGCTCATGGGCATTGCGAAGCGACCCGTATGAGGGGAAGCAGTTTGCCCTGCAAGGAGCAGCGCGCGCGGTCTTCTGGCCCCTCTCCCCTCGCGGGAGAGGGGTTGGGGAGAGGGGGAGGCCTGCGCTGTGCCCCAGTCAGAGACCCCCTCTCCCCAGCCCTCTCCCGCAAGGGGCGAGGGAGTGAATACCGTCTGCTGCGTGCGTGGAACGAATCACTGAAATGACCCTTACACCTTTGCTCATCGACTGCGTGCCGCTGCCCAGCGGCAGCGTCGAAACCTGGACGCTCAACGACCCCGCCAGCCGCAATGCGCTGTCCGAGGCGATGGTGGACGCCCTGCTGGCCGCGTGCGAGCGGGCTGCGATTGATGCTCACCTGCGCGGCGTGGTGCTGCGTGGCGCGGGTGGCCACTTCTGCGCGGGTGGCAGCCTGGGCGGCTTTGCCAAGACCATTGGCCAGCCCCTGGCTGTGGGCGAGGCTGACCCGCTGGTGCCACTGAACCGCCGCTTTGGCGCGCTGCTGCAGGCCCTGTGTGCGCTGCCGCAGTGGCTCATCGTGGCGGTGGAGGGCGCGGCGATGGGGGGCGGCTTTGGGCTCGTTTGCTGTGCCGACCATGTGCTGGCCCACACAAGCGCGCAGTTCGCCACGCCCGAGGTAACGCTGGGCATCGTGCCTGCGCAGATCGCGCCGTTTGTGGTGCGCCGCCTCGGCTATGCGGCGGCGCGGCGGTGTTTGCTGACGGGCGAGCGCGGGGATGCTGCGACGGCCCAGCGCGCGGGGCTGGTCGATGAGGTGGTGGCTGGCGACATGGAGGCTGCTGTGCAGGCCGCCATTGCGCGCCACGCCGCCGCAGCGCCGCAGGCCGTGGCCGCCACCAAACGTTTGTTGCTGGCCCAATTTGAGACGCCGTTGCCCGCGCTGCAGGATGACGCGGCCGTGGCTTTTGCGAAAGCGCTGCGCGGGCCCGAGGCGCCGCAAGGGCTGGCGGCGTTTGCTGCGCGCAAGGCGCCGCCCTGGAGTGCGAACTCATGAAGAAAATCCTCATTGCCAATCGATCAGAGATCGCCAGCCGCATCATCCACACCGCCCACCGCATGGGCATCGAAACCGTCGCGGTCTATTCCGACCCCGATGCCAACGCCCTGCACGTGCGCGAAGCCACTCAGGCCGTGGCGTTGGGTGGCGCGGCCAGCGCCGACACCTACCTGCGCATCGACAAGCTGCTGGCCGCCGCCCGTGCCACCGGCGCAGATGCCGTGCACCCCGGCTATGGCTTCCTCAGCGAGAACGCTGACTTCGCCCAGGCCGTGGTCGATGCGGGCCTGACCTGGATCGGCCCGCCGCCCGGCGCCATCCGCGCGCTGGGCAGCAAGGCCGGGGCCAAGGCGTTGGCCCAGTCGCAGGACGTGCCCTGCCTGCCCGGCTATGCGGGCGACGACCAGAGCGACGAACGCTTTGCCGCCGAGGCTGCACGCATCGGCACGCCCCTCATGGTCAAGGCCGTGGCGGGTGGGGGAGGGCGCGGCATGCGCCTGGTCACCGACCTGTCGCAGTTGCCCGCCGCGCTCGCCAGCGCCCGGTCCGAAGCACTGGCGGGCTTTGGCTGTGGCGACCTGCTCATCGAACGCGCGCTGTTGCAGCCGCGCCATGTGGAGGTGCAGATCTTTGCCGACGCCCACGGCGCGTGCATCCACCTGGGCGAGCGCGATTGCTCGGTACAGCGCCGTCACCAGAAGATCATCGAAGAGTCCCCCAGCCCTGCCGTGGACGCAGCGCTGCGCGAACGCATGGGTGCCTGTGCCGTAGCGCTGGCGCAGGCCGCTGGCTATGTGGGCGCGGGCACGGTGGAATTCCTTCTGGACGGGGCTGAATTCTTCTTGATGGAGATGAACACCCGCCTGCAAGTGGAGCACCCGGTGACCGAAGCGCTCACGGGGCTGGACCTGGTGGAGTGGCAGATCCGAGTGGCTCGGGGCGAGCCGCTGCCGCTCGCGCAAGATAAGGTGCATCTGCAAGGCCACGCCATCGAAGTGCGCCTGTGTGCCGAAGACGCGCACTTCTGCCCCCACACCGGCCGCGTACTGCAGTTCAGCGCGCCGCCAGCCACCGCGTTTGAGCGCTCGGCCATGGGTGCGATGCGCTTCGACCATGCGCTGGAAGAGGGCGCCGAGGTCACGCCTCACTACGACGCCATGCTGGGCAAGCTCATCGTGCACGCCCCCACGCGGGCCGAGGCCATTGCCGCGCTGGTGCGTGCGCTGCACAGCACCCGCGTGCTGGGCCTGCCCACCAACCGCGCGTTTCTGGCGGCGTGCCTGCAGCACCCGGTGTTTTCCAGTGGGCAGGCGCTGGTGCCGTTCTTGGCAGAGCACGCTGCTGGCTTGCAGGATTTGCTATTGAAAAAGGAGCTATCAGCGCTTATGCAACCAGCGCTAGAGGCCATTTTTGCTTCAAATCCTGCGTCAGATCTGCCTTGTTCCATGGCCCGGCCTTTGCGCCTGCGCCACCAGGGCCAGGTGCACTCCGTCGCCGTGCGCGAGCTAGGCAGTGGGCGGCTGCAGCTTGAGCAGGCCGGGGCTGAGCCCACCAGCATCACGCTGCAGCTGCCCCATCGCGGTGTGCATTACGCTGCCGTGGGGCCGTTGCGCTGGCACTGGCAAACCGACGACGTGGACGGGTGGGTAGAAGACGCATCGTGGGAGTCCGCCACACGCGCAGGCGCCGCAGGTGGCGCCACCGAGTTGCGTGCCCCCTTCAACGGCAAGGTGGTCGCAATACCCGTGGCTGCAGGCCAGGCGCTCGCGGCGGGCGACACCGTGGTGGTCATCGAATCCATGAAGCTCGAACACAGCCTGGCCAGCCCCGCCGCCGCCACGGTGGCCGAGTTGCTGGTAGCCCCCGGCCAGCAGGTGTCGCCCGGCCAGGTGCTGGCCCGCTTTGCACCCGCCACGCAAGGAGCGCCCGCATGACCGCCACATCCGACGCAACCCCTGTGAGCGACGAAGACCGCACCGCCCTCACCGACACCGTCACCCGCTTTGCCCGCACCGAGATCGCGCCGCATGTGGACGCGTGGGACGCGGCCGGTGAATTCCCTCGCAGCCTGTACCGCCGCGCGGCCGACCTGGGCCTGCTGGGCCTGGGCTACCCCGAGCCGTACGGCGGCACGCCCGCCAGCTACCTGCTTCGCCTGCCACTGTGGCGCGCGCTCAGCCGCCACGGCGCCAGCGGCGGCGTGCTGGCCAGCCTGCTGTCGCATAACATTGGGCTGCCGCCGGTGCTGGCCCACGGCAGCGACGCGGTGCGCGCCGAGGTCATCCCACCCGTGCTGGCGGGCGAGCAGATTGCCGCACTGGCGATCACCGAACCCGGTGGCGGGTCCGACGTGGCCCAGCTCAAGACCACGGCGCGGCGCGAGGGCGATGAGTACATCGTCAACGGCGAAAAGGTGTTCATCACCTCCGGCATGCGCGCGGACTGGATCACCGTGGCTGTGAGGACCGGGGAGGCCGGAAGCAAAGGCAGTGCAGGCATCTCCATGCTGCTCATCCCCGGCCACAGCGCAGGCCTGTCGCGCACGCGCCTCGACAAGATGGGCTGGCTCTGTTCCGACACCGCCCACCTGCGCTTTGACAACGTGCGCGTGCCCGCCCGCTACCTGCTGGGCGAAGAGGGCGCGGGCTTTCGGATCATCATGGCCAACTTCAATGGCGAGCGCTTTGGCCTCGCCGCATCGGCCCTCGGCTTTGCCGAAGCCTGCTACGACGAGGCCCTGGCCTGGGCCCGCCAGCGCAAAACCTTTGGCGCCGCGCTGGTGGAGCACCAGGTCATCCGCCACAAGCTGGTGGACATGCAGATGCGCATCCAGTCCACCGCCGCGTGGTGCGAAACCGTGGCCGCACAGGCCGACGCGGGCCGCACCGGGCCGGAATGGGTGGCCAACATCTGCATGCTGAAGAACCATTCCACCCAAACCATGCAGTTCTGCGCCGACCAGGCCGTGCAGATCCTGGGCGGCATGGGCTTCATGCGCGGCACCGTTAGCGAACGCATCTACCGCGAGGTCAAGGTCATGATGATCGGCGGCGGTGCGGAAGAAATCATGAAGGACCTGGCTGCACGCCAGCTCGGCATTTGAATGAAGGAGACAGGCCCCATGCACAGCACCGACCACGGCAACAAAGCCATCATCACCTGCGCCATCACCGGCGTGCTGACGGACCCCGGCCAGCACCACGTGCCCGTCACGCCCGAGCAATTGGCAAAAGAAGCCCGCCGCGCCTACGACGCAGGCGCCGCCGTAGTGCACGTGCACTTTCGCAACCAGGAGCCCGGCAAAGGCCACCTGCCCAGCTGGGACCCGCAGGTGGCGCGCGACTGTGTGCAAGCCATGCGTGAGGCCTGCCCGGGTTTGATCATCAACCAGACCACTGGCGTGGTGGGCCCCCACTACCAGGGCCCGCTCGACTGCCTGCGCGCCACCCGCCCCGAGATGGCCGCGTGCAATGCCGGCTCGCTCAACTACCTGAAGGTGCGCAGCAACGGCACCTGGGCCTGGCCGCCCATGCTGTTCGACAACCAGCCCGCCAAGGTCAAGGACTTCATCGACGTGATGCTGGAGACCGGCACGCTGCCCGAGTTTGAATGCTTTGACGTGGGCATCGTGCGCTGCGTGGAGATGTATGTGCAGACTGGCATGTACACGCAGGGCCTGCCCGAATACAACTTTGTCATGGGCGTCGAATCCGGTATGCCTGCGGACCCGGACCTGCTGCCCATTTTGCTCAAGCTGAAAATCAAAGACGCCCCCTGGCAAGCCACCGTCATCGGCCGCAGCGAGATCTGGCCCGTGCACCAGCGGGTGGCCGAGCTGGGCGGGCACCTGCGCACGGGGCTGGAGGACACGTTCTATTTGCCGGATGGGACGAAGGCGGATTCGAATGGGCCGTTGATTGAGCAGTTGGCGGAGTACGCGCGAAACGCGGGGCGGGAGGTGGCGTCGCCGCAGGAGGCGCGGGGGATGTTGGGGTTGAAGCCTTTGGAGGCTGCGACTGCGCTTTGATGAACGAGGATAGCTCGCGATTTAGAGTGTTTTTGGCCCCCAGCGCCTGTCAAGTAAGCGCTAGCAGCTGCATATTTAATAGCAAGTTGGTTTGGGGCCAGGTAGCCAGACGCCCAGCCTCACCTTGATCTATGAGGCAGTAGAGGTATGAAGCTGGGCCTTTAGAACGCTGTATAGAGGTGTTGTCAGCCGTAGTTGGTCCGGAATTCTGTATTGACTGGAGCTATTTCTTCTGCGAAACAAGCAATATTGAACATCTTTGCCGCTAAGTTCGTAGTAAGTGGCTATCAGCTTCAGGCAGTCGGGTGGTAACGCTGCTGATAGTAGTTTGGTCAACTCTTCAGATGTTTCAGATCTGCTTATCAAATGCAGAACTGTGATGGCGGAATACATTGATGCGCCAATTTTTAGATCTGGTTTTTCTTGGGCTAGCCGACCTAAATACGTAGCAAGCCAATCAGACGATTGCTTCTCAATGTTGACAATATTTAAGAAAAGCTCTACGAGGAACATGGCCGGTCTCGACGAGAGCGCCGTTGCAATGGCGAGCTCGTTTGGTAATAGTGGAGCTTTGTTGTCGATCAGTGATAGTGATGGAAGTCTGACAATGTAATCTGCCGCCAGATATTCTTGAATGGATTTGTGTGCGAACTCGAAGTAGCCATATCCACTCTCTAGTATCAACCCACTGTGGGACTCAAGTTCGCCAACAACTTGCACAGACTGCGCTTCAGGCAGCCCATGATCTCGATGAATTTCCACATAAGCTTTCCTCAGCGATTCATGTGAAAAGCGGAGCTCGCGTAACTCCGTTGTTAAGTAGTATGCGAGATGGGAAAGTACTTCAAATTTACGGTCGTTGTCGAATTTCGCATAAGCAGATGGTCTTTTTATTTGCCGCTGTGAATCCCAGTCTTCTAATAGGAGTTGGACAACGCGGCGATAAACACTTTTTGGTTTTTCAGGTATATCATGAATTCTTTCGTATATGGCGCATAGGTGCGCAATTGTTAATGGTCGAATTGTGGTGTCTGCGAAAGGGCTCAGGAAAACCTTGGTTAAAAAGTCTGCTGCTTTTTCCTTTGATTCAAGCCAGCGTTCGGCAAAGATGTTTATCTGTTCGCGAGTGAGAGGTGCGATTTCGTACTTTGGCAGCTCGGCAAATTTGTAGCGAAAATCGACGCTTCGCGATGTGATGATAATTCGACTGGTATTTAGGTGCTTTATAAGGTGATCTATGTCTCTTTCGACGTTGTTCTTTAGTTGGTCACTGGCAAGCTCGTCGAATCCATCTAAAAGTATTGCGATATTGAGGTCGTCAATGTAGCGAGTAAGTGTTCTTTTTTTTATGTCTTGCAAGAATGCATCGTCGAGCTTAACGTCGTTCTCGTCAGTGAACTCGGCGTGGAGTGCTAGGATTTTGCACATCTCCGCTATTAGAGGCGATGGATCAGACTCGTTTGTTAGGCTTCTAAGTTTTATAAGTAGGGGGAAGTTGTTATTGGTGAAAACTTTCCCATTTGTAAAGCCGTCTGCGCATAATTTTTGCAATGAGGTGGTTTTGCCTGCACCAACGGTTCCAAGAATAACGCAATGCGACGCTGTGTTTTTAATGGCTTCAAGCAGTGGGGAAGTGTTTTGTTTTTCGACTTCACTGGCATGGGTATTTAAGGGCATCAGATAGGTGTCTAGTTCAACGTAAACTTGGGACACTGATTTGACTCCCTGGAGATCGCTGAATCTCAGGGCCTTCGACCATTTTTGCACTTCAGTGATGTGTTCTTGAAGCGCGTTGTGCAGCACTGCTGATGGAGATTTGAATAGCGCCCTAATTTTCTTTGGTGTTTTGTTTGTTCTATCTTTCTCTTTTAGTTGCTTGTGTTTTGATATTAATTCTTCGTTTTTCCTTTTGACGGCATCTGAGAGGATCTGAGTTGCACTTTTAATTGCCTGTTCCACGATTTTTGGAATCACAATTTCTAGCATTTATTAGACCTTTGAATCTGCAAGACAAGAGTAGGTCTCTTTATTGGCGGTATCTTGACGCACTGAATAAGAGGTTGACGCAGTCGCACAAGTTGCGAGCAAGATCAAGCGTACTACGTTGGAGACTCGTCCTACATCCATCAAGAAAGAACACGCGATCTTCCGCCCCTCGCCTCAACACTCATTCATAGCTCCGCTGAAAGGCGCTGGTGATATGTCGAACTTTTTCTTCCAACACATACCCTGCCCCATACTTCGCCGCCAGTTCATCCGCGCCTTTGAAGAACGCCTCAACGCCCATCCCATAAATAAACTGCATCGCCCCCCCCGTCCACGCCGGAAACCCAATCCCAAAAATCGACCCAATGTTCGCGTCATGCACGCTGGTCAGCACGCCCTCGGCCAGGCAGCGCGCAGTCTCGATGGCCTGGCGGTAGAGCAGGCGGTCCTGAATCTCCTGCACGCTCCACTCCACGCCGGGCTTTTCGAACAGAGGTTTCAGCTCCGGCCACAGGTGCTTCTTGGCGCCTGCGGGGTAGTCGTAAAAGCCGCCGCCACCGGCGCGACCAGGGCGTTTTAGCTCCTTGACCATGCGCTCCACCAGCAGCTCGCCGGGCGTGGCGGTGTAGGTTTTGCCTTCGGCCGCGTAGTCGGCACGGGTCTGGTCCAGCACGTGCACGCTCAGGGTCAGCGCGGTTTCATCCAGCACGGCCAGCGGGCCTACGGGCAGGCCGGCCTGCATGGCGGCGTTTTCAATGGCGGCGGCGGGGATGCCTTCGCCCAGCATGGCGGCGCCTTCCATCACAAAGGTGCCGAAGGTGCGGCTGGTGTAGAAGCCGCGGGAGTCGTTGACGACGATGGGCACCTTGCCCAGGGCCTGCACGTAGTCGAACGCGCGGGCCACTGTTTCGTCATCGGTCTGCTTGCCCCGGATGATCTCGACCAGCTTCATCTTGTCCACGGGGCTGAAGAAGTGGATGCCGACAAACTTCTCGGGCCGGCTGCTGGCGGTGGCCAGGCCGCTGATGGGCAGGGTGGAGGTGTTGCTGGCAAAGAAGCCGCCGGGTGCGAGTTGCGGCTCGGCCTCTTGCGTGACCTTGGCTTTCAGGTCGCGGCTTTCAAACACGGCTTCGATGATGAGGTCGCAGCCCGCCAGGTCGGCCGCGCTGGCGGTGGGGGTGATGCGGGCCAGCAGCGCTTGCTGCGCCTCGGCCGTCATGCGGCCCTTGTCCACGCGGGCCTGGGTGAGCTTGGCACTGTAGGCCTTGCCAGCCTCGGCCTTTTCCGCGCTCACGTCCTTGAGCACGGTGGCGATGCCCCGGCTGGCCTGGGCCCAGGCGATGCCCGCGCCCATCATGCCGGCGCCAAGGATGCCGACTTTTTGCGGCTTGTAGCGTGGGGCCGAGCCTGGGCGAGACTTGCCGCTCTTGATCGCGTTCATGTCAAAGAAGAACGTGTTGATCATATTGCGCGCCACGGGGCCGGTCATGAGGCGGGCGAGGTAGCGGCTTTCGATGCGCAGGGCGGTGTCGTAGTCCACCATGGCGCCTTCGACCATGGCGGCCAGCGCTGCCTCGGGCGCGGGGTAGCGGCCGCGCGTGGTCTTCTTGAGCATGGCGGGCGCGACGGTGAGGGCGCCTGCAATCTTGGGGTTGGCGGGTGTGCCGCCGGGCATCTTGTAGTTCTTGTCGTCCCACGGCTGCACCGCGTGTGGGTGGGTGGCGATGTGGGCCAGGGCTGCGGGCAGCAGCTGCTCCCGCGTGGCCACCAGCTCGTGCACCAGTTGCAGCTCCAGCGCTTCGGTGGGGTTGAAGAGCTTGCCTTCCAGGATGTAGGGCTGCGCGCCCATCAGGCCCAGCAGGCGCGTCATCTTGGTTACGCCAGTGGCGCCGGGCATCAGGCCCAGCGTGACCTCGGGCAGGCCGAACTGGATCTTGGGGTCGGCCACGGCGATGCGGTAGTGGGCCACCAGCGCCACCTCCCAGCCGCCACCCAGCGCCGCGCCGTTGAGGCAGGCCACCACGGGGATGCCCAGGGTTTCGAGCGTGCGAAAGTGCTTCTTCATGCGCTCGATTTCGCCAAACGCGTTGGGCGCATCGGCGGGTGTGAGGCGCATGGTGGCCTTGAGGTCGGCACCGGCAAAGAAGCTGGTCTTGGCCGATGCCAGCACGATGCCTTTGAGCGCGGGGCCCAAGCGTTCGCGGTCGCCCAGCACCTGGGCGGTGACCTCGCCCAGCTCTTGTTGCCACTGGCGGCACATGGTGTTGACGGGGGAGTTGGTTTCGTCAAACGTGATGACGGCAACTTCGCCGTCGGTGCCCTGGGCGGGGATGAGTTCGTAGCGGATGGTTTGCATGATGTTCTTGTCTCCTGCCCGTTCAGATACGTTCAACAATCGTTGCGATGCCCATGCCGCCGCCCACGCACAGCGTGGCCAGGCCATAGCGCTGGCCCCGGCGGTGCAGCTCGTCAATCAAGGTGCCGAGGATCATGGCGCCTGTGGCGCCCAGCGGGTGGCCCATGGCGATGGCGCCGCCGTTCACATTGACCTTGTCGTGCGCCACGCCCAGCTCGCGCATGAAGCGCATGGGCACGGCGGCAAAGGCCTCGTTCACTTCAAACAGGTCGATCTGGTCAATGGCCATGCCCGCACGGGCCAGCGCCTTCTTGGCAGCGGGCACGGGGCCGGTGAGCATGATGGTGGGGTCGGCACCGCTCAGCGCTGTGGCCACGATGCGTGCGCGGGGCGTGAGGCCGTGGGCCTTGGCGGCGGCCTCGTTGCCGATGAGCACGGCGGCGGCGCCGTCCACAATGCCCGACGAATTGCCCGCGTGGTGCACATGGTGGATGCGCTCGACCTGCGGGTAGCGCTGCAGCGCTACGGCGTCAAAACCCATGCTGCCCAGTTGCTCGAACGATGCCTTGAGCGCGCCCAGGCCTTCGAGTGTGGTATGGGGCTTGATGAATTCGTCCTCCGCCAGGATGGTCTGGCCGATGAAGTCGCGCACGGGCACGACGGAGTTCTTGAAGTAGCCTGCCGCGCGCGCGGCGGTGGCGCGGCGCTGCGATTCGAGTGCGAAGGCGTCCACGTCGGCACGGGTGTATCCGTCCAGCGTGGCGATGAGGTCGGCGCCGATGCCCTGGGGTACGAACAGCGTGGCGGAGTTGGTCTCCGGGTCTTGCGCCCAGGCGCCGCCGTCGGACCCAATGGGCACGCGGCTCATGCTCTCCACACCGCCAGCCACTACCAGATCCTCCCAGCCGCTGCGCACCTTTTGCGCGGCCAGGTTCACTGCTTCCAGGCCCGATGCGCAAAAGCGGTTGACCTGCACACCTGCGCAGCGAAAGTCCCAGCCTGCTTTGAGTGCGGCCACCTTGGGGAGTACGGAGCCCTGCTCGCCCACCGGCGAGACAATGCCCATGACCACATCGTCCACCGCTGCGGTGTCAAAGCGGTGGCGTGCTTGCAGCTCGGTCAGCAGGCCCACCAGCAGGTCGATGGGCTTGACCTCGTGCAGGGTGCCGTCCTTCTTGCCCTTTCCGCGCGGGGTGCGCAGCGCGTCGAAAACATAGGCTTCGGTCATGGTGTGGTCTCCGGTGGTCTTTAAACTGGGTGCGTCACTGTGTGACGCTGCGGATGCTTGGATCGCACGGCGGGTGCGGTGGGGCTGCAAGCGGTGTCTGGGGGCTCACACCACTACAGCGCGATTTCTGACGCAGGTGCGGCAGGTTTTGCACTATCTTTCTGCGGTTGCTATCTGAATGTCTGGCTATGAAACGAAACACATCCTCTGCATTGCAGCGCATGGCCCGTGGTGCCATTGAATTTGACGACACCCGCGAGGGATTCGCAGCCGAGCACCATCTGGTGCTGGCCGCGTCCAGTGCGCTGGCCGTGGCGGCCTTCATGGCGCCCACCCGTAGCTCGGCTGCCCTGCGGGGTATTGGCGCGGGGCTGTTGCTGATGCGCGCCCTGAGCGGCAGCCAGGGCGTTCGCTCCTGGCTGAAGGTCACCGACCGCCGCCCCGGTGCGCCACTCAGTCCTGAGGAAGCGCGCGCCGCCTGGTATCTATAACGGCCGTCAGCGCACGGTGCGGCGCTGCTGTGCATCGCGTATGCCGTGGTGCCGTGCATGCGGCTATTTGCCCAGACCCATGGCACGGGCGATCACTTCTTTCATGATCTCGTTGGTGCCGCCATAGATACGCTGCACACGTGCATCGGCATAGGCGCGGGTGATGGGGTATTCCCACATGTAGCCGTAGCCGCCAAAGAGCTGCACGCATTCGTCCATCACCTTGCACTGCAGGTCGGTCGTCCAGTACTTGGCCATGCTGGCGGTTTCGGTGTCCAGCTGATCGCGCGTGATGAGTTCGCAGCATTTGTCGACAAACACGCGGGCCACCTGCACCTGCGTTTGCAGCTCGGCCAGGGTGTGACGTGTGTTCTGAAACGACGCCACGCTCTGGCCAAACACCTTGCGCTGCTTGACGTAGTCCAGTGTCCAGTCAATGGCGGCCTTTGCGGCGGCCACTGCGGTGATGGCGATCTGCAGGCGTTCCCAGGGTAGCTGCTCCATCAGGCAGATAAAGCCGCGCCCTTCCATGGCGGGGCCGCCCAGCAGGTTGTCCACCGGCACCTTCACGTCGTTGAAGAACAGTTCGGAGGTGTCCTGCGCCTTCATGCCCATCTTCTTGAGGCGCTGGCCTTTTTCAAAGCCGGGCATGCCGCGCTCCACCAGCAGAAGGCTGGTGCCTTTGGCGCCCGCCGCCGGGTCGGTCTTGGCGACCACGATCACCAGGTCGGCATGCCAGCCGTTGGTGATGAAGGTCTTGCTGCCGTTCAGCACATAGTGCGACCCGTCCGCACTTTTGATGGCCGTGGTCTTGATGCCTTGCAGGTCGCTGCCCGCAGCCGGCTCGCTCATGGCGATGGCACCCACCACGGCACCGCTGGCCATCTGCGGCAGGTACTTCTGTTTCTGGGCTTCAGTGCCGTAGTGAAGGATGTACGGCGCCACGATCTCGCTGTGCAGGCCAAAGCCGATGCCGGTGGTGCCTGCACGCGCCAGCTCTTCCATCTGCGCCACCGAATAGAGCTTGTCGGCCCCGGCGCCGCCGTACTCCTCGGGCAGGCTCATGCACAGAAAGCCGTTGGCGCCCGCCTGGCTCCACACCTCGCGCGCCACATAGCCCTGGTCTTCCCAGGCGGCGTGGTGGGGCGTCACTTCTTTCTCGATAAAGCGGCGGAAGCTGTCGGCAAAGGCCTGGTGGTCGGGCTGGAAGAGGGTGCGTTCGATCATGGTGGGGCAACCAGGTTATTTATGCAAAGTTACTGCTTGGTTAAATTCTGCCACCGACTGAGCCCGGATGCACCCCCTGAAACGCAAAAGCCGCCCGAAGGCGGCTTGAAGGAGGTGGGTCAGGCGCTCATGGCTTGACGTAGTCGGAGACCACCTTCCACTTGCCATCGGTGATCTGCGACAGGCGAGAAAGATCGCTGCCCAGGCGCTTTTGTGGGCCAAAGGTGCCCTCGGCGCTGCCGAACATGTCGGGTGGAATCACCATGGTGTCCATGGCCTTGATGAAGCTGTCGGTGCTCAGATTGGGGCCCGCCTTCTGGGCCGCCTTGATGAAGGCGTCGATGGCGTTGTAGCCGTAGACAGAGAACACGGTGGGGTCTTCGTTGAACTTGGTCTTGTACTTGTTGGCCCAGAAGCGGATGGGCTGGCTGGCTTCATCCAGGTAGGGGTGTTGCACCGTCATGGTGGCGTACAGCCCGTCCATGGGCTTGCCGCCCAGCTTGTGGATGAGGTCGGTGTAGGCGGCGCTGGAGCCCAGGAAGGTGGGGTTGAAGCCCGTCTTGCGCGCCTCGCCAATCGTGCCGATGGTCTCGCGGATGATGGTGCCCAGGATCACGAAGTCGCATTCGGATGACTTCATCTTGGCGACCTGTGAAGAGAAGTCGGTGGCGCCGCGCTTGTACGAGGTCTTCTCGGTGAAGTCCATGCCCATGGACTTGAGTGCCGCCTCGCCCCCGCGCATCACCTCCAGGCCAAACTCATCGTCCTGGTAGATGGTGCAGATCTTCTTGGCGCCTTTTTCCTTGATGAGCTTGGGGGCTGCCAGGCGGATCTGGTCGTAGTAAGTAGCGGCAAACGAATACTTGAGCTTGTGGAAGGGCTCGTACATTTCCCGAGCGGCCGTCACCGGGAAGAAGTTGATGACGTTCTTGCTGAACTGCACGGGCATGGCGGCCAGGTTTTGCGCCGTGCCGATGTGCGCCACCATCATGAAGATCTTGTCCTGGTTCACGAGCTTTTGCGCGGCCAGCACGGCTTTCTTGGGGTCGTAGCCCGAGTCTTCCACCTTCAGGTCGAGCTTGCGGCCGTTCACGCCGCCTTGCTCGTTGGCCTCGTCCACGCGCAGCATCATGCCCAGCCGCACCTGCTTGCCAAAGCCCGCCAGCGGGCCGGACAGATCCTGGATGGAACCCAGCGTGATGGTGTCCTTGCTCACGCCCTGGCTGGGCTGCGCCTGTGCAGCACCTCCGGCCATGGCCACGATGGCCAGCGCGGCAATGTGATGAAGTTTCATGGCACGTCTCCTTTGGTTGGATCGAACTCGGTTGCTCGTTATAGAACGATGCCCGGGGTGGGGCACCAGCACTTTCCCTATCCTGATGGGCGTGGCCTGTGGTTGCGTGACGTGCGCACCTACCGGTACATCGCCTCAATCTGCGGTGCGTACTTCTGCTGCACCAGCTTGCGCTTGAGCTTCATGGTGGGTGTCAGCTCTTCGTCCTCGGCCGTGAGCTGTGTGTCGAGCAGGAAGAACTTCTTAATCTGCTCCACTCGGGCGAACTTGGCATTGACGCGGTCGATCTCGGCCTGGATCAGCTCCTGCACCTCGCGCGTGCGGGTCAGGCTGGCGTAGTTGGAGAACGGCACGTCGTTGTCCTGTGCGTACTTCTCGACGTTCTCCTGGTCGATCATGATGATCACCGTGAGGTAGGGCAGCTTGTCGCCAATCACCACCGCATCGGTGATGTAAGGGCTGAACTTGAGTTCGTTCTCCAGCTCGCTCGGCGTGATGTTCTTGCCGCCCGCCGTGATGATGATGTCCTTCATGCGGTCGGTGATGCGAAGGTAGCCATCGGCGTCGATCAGGCCCACATCGCCCGTGTGCAGCCAGCCTTCGGGGTCGATGGTTTCAGCGGTTTTCTCGGGCTGGTTGAGGTAGCCCTTGAACACATTGGGGCCACGCACCAGGATTTCTCCCGTGGCGGGGTCGATGCGCACCTCGTTGTAGCTGGCGGCCGGGCCGATGGAGCCGGGCTTGATGCGCGTGGCGGGCACGCCGGTGGCGGCGCCGCAGGTCTCGGTCATGCCCCACACCTCCAGCATGGGCACACCCAGCGCCAGGTACCACTTCACCAGCTCGGGCGAGATGGGCGCAGCGCCGGTGACGAGAAAACGCGCGCGGTGGATGCCGATGAGCTTGCGCACGTTGTTCAGCGCCAGCCAGCGCGCCAGCTGGAACTGCAGCTTCAGCAGCCCGCCCACCGGCTGGCCCGCCAGCACCAAGTCAGCAATGCGTGTGCCCACACCGATGGACCAGGCATAGGCCATCTGCTGCATGCGTGTGGATTCCTTCAGGGCAATCATCACGCCCGAATAGAACTTCTCCCACACGCGCGGCACGGCGGTGAACACCGTGGGTGCGATCTCGCGCACGTTCTCGGGCACGGTGTCGGGGTTCTCCACAAAGTTCAGGCGCGCACCCGTGTACAGCGAGAAGTACTCGCCGCCCATGCGCTCGGCAATGTGGCACAGCGGCAGAAAACACATGGTCTCGTCGGCCTCGCTGCGCGAGATGAGTGTGTTGTAGCCGCGCACGGTGTAGGTGAGCGCGGCGTGTGTGTGCATGGCGCCCTTGGGCTTGCCTGTGGTGCCCGAGGTGTAGACCAGGATGGCCACGTCTTCGGCACGGCAGGCCTTGACGCGCTGCATCAGTGCGTCGGGGTGTTGGGCGTTCCACGCACGGCCCAGTTCGCGCAGGGCTGTGAGGCTCAGCACATCGGCGTCGTGCAGGCCGCGCAGGCCCTCCATGTCGAAAACAACGATCTTGCGCAGCAGGGGCAACTGGCCGCGCACCTCCAGCGCCTTGTCGAGCTGCTCGTCGTCCTCCACAAACAACACGGTGGTGCGCGAGTCTTCGCTCAGGTAGTGCACCTGGGCGGCCGCGTCGGTGGGGTAGATGCCGTTGGCCACGCCCCCGCAGCTCAGCACAGCCAGGTCGGCCAGCACCCATTCGATGTTGGTGTTGGACAGGATGGACGCGCATTCTCCCGGCGCAAAGCCCATCGACATGAGGCCGCCCGCAATCTCGCGCACGGCTTCGGCCGTCTGGTCCCAGGTCCAGCTCTTCCAGATGCCCAGTTCCTTCTGGCGCATCCAAACGCGTGGGCCACGCTCGGCCACGGCGTTCCAGAACATGGCGGCGATGGTGTCGCCAGCCAGCACGTCGGTGCCAGCGGGTTGGATGTGAGAGAGGTCCCAGAGGTTAGACATGTTCGATCATCTCCAGGTCTTCTTTTTCTTCCACCGGCGCTCACCGCGCACGCCTTCATCCTTCATGCCGAGGTAGAACTCCTTGATGTCGTCCTTCTCGCGCAGGCGCTCGCAGCTGTCTTCCATCACGATGCGGCCGTTCTCCAGCACATAGCCGTAGTCCGACGCGTTGAGCGCCATGTTGGCGTTCTGCTCCACCAGCAGGATGGTGGTACCGCGCTCGCGGTTGATGCGCACCACGATCTCGAAGATCTCCTTGGTGAGCTTCGGGCTGAGGCCCAGGCTGGGCTCGTCCAGCAGGATCAGTTCTGGCGCAGCCATGAGCGCGCGTGAGATCGCCAGCATCTGCTGCTGCCCGCCAGAGAGCAGACCTGCGTCCTGCGCAGCGCGCTCGCGCAGGATGGGGAAGTAGCCGAACACGGTTTCGATGTCGCGCGCCACGCCATCCTTGTCGGCGCGTGCGTAGGCCCCCATGAGCAGGTTGTCGCGCACCGAGAGCAAGGGGAACACCTCGCGCCCCTCGGGCACATGCATCAGGCCCCGGCGCACGATGGCGGCCGGGTCGCGGGCGGTGATGTCCTGGCCCTGGAACTCGATGGAGCCCTTGCGCGGGTCGATGATGCCGCTGATGGTCTTCAGGATGGTGGTCTTGCCCGCGCCGTTGCTGCCCAGCACGGCGGCGATCTCGCCGCGCCGCACCTGCAGGCTCACGCCCCGGATGGCCTTGATGGGGCCATATGCGCTCTCCACGTTCTGCAGGCGCAGCAGGGGCTGGTCAACTGCTGCTGCGACCGGTGGTTGGACGGCGGCAAATACGGTGCTCATGCCCGAACCCCCAGGTTGGAACCCGCCGGTCGGCGCAGGTTGCTCACGTCGTCGATCGTGCCCAGGTACGCCTCGATCACGCCGGGGTGCGTCTGCACCTCGCGCGGCGTGCCCATGGCCACCACCTCGCCCTGATTCATGGCCAGCACGCGGTCGGATACCTTGGAGACCAGCGACATGTCGTGCTCCACCATCAGCACGGTGATGCCCAGCTCGTGCTGGATGTCCTGGATCCAGAAGGCCATGTCGTCAGTTTCCTCCACGTTCAGGCCCGACGAGGGCTCGTCGAGCAGCAGCAACTGCGGCTCGGTGCACAGCGCACGGGCCAGCTCCACCACCTTGCGCACGCCGTAGGGCAGGCCGGCGACCATGGTGTCGCGGTAGTGCTGCAGGTCGAGAAAATCGATGACCTGCTCAGCCTTCTCCCGGGCCTGAACTTCGCCTTCGCGCACCTTGCGCGTGAAGAACATCTCGGCCCACAGGCTGCTGTGCTGCCGGGTGTGGCGGCCGATCAGCAGGTTGTGCAGCACACTCGCGTGCTCGAAGAGTTCGATGTTCTGGAAGGTGCGTGCAATGCCCAGGCCTGCCACCTTGTGCGGCGGCTGGTCGGTCAGTGGCAGCAGGGCCCCGCCCGGGCCCGCATAGGCGATGGTGCCGGTGGTGGGCGTGTAGATGCGGCTGATGAGGTTGAACACCGTCGTCTTGCCCGCGCCGTTGGGGCCGATGAGGGTGAACACCTCGCCACGGCGCACGTCAAAGCTCACGTTGTTGACCGCGAGCACGCCGCCAAAGCGCACACTGAGGTTCTGGGCGCTGAGCAGGATTTCGTCAGTCATGGGTACAGCAATTGGGGTCATTTCACTGGTCAAGTGTGCTGAATGTCGTCCGCAGCCTTTGCGACTGGCGTGACCGAGGCCAGTGCCCCCGCGCAAGGGCCGCCCCGCCGCGCTGGGGGCGTTCCCCTCCCGAATCGCGCAGCGAATCGAGAGAGGGGGAAGGCGCGAAGCGACTCAGGGGGGGCTTCATTTCAAGCGATCTGATTTCTGGAACGACTTCTGCCGCTTGAACAAGCCCTTGCGGTAGAACGGGAACATCTGCAGCCAGGTGCGCACCTTGAGCCAGCGGCCATACAGGCCCATGGGTTCGAACAGCACAAAGGCGATCAGCACCGCGCCGTACACCACCGCCTGCAGGCCCGGTGCCTGGCCGATGGCGGCGGGCAGCCAGTCCTTGCTGAGCGAAATCATCTGCGGCATGGTGATGAGGAAGATGGCGCCCAGGAACGCTCCATGCACCGATCCCAGCCCGCCGATCACGATCATGAGCAGCAGGTCGATGGACTGCAGGATGTTGAACTGGTCGGGCGAGATGAACTGCAGCTTGTGCGCGTACAACGCACCGCCGACGCCTGCCAGTGCGGCCGATATGGAGAATGACAGCGTCTTGTAGCGCGCGAGGTGGATGCCCATGCCCTGTGCGGAGATCTCTGAATCACGGATGGCGACAAACGCGCGGCCCGTGGGCGAGCGCAGCAGGTTCAGGATGGCCAGCGTGCTGACCACCGCAATCACGAGGCACAAAAAGTAGAACGACTCCGTGGTCTCGAACGAGTAGCCCGCGATTTGTGGCGGCACCAGGTGCTTGCCGGAGTTGCCGCCTGTGACCGACTCCCACCGCGCGAACACCTCTTCCACGATGAAGCCGAAGGACAGCGTGGCCATGCCCAGGTAGATGCCCTTGACGCGCAATGCGGGCAGGCCCACCACCACACCCACAGCGGCCGAGAGCCCCGCCGCGCAGGCCAGAGACAGCGCAAACGGCCAGCCCATTCCCGTGAGCACTGCCTGCGTATACGCCCCCACGCCCAGAAACGCTGCGTGCCCCAGCGAGAACAAGCCGGTGAAGCCCGCCAGCAGCATCAGCCCCAGGCCCACGATGGCGTAGATGAGCACAAAGGTGAGCTGTGCCAACCAGTATTCAGGCGCCACCCAGGGCGCGGCGACCAGGGTCAGGCACAGCAGGCTGTACCAGAACACATGCCCGCCATGCTTGGCGAGGCGAATGTCTTGCTCGTACGAGGTCTTGAAGAGAAAGCGCATGGGTCAGACTTTCTTTCTCAGTTTCTCGCCGAACAGTCCGTTGGGTTTGACCATCAGCATGATCAGCACGACGATGTACGCGGCTGTGTCCTTGAACCCATCGGGCAGATAGAAGCCCGAGAGCGATTCGACAATGCCGATCACCAGCCCGCCCACGATGGCCCCGGGCAGGCTCCCAAAGCCGCCCACCACGGCGGCGGGGAAGGCCTTGAGCCCGATCAGCCCCATGTTGGCGTGCACAAAGGTGATGGGCGCCAACAGCAGCCCGGCTACCGCCGCCACCGCCGCGGCAAGCCCCCAGGCCAGGCCGTTGAGGCGCTGCACGGGAATGCCCATGTAGTAGGCCGCGAGCTGGTTCTGCGACGCGGCCTGCATGGCAATGCCCAGCTTGCTGTAGCGGAACATGGCAAACAGCAGCACACACAGCACGCCCGTGGCGCCGATCACCACCAGCTGCTCGGCGCTGACCACCAGCTCGCCCAAGCGCAGGGACTGGTCCTTGTAGGGCACGGGCAGCGTGTGGGTGTCGGTGCCGATGTTGGGGATCATCGTGACAAGGCCGCGCAGCACGTAGCCGATGCCGATGGTGAGCATGACGATGGAGAACGCGGGCTGGCCCAGGATGGGGCGGATCACTGCACGCTCCAGCACCGTGCCAAACAGCCCCATGGCCAGGATGCTGGCGAGCACCGCCACCCAGAAGGGAAAGCCCAGCACGGTCATGAGCGCTAGGCCACAGAAAGCGCCGAGCATCATGAGTTCGCCCTGGGCAAAGCTCACGGTCTCCGTGGCTTTGTAGATAAGCACGAACCCGAGCGCGATCAGCCCGTAGATGCACCCCTGCGAGACACCGCTGATCAACAGTTGCACAAATTGCACACTGGCTCTCCAGAATAAGTGATACGCAAAGCGGGTAAATGCGGGGTGGATGCCTCGTGGGCATGGGATGGCCGCATCGTCGCTTGCGCAGGTCCTGCAGAATATTTATACAAAGCGATTGCTTTGTATAAATAATGGTGCACGCGCGCTGTGCATACCGCACTCGGGGCTAACCCTGATGGGGCGGGCGAGCGGGTAGCGGCGGATATTGACGCAGTGCTGCACCCTGCGCAATAGGAGTAACGTCGGGTGGGTGAACAGGCTCTGACACCGGGCCACAGGAGAGCCACATATCCGCAGAGGTTGAAGTGCAAGGTGGTGTCACGCTGGTGACATGGCGCAGGCCCGATGTGCGCAACGCGGTGGATGCCAGCACAGCCCGCACCAGCGCGCTCGCCGCCGAAGGGCTGCTGTTACGGCGAGCCTTGCTGCAGGAATAGGCGGGCGGCCGCGAATGCCTGGCCGAAGCACTGCGCGGCGCCTCGCGGTTTGCCGCAGGGCAAGTGCGCCACGGTCAGTTTTAAGTAAAAATAGCCTCTAGCGCTTATCTATTAAGCGTGAGAAGCTACAAAATCAGGAGCATCTGGATGGTTTCGATTGCACGCACCATCCCGCAGTGACCCCCAGGAGACCCATGAGCAAATCCACCGCCACCCCAGCCCCGCAAGCCTTTGAGCCCGAGTTCATTGCCGGGCTCAAATCCATCTTTGAAGAAAAAATCGTGTTCAACCAGGTGCTGGGCCTGAAGATCACGTCACTGGCACCCGATGGTGTGGTGGGCCGCATCGACATGAAACCGGACCTGGTGGGCCACTATGCCTACAACCGCATCCACGGCGGCGTGATCAGCGCAGGGCTCGACGCCATGGGCGGGCTGGCGGTGATGGCCGCGATTGGCGCCAAACACCTGGATGAAGCACCCGAGCAGCGCCTGCACCGCTTTGCCAAGCTGGGCACCATCGATCTGCGCATTGACTACTTGCGCCCCGGCATTGGCAGCCACTTCGAGCTGCGCGCCCAGGTGCTGCGCCTGGGTTCGCGTGTCGCGACCACGCGCATGGAGTTTCTTGGGCCGGATGGGCAGATCATGTCGGCCGGAGCTGCGGCTTACATCGTCTCTTGATTGGGCCGCGCTCCTGAGCCGCCTCGCCACGGGGCGTTGCCATGCGCCGGATGTGTGATCCCGCAAGCCTTGCAAGCGCATGCTACGAGAGAACCGTTTGGTTACCGTTCTTGCGTAACCAGGGCATCTTTCACGGGGCGCGATACCTACGATGACTCTCTTTTCAAGGAGATCTGATGGCCGTGCAAAACCCCTTCTTTGGCAAGCGTGAACCCGAGTCGTTCCAACCCCGCAACAGCACCACTTCAGGCTCCGTATTGGGGAGCTCAGCGGCGAGCAGTGCTGCGGCTGCACAGCCGGTGCCCAGCCCTGCTGTCCCCAAGGCCGCCAGCAGCAGCGACAGCTCGGGCAGCAAGCTCACGGTGGGCCCGAACATCAAGCTCAAGGGCGTGGAAATTACCGATTGCGACACCCTCGTGGTCGAAGGCACGGTGGAAGCCACCATGGATTCGCGCGTGATCCAGATTGCTGAGCATGGCGCCTTCAAGGGCTCTGCCGAGATCGACATTGCCGAGATCCATGGCGAGTTCAACGGCACACTCACCGTGCGCCAGAAGCTGGTGATCTACAGCACCGGCAAGGTCAACGGCAAGATCCGCTACGGCAAACTGGTGGTGGAAGAGGGCGGTCAGCTGGCGGGTGAGATCGAGGCCGGGTTCTCGCCCTCGTCATCCAGCAGCACTCTGCAGCGCACGGCAGCTCCTCTGCGCACCGAACCGGCCACTGCACTGGCCGCCTGACCGGGCCATGAAGGCGTCCGCGCACCGCCAGGCGTGGTCTGCGCGAACCGACCTTCCGTGCTTTCACCCCGGCGCGTTGTGCTTGGGCACTGGGCGCGGCCTGCCCTGGTCGTCGATGGCCACATAGGTCAGGCGCGCCTCCGTCACCTTCACATACCGGCCCTGGTCGGTAAAGCGTTCGGCATACACCTCTACCTCTACGGTGACCGAGGTGTTGCCCACCCGCGTGATGGACGAGAAGAACGACAGGATGTCGCCCACGCGCACGGGCTGCTTGAAGATGAATTCGTTGACGGCCACCGTGGCCATGCGGCCCTGGATGTAGCGCGCGGGCAGCACAGAGCCCGCCAAGTCCACCTGCGCCATCACCCAGCCGCCAAAAATGTCGCCATTGCCATTGGTGTCGGCGGGCATGGGGATGACCTTGAGCACCAGTTCCTTGTCGGTGGGCAATGCGGCGGGTGGTGGGCTGAAAACGGCAGACATGGGCACAATCTCGGTTGGGGCTGAGCCAATCCTTGTCGGAACCTGGGGTTTTGCAAGGCGGCTGGCCCGCAAAAAAACCACCTTGGCATCAGCCGGGTCGGTAAAAACAACAACAACCGGAATTGTCCCCCATGCGCCACCTTGGCGAAACCGCCCCCCCCACCCCTGGCACGCCCGCGCCCCCCAAGTCCGACTGGGTCACGCTGAGGCGGCTCCTCCCTTACCTGTGGCAATACAAGTGGCGCGTGGTGGCGGCCATTGTGTTCATGGTGGGCGCCAAGCTGGCCAACGTCAGCGTGCCGCTGCTGCTCAAGACACTGGTGGACGCGATGGCGTTCAAGCCTGGTGACCCCGCCGCGCTGCTGGTGGTGCCGGTGGGCTTGCTGCTGGCGTACGGGGCGCTGCGCCTGTCCACTTCGCTGTTCACCGAGCTGCGCGAGCTGGTGTTTGCCAAGGCTACGCAGGGTGCGGCGCGCTCCATTGCGCTGCAGACGTTCGAGCACCTGCACGCGCTGAGCCTGCGCTTTCACCTGGAGCGCCAGACCGGCGGCATGACGCGCGACATCGAACGCGGTGTGCGCGGCATCGAGTCACTGATCTCGTTTTCGCTGTTCAACGTGTTTGCCACCTTGATCGAGGTGATCCTGGTGTTGAGTGTGCTGGCCGTCAAGTTCGATGCCTGGTTTGCCTGGATCACGCTGGCCGCGCTGGTGCTGTACATCGCCTACACGGTGCTGGTGACCGAGTGGCGCACCAAGTTCCGCCGCGAGGCCAACGAGTTCGACTCGGCAGCACACTCCAAGGCTGTGGATTCGCTGCTCAACTACGAGACGGTCAAGTACTTCAACAACGAAGGCTTCGAGGCCCGCCGCTACGACGAAAGCCTGGAGCGGTTGCGCCTGGCCCGCCTCAAGAGCCAGACCACGCTGTCGATGCTCAACACCGGCCAGCAGCTCATCATTGCCGTGGGCCTGGTGGCCATGCTGTGGCGCGCCACACAGGGCGTGGTCGATGGCCGCATGACGCTGGGCGACCTCGTCATGGTCAACGCCTTCATGATCCAGCTGTACATCCCGCTCAATTTTCTGGGCGTGATCTACCGCGAGATCAAGCAGAGCCTCACCGACCTGGACAAGATGTTCACGCTCATGGACAAAGAGCGCGAAGTGGCCGACGCACCCGGCGCCCAGCCGCTGGCGGGGCTGAGCCAGCCCAACGTGCGTTTTGAGAACGTGCACTTTTCCTACGACGTGCGCCAAGGCACCGACTTCAGCAGCGGCCGGCCCATCCTGCAGGGCATCAGCTTCGAGATACCGGCGGGCAAGACGGTGGCGGTGGTGGGGCCTTCGGGTTCGGGCAAGTCCACACTGGCCCGGCTGCTGTTTCGCTTCTATGACATCCAGCAGGGGCGCATCAGCATTGCGGGGCAGGAGATCCGCAGCGTGACGCAGGCGAGCGTGCGCCAGGCAATTGGCATCGTCCCGCAGGACACGGTGCTGTTCAACGACACGGTTGCCTACAACATCGCCTATGGCCGCACCGGTGCCAGCCAGGATGAGATCGAAGCCGCTGCCCGTGCCGCACGCATCCACGACTTCATTGCCAGCACGCCCAAGGGCTACGCCACCATGGTGGGCGAGCGCGGGCTCAAGCTCTCGGGCGGTGAAAAGCAGCGCGTGGCCATTGCGCGCACCCTGCTCAAGAACCCGCCGATCCTGATCTTTGACGAGGCCACCAGTGCGCTGGACTCCGCCAACGAACGGGCCATCCAGGCCGAGCTGCAGGGCGTGGCGCAGAACAAGACCACGCTGGTGATTGCGCACCGCCTCTCCACCGTGGTGGACGCCCACGAGATCCTGGTCATGGACGCGGGCCGCATCATCGAACGCGGCACGCACGCGCAGCTGCTGGCCCTCGGCGGCCGCTACGCCAGCATGTGGTCGCTCCAGCAAAGCGATGCCGCCGCGTGAGCGGCATCCCTCTCTCTTTTATTTGTTTCGCGATTTTTGATCCATGAAGCCCGTCCTTCTTGCCCTCATGTTTTTGTCTGAAGAGCACATCGCCCAGATGGCCCAGACCTTTGAAGTGATCTACGCCCCCGATGCATCGCAGGCCGCCACCGCCATCGCGCAGCACGGCAGCCGCGTGCGTGTGGTGCTCACCATCGGTGCGGTGGGCCTGAGCCCGGCGCAGATCGATGCGCTGCCCGCGCTCACACTCATCTGCGCGCTGGGCGCAGGCTACGAGAACGTAGCGGTGGCCCATGCCAAGGCGCGTGGCATTGTGGTGGCCACCGGTGCAGGCACCAACGACGACTGCGTGGCCGACCACACCTGGGGCCTGCTGATTGCCGCGCAGCGCCGCATCCTGCCGCTGGACAAGGCTACGCGCGCGGGCATCTGGCGCACGGCTTTGCCGCTGCCGCCCAACGTGTCGCACAAGCGCCTGGGCATCATCGGCCTGGGCACCATCGGCAAGAAGATCGCACAGCGCGCGCTGGGTTTCGAGATCGAGGTGGGCTACCACAACCGCAGCGCGCGCACCGATGTGCCGTACCGCTACTTTGGCGATGTAAAGGCGCTGGCCGAATGGTCGGACTTCCTCGTGGTTGCCACGCCGGGTGGCGCGGGCACCAAGCACCTGGTCAACGCTGAGGTGCTGAATGCCCTGGGCGCGCGCGGCGTGGTGGTCAACATCGCGCGCGGCAGCGTGATCGACACCGCCGCCCTGGCCGCCGCGCTGCGCGAAGGTCGCATTGCGGCAGCAGGCCTGGATGTGTACGAGAGCGAGCCCGCGCCCCCGGCTGAACTGCTGGACCTGGACAATGTGGTGCTGACACCCCATGTGGCGGGCTGGTCGCCCGAAGCGGTGCAGGCTTCGGTGGACCGTTTCCTGGAAAACGCTCGCCGCCATCTGGCAGGCGAGGCGCCGGTGTCTCCGCTCTGAAATTTGAATGAAAAATGGCTCTAGCGCTTTATGGATAAGCGCAAGCAGCTATCAAATAGGGAGTTGTGGCAATGTCTCTGGATGTCGATGCCTTGCAGGCGCGCCTGCGCGCCTTTGCCGCCGAGCGGCAGTGGCAGCCGTTTCACACCCCCAAGAACCTGGCGATGGCCCTGATGGTGGAAGCGGCCGAACTGACCGAGATTTTTCAGCGGATGACCCCCGAGCAGTCGCTGGCGGTACGTGATGACCCGGCGCTCACGGAGCCCATTGCCGATGAGGTTGCCGATGTGCTCCTGTACCTGCTGCAGCTGGCAGACCACGCGGGTGTGGACCTGACGCAGGCGGTGGAGAACAAGCTGCGCAAGAACGCCGTCAAACACCCGGCGCCGTGCGTTGGTGGTGCAGCCGTGGGTGGTCGTGAAATTTAGATAAAAAGTGCCTCTGGCGCTTTATTGGTAAGCGTTGGAAGCTATCAATAGTGAAGCGACCGGCTCCCGCCCTGCAACGATCCAGCGACAGCAAAAAGCCCCGCGAGCGGGGCTTTTTTGGGGCTTTGGCGAACCAGCGTCTGGCTTATTGCTTGCGGGCCGCAATCGCCTTCTCGGCCGAGGTCACCAGATCGGCACCAATCTGGCCCTTCCACTTGTCATATACCGGGCGTGTGGCCTTCACAAAGGCGGCGCGTTCGGCGGGGCTCAGCTGGGTCACCGTCACGCCCAGTGCGGAGATGTCTTTGAGCAGAGGCTTGTCGGCTTCGACCACGCCCTTGCGGGCGAGAGCGATTTCTTCCTTGCCGGCGTCGATGGCGGCTTGCTTGACGATCTCGCGGTCGGCTGGGGTCCAGCTGTTCCAGATCTCCTTGTTCACCACAAAGATCAGCGGATCGTTCACGTAGCCCCACAGCGTGATGTGCTTTTGCGCCACGCTGTGCAGCTTGGCGGCGGTGAAGATGGACAGGGGGTTCTCCTGACCGTCCACCGCGCCGCTGGCAAAGGCGGGCTGTGCGTCGGCCCAGCTCATCTGCGTGGGGTTGGCGCCCAGGGCGGTGAAGGTGTCGAGGAACAGCGGCGAGCCCACCACGCGGATCTTCAGGCCCTTGAGGTCTTCAGGGGTCTTGATGGCCTTCTTGGAGTTGGAGATTTCGCGGTAGCCGTTTTCGCCCCAGGCCAGTGGCATCACACCGGCCTTGTCCAGCGTGGCGAAGATGCTCTTGCCCACGTCGCCCTGCGTCACGGCGTCCACGGCTGCGTAGTCGGGGAACAGGAAGGGCAGCGAGAACAGGTTGAGTTGCTTGACCTGGGGCGACCAGTTGATGGTGGAGCCCACGGCCATGTCGATCACGCCCTGGCGCAGCGCGCTGAATTCACGCGTCTGGTCGCCCTGGATCAGCGAGACGCCGGGGTACAGCTTGATGTTGATGCGGCCGTTGGTGCGCTCGCGGACCTTGTTGGCCCACAGCTCACCGCCCTTGCCCCAAGGGAAGGCGGGGCCCAGCACCAGCGACATGCGGTATTCGCTTTTGTACGCGGTTTGTGCAATGGCAGCAGGGGCGGTGAACGCCAGCGCAGCGGCGGCGGCCACGGCCGAGGTGAGGAAGGTACGCAGTTTCATGGGTTGTCTCCTTATGGATGGATGAGAAAAAAATCAGTAGCCCAGCCGCTGTGGCAGCCAGAGCGCTATCGACGGGAACACGACGACGAGCAGCATGGCCACCGTCATGGCCAGCACCAGCCAGATGACCCAGCGGGTGGTCTGCTCCATGCGTACGCCGGCGATCTTGCTGGACACCATCAGGTTCACTGCCATGGGGGGGGTGAACTGGCCAATGGCCACGGTGAGGGTCAGCACGACGCCGAACCACACCACATCCCACTGGTAGTGCTGCATGATGGGCATGAGCAGCGGCACAAAGATCAGGAAGATGGAGATGCCGTCCAGGAACATCCCGGCGATCAGCAGCATCACGATCAGCACGCCGAGAACGCCCTGCTCGCTCAAGCCCGATTGCACGATGGTGCGTGTGATGGGGTCGATCACACCCAGCGTGGACAGCGAAAAAGCAAAGATGCCTGCCAGCGAGACCACCACAAGGATCACCGCAGACAGCTCGCCTGCCTCGCGCAGGATGGTGAACAGGTCGCGCACGCGGATCGTTCGGTGGATGCACATGCCCACAAACAGGCCGTAGAACACGGCCACCACAGCCGCTTCGGTGGGGGTGAACCAGCCGGCACGCATGCCGCCGAGAATCACCACTGGCGCTGCCAGCCCCCAGGATGCCTCGCGCAGGCTGGCCCAGAAAGGCGGCCGCGGCATGTCGGACTCTGCGCCGCCCATCTTGTGGCGGCGCGCCAGCCACACGGCTGGCACGATCAAGGCGATGCCAGCCAGCACGCCGGGGAACATGCCTGCGGCAAACAGTGCGGGTACCGAGGCGCCCGGAACCAGCACCGAGTAGACGATGAACGCCACCGAAGGAGGAATGAGAATGTCCGTGGCCGCAGCCCCAGCCACCACACTCGCAGAGTAGGCCGCGGGGTACCCGGCGCGCGCCATGGCGGCAATCATCACGCCCCCCACGGCTGCTGCGGTGGCAGGGCCGGAGCCCGAAATGCCACCCAGAAACATTGCCACCGCAATGGCTACGAGCGGCAGCATGCCGGGGCCCCGGCCGACGATGGCCACGGCAAAGTTCACGAGCCGCAGGGCCACGCCCGAGCGATCAAAGATGGAGCCGACCAGCACAAACATCGGAATGGCCAGCAGCGGGTATTTGCCCAGGCCCGCGTAGAAATTCTGCGGCACGGCCAGCAGGCCGAACCAGGGGGTCTCGGCATTGGCCACGGCAATGGCCGTGGCGCCCGCCAGACCCAGGGCCGCACCAATCGGAACGCCCAGAAACATCATGCCCAGGAAGGCGACAAACAGCAGGGTAGCGATCACGGGCGGGCCTTCGGTGCGGTCGATGCGGCCGATGCATGCCGCAGGCGGGCAAACAGTTGCAGTGCCCGGGCTGTGGTCAGCGCGCACAGCACAGGCAGCCAGACGGTGTACCACCACTGCGGCACACCGATGCCGGGCGATGTCTCTTCAAACCGGTAGTCGTCCCACACCACGCGGATGCTCAGCACCGTGATCAGCCCAAACAACAGCGCCACCATGAGAGCGCCGAACTGCGCCAGCACCTGACGCCGGTGCTCGGAGCCGCCATCGGCAAAGAATTCGATGCGGATGTGCAATTGGCGCGCCACGGCGGCAGAGCCGCCGACCATGGCCAGCACGATCATCAGGAACACCGATATTTCTTCGGTCCAGGCGAAGGACGCATCGGTGAAATAGCGCAACACCACGTTCACAAAGGTGATGAGCGCCAGGGCGGCCATGGTCAGGACGATGAGCCAGTCTTCCAGGCGCAGGGAACGGGGTTCGTCAGCGGCAGCGGGCGCTGCAGGCACTATGGGCGCAGAGGGCTGCCCATCGGGAGTGGAGGTGGACATGAACGCGGGGAGTCAGAAGAACACGGGGCAAATGCCGATCTTGCTGCCCGGCGGCGTTGTGCACCTGGGGCGTTGACCGAGGGAGAAGCGGGGTAGACGCGCTGGGTATTATGCGTCGCTCGCTATGCATGCACAGCATTGGTGCGGGGCCCAGCGCAGCCGGGGGACGCGCATGGAGCTGAGGGCCATAGGCGCGCGGGCCTGTGGAAACCCTGATGCCCGGTGTCAGCACGTTGCAGCGCCCGCGCGGATAATGCGTCGATGGAAACCAAGTGGCTTGAAGATTTCGTCAGTCTTGCGGAAACCCGCAGCTTCAGCCGGTCAGCGCAGCTGCGGCATGTGACGCAACCCGCGTTCTCGCGGCGCATCCAGGCGCTGGAAGCCTGGGCTGGCACCGATCTGGTGGACCGCAGCTCTTACCCCACCCGACTCACTCCGGCTGGCAAGACCCTGTACGACCAGTCTCTGGAAGTGCTGCAGGCGCTGCAGAACACGCGTGCCATGCTGCGGGCGCACACCAGCGCGGGCAAGGACATGATCGAGTTCGCCGTGCCGCACACGCTGGCGTTCACGTTTTTCCCAGCCTGGGTGTCGAGCTTGCACGACAAGTTTGGGCCGTTCAAAAGCCGGCTGATTGCGTTGAACGTGCACGACGCCGTGATGCGCCTGGTGGAGGGCGGGTGCGATCTGCTGATTGCCTACCACCACCCCTCGCAGCCCTTCCAGCTGGATGCCGACCGTTACGAGATGGTGAGCCTGGGGCAGGAAGTGATCTCCCCCTACAGCAAGGCCGACGCCGACGGACAACCCGTGCACCGCCTGCCGGGCCGGGCCGGGCAGCCACTGCCCTACCTGGGCTACGCCCCGGGCGCCTATCTGGGGCGCGTGACCGAACTGATACTGAAGGAATCCGGCACGCCCATCCATCTGGAGCGCGTGTACGAAACCGACATGGCCGAGGGGCTCAAGGCCATGGCGCTCGAAGGCCATGGCGTGGCCTTTCTACCGCACAGCGCCGTGAAGAAAGAATTGCGTTCGCGCCGTCTGGTCAGTGCAGCACCGGTCGATAGCGAAGGCCTGCAGATGACCATGGATGTGCGCGCCTACCGCGAAAAACCAGCGGGCAAAGAGGCTCCCAAAGGCACGGCACAGGCGCTGTGGATGTACCTTCAAGCGCAGGCCGGGTCATGCTAAGGGTAAATACGGATATAAACAGTTTGCATAGTTGCGCGCGCAAACGGCATTGGAATTTCACGGTAACGACACGTACAGTCGGCGCCATCGCTGGGTCGGCTGCCGCAGCGTGTGCCGTCTAAGAGCAGATTCTTAGTCCCCACGGTGGCACGAACATTGCAAATCCGATCCATCCACTCACCGAGACGCCGTATGAAAGTTCAGCATTGGGGAATTGCCTGGGGCCTTGCCGCTGCAAGCTGCGCTTTCGCGGCCTCTGCGCAGGCCGCGGTGCTGGAGCGCATTAGTGCCGGCGGCAAGCTGGTGATTGCGTACCGTGAATCGTCGGTGCCCTTTTCGTACATCGACACCCAGTCCGGCAAGCCGGTGGGTTATGCCATGGACCTGTGCCTGCGCCTGGCCGAGGTGGTGCGCAAGAAAACCGGCAAGAAGGACATGGAGGTCGAGCTTGTAGCGGTCACGCCGGCCAACCGTATCACCGTGATCGAGCAGGGCAAAGCCGACATGGAGTGTGGCTCTACCACCAACAACGCCGAGCGGCGCCAGAAGGTTGCGTTCACCATCCCCCATTTCATCACCGGTGCGCGGCTGCTGGTGAAGACCTCCAGCCCTATCGACCGTGTGGAAGACCTCAATGGCAAGAAGCTGGTGTCCACCAAGGGCACAACACCGCTCAAGGCCGCCGATCAGGCCAACCGCGAGCGCCTGATGGGGATCACCATTGTTGAGGCGCCGGACCACGCCAAGGCGGTCGAGATGGTCGAGAAGGGTGAGGCCGATGCTTTTGTGATGGACGACGTGCTGTTGTATGGCCTGGCCGCCGGGCGGCCTGACCCCAAGGCGCTCAAGGTGGTGGGCCGCTTCATGACCACCGAGCCACTGGCCATCATGCTGCCCAAGAACGACCCCGAGTTCAAAAAGCTGATTGATGAAGAGATGCGCCGCCTGATCACCAGCCGGGACATCTACCCCATTTATGACAAGTGGTTTAACAAACCCATCCCTCCCAACAACACGGTGCTGAACCTCCCGGTCAGTTATCTGTTGCGTGACTTCTGGAAATACCCTACAGACCAGGTTCCGTTCTGACTAACAATCCTGGTTGCGTGGCCCCCTTTTTTGGAGTGTTTGGCCCGCCGGCCCGTTCGGCGTGGGTGGATCTCTAAAATTACTCCCCTCTTTTTTCGTTTGTTTACACACAAGGAGATACCAATGAAGAAGCATTTGCTCGCGGTTGCCGTGACCGCCCTGGCTGCAGGTAGCGCTTTCGCTCAAGCCACCGATACCCTGGCCAAGATCAAGGCCTCGGGTAGCGTGACGCTGGGCGTTCGCGAATCTTCCGGTCTTTCCTACACCCTGGGTAACGGCAAGTTTGTGGGCTTCCACACTGAAATGGGCGAAATCGTCCTGCACGACATCCAGAAGCAACTGGGCCTGCCCAAGCTGGATATCAAGTACCAGCCCGTAACCTCGCAAAACCGTATTCCCCTGGTGACCAATGGCACCGTGGATCTGGAGTGCGGCTCCACCACCAACAATGCCGCCCGCCAAAAGGACGTCGCTTTTGCCGTGACCACCTACGTGGAAGAAGTGCGCACCGTTGTCAAGGCCAACTCGGGCATCACGTCCATCAAGGACTTGAACGGCAAGACCATTGCCACCACCACGGGCACCACTTCGGTGCAAACCCTGCGCAAGCATGAGCGCGCTGGCGGCATCGACTTCAAGGAAGTCTTTGGCAAAGACCACGCTGACAGCTTCCTGATGTTGGAAACGGGCCGCGCCGATGCGTTTGTGATGGACGGCTCCATCCTGGCTGCCAACATCTCCAAGTCCAAGAACCCTGCCGACTACAAGATCGTCGGTGAAGTTCTGAGCGTGGAGCCTATCGCCTGTATGCTGCGCAAGGACGATCCAGCCTTCAAGAAGGCCGTGGACGACTCCATCAAGCGCCAGATCGCCGACGGTTCGCTGGCCAAGCTGTACGACAAGTGGTTCATGCAACCCGTGCCACCGACCAACACGAAGATTGGTCTGCCGATGTCCGACGCTACCAAGGCAGCATGGGCATCGCCCAATGACAAGCCCATGGAAGACTACGCAAAGAAGTAATTTTCTGAACGCTTGTGCCCCTTCGGCCAACCGGTTTGAAGGGGCTTTTTTGTTGGGCTCGCAAAGGGTTGCGCCCAACGCAATACCAAGAATTTAAGGGGTGCTCCTATGAGTTGGGATTGGCAGGTGTTCTGCCAGGACACCATGGACAGGGAAGTCGTGCAAAGCTGCTTTGGCAAGGGCGGCGATATCACCTACCTGGACTGGATGCTGTCGGCCTGGGGTTGGACGGTGTCTGTTTCGGTGCTGGCCTTGGTGCTGGCGCTTGTGTTGGGTTCCTTGATCGGGACGCTGCGTACCTTGCAGGACCGGCCCATGATCGTGCGCTTGGGCAATGCCTGGGTCGAGCTGTTTCGCAACATTCCGTTGCTGGTGCAGATTTTCCTGTGGTACCACGTGCTACCCAGCCTGTTTCCGGTGCTCAGGGGCGTTCCCGGTTTTGCGCTGGTGGTGCTGGCGCTGGGCTTCTTCACGTCGGCACGTATTGCCGAGCAGGTGCGCTCCGGCATCCAGGCGTTGCCACGCGGCCAGCGGTACGCAGGTCTGGCCGTAGGCTTCACCACGTTCCAGACCTACCGCTATGTGCTGCTGCCCATGGCGTTTCGCATCATCATCCCGCCGCTGACCAGCGAGACGATGAACATCTTCAAGAACTCGTCCGTGGCGTTTGCCGTGTCGGTGGCTGAACTCACGATGTTTGCCATGCAGGCGCAGGAAGAAACCTCGCGCGGCATCGAGGTCTACTTGGCGGTGACGACGCTGTACATCATCTCGGCATTTGCCATCAACCGCATCATGGCCTTCATCGAAAAACGCGCACGCATCCCTGGCATGGTCGTGAGTGGCGCGGCCGGAGGGGGGCATTGATATGAATATCGATTTCTCCTTCTACAACTGGGAGCTGATCTCCAACTTCGTGCTCAAAGGGCTGTATTTCAGCCTGATGCTCACGCTCATCGCCACCATCGGTGGCGTGATCTTCGGCACGGTGCTGGCGCTCATGCGCCTGTCGGGCAAGAAGTGGCTGGATGTTCCTGCGACCATCTATGTAAATGGCATGCGATCCATTCCGCTGGTGATGGTGATCCTGTGGTTCTTCCTGCTGGTGCCAGCCATCATCGGCCGCCCCATTGGCGCGGAAGTGTCGGCGATCATTACCTTCATCGCCTTTGAAGCGGCCTACTTCAGCGAAATCATGCGCGCTGGCATCCAGTCCATCCCACGCGGCCAGGTGTATGCCGGCCAGGCGCTGGGCATGACGTACGGCCAGAACATGAAGCTGGTGGTGCTGCCCCAGGCGTTCCGCAACATGCTGCCGGTGCTGCTCACGCAGACCATCATCCTGTTCCAGGACACGTCGCTGGTCTACGCCATCGGTGCCTACGACATGCTCAAGGGCTTTGAAGTGGCGGGCAAGAACTTTGGTCGTCCGATCGAGGCATACCTGGCCGCTGCGGTTCTGTACTTCATCATGTGCTACGCGCTGTCCTGGGCGGTCAAGCGCCTGCACCAGAAGATCGCGATCATCCGCTGATCGATGCTGGTGCAAAAGAGATTGGATTGAGGAAAAAAAAATGATCGAACTCAAAAACGTATCCAAGTGGTATGGCCCGGTGCAGGTGCTCAACGAATGCACGGCCACCATCCAAAAGGGTGAAGTGGTGGTGGTGTGCGGCCCCTCGGGCTCAGGCAAGTCCACGCTGATCAAGACCATCAACGCGCTCGAACCCTTCCAGAAGGGCGAGATCACGGTGGACGGAATTGCACTGCACGACCCCAAGACCGACCTGCCCAAGCTGCGCAGCCGCGTAGGCATGGTGTTCCAGCATTTCGAGTTGTTCCCGCACCTGTCGGTGACGGACAACCTGACCATTGCGCAGATCAAGGTGCTGGGCCGCAGCGCGGACGACGCCAAGAAGCGCGGTCTGAAGATGCTCGAACGTGTGGGCCTGATGGCGCACAAGGACAAGTTCCCCGGCCAGCTCTCGGGCGGCCAGCAGCAGCGTGTGGCCATTGCGCGCGCGTTGTCGATGGACCCCATCGTGATGCTGTTCGACGAGCCCACCTCCGCGCTCGACCCCGAAATGGTCGGTGAAGTGCTGGACGTGATGGTGGGCCTGGCCAACGAAGGCATGACCATGATGTGCGTGACCCACGAAATGGGCTTTGCCCGCAAGGTGAGCAACCGCGTGATCTTCATGGACGTGGGTGGCAAGATCCTGGAAGACTGCTCCAAGGACGACTTCTTCAACAACCCCGACGCACGCCAGCCGCGTACCAAGGACTTCCTCAACAAGATCCTGGCGCATTGACTCCCCCCTGAGTCGCCTGCGGCGCCTTCCCCCTGGGGACGCCGCCAGCGCGGCGGGGCGCCCTTGCGCGGCGGCCACTGGCCTGGGCCTCGCCAGTTCCACGGGGTGTGGGTTGTGCGCAGGTTTGGTTTGAGGTTGGGATGCAAAAGCGCTCTTCGGAGCGCTTTTTTTGGCGCATGCAAGGCCAAGGAGCCCAGGCTAACGCTTGCCCCGCCGACCGGCTGGCGGGTGGCCCTCCACGATGAGTTGCGACTCGAAATCCGTCCACAGATCATCGCGCCGTTTCAGTGCTTCTGACACCGCCTTGTGCCGCAGCTGGGCCACGGCCGACACCAGCGCGTTGCACAGGAAGAACGCGGCGGTGTACGAGTCGAACGGCGATGCGTTGGACGTGCGCACCTGCAGCCGGTGGTGGGACAGCGCGGCCAATGGTGCTGCGGCGCTGTCGGTGATGGCCAGCACCTGGGCCCCCGCGTCGCGAAAGCGCTGCGCCACTTTCACCGGCCCGCTGGCGTAGCGGCGGATGCTGAAGACCAGCAAGGCATCTTCGGGCTGGATCCACAGCAGCTGGTCGGTGGCGTCCACCGCGCCAGCCCCCAGTTCGTGCACGCCCGGGCGGCACATGTTCAGGTGCAGCGCCAGCCAGGCGGCCACCGGTGCGCTGTTGATCTGCGCCAGCACAAAGATGCGTCCCTTGCCCTGTGCAATGCGTGCCACCATGGCCTCGAAGGCCGCCATGTCCAGTCCATCGCGCGTGGTGGTGAGGTTGTGCTGGTCGTGCAGCAGCGCATCGTCCACACACTGCTGCAGGCTGCGCCGGGTGCCGATGGTGACCGGCGCGCGCTGCCCCGCCGTTTGCAGCAGGGCGGTGACCTCGGCCCGCGCCTCGCGCTGTGCCTCGGCATAGCTGCCGTAGCCCAGCTTGGCAAACAGCCGCACCACGGTCGATGCACTGGTGCCAGTGCGTGCTGCCAGGGCGGTGGCCGATTCCAGCAGGGCGTGGGGGTAGTCACGCCCCAGGGCCACGGCCAGCGCCCGTTCGCTGGCGGTCAGGTCGGCGTCCTGGCGGGCCAGCCGCTCGGTCAGCAAGGCGCTGGATTCGTGCAATGATGATTTCATAAAATTCTCATTCGTGCAAAATACGTTGCAGAAGCCCGGGTCGCGTGCAACACTGCGACCCAAATTTTGCCCCTACCTGGGGCTTGCCCAAGGACAACGATGCTCAATACCCTGAACGAAGGTCTGCTGCCGGTGCGTGCGCAGGTCCTGGACTGGCTGGCCAGACAGCAGCAGTCCATGCAAGACCTGTTGCAAAAGGTGGTCAATATCGAGAGCGGCAGCCGCAATGAGGCGGGCGTGACAGCCGTGGCCCATGCCCTGGCCGAGCGCCTGCAGGCGGCCGGTGTACCGGTGCAGTTTGAGCCCGTGTCTGGCTATGGCGTGCTGCTGCATGCGCAGGTCAACCCAGCAGAGGGCGCTGAAGCCGGTGGCGCGCCCATCATCCTCATGGGGCACATGGACACGGTGTTCCCGGATGGCACCGTGGCCAAACGCCCCTACCGCGAAGAGGCAGGGCGCGCCTACGGCCCTGGCGTGGCCGACATGAAGTCCGGCCTGGTGCTCAACGTGTTTGTGGCCGAGGCCTTTGCGCGCTGTGGCGGCCTGCAGGCGCCGCTGCACCTGTTCTTCTCGTGCGATGAAGAGATCGGTTCGCCCGCCACGCGTGACCTCATCATGGCCCGCGTGCGGGGGGCGCGTGCCGTGTTCAACGCCGAGCCCGGCCGCGTGAGCGGCAACGTGGTCACCAGCCGCAAGGGCTCGATGGTGGTGGAGTTCGAGGTGCAGGGCGTGGCCGCGCATGCAGGCATCAACCACGCCGCTGGCGCCAGCGCCATCGAAGCTCTGGCCCGCAAGACCTTGGCGCTGCATGCGCTGACCGACCCAGCCACGGGCGTCACCTGCAACGTGGGCGTGGTGCAGGGCGGCATCGTGCCCAACATGGTCGCCCCACACGCACGCGCCGAGGTGGACCTGCGCTTCACCGCCGACACCGACCCCGACCAACTGCTGGGGCGCGTGCGCGCCATCGTCGAAGAAGAATCCGTGCCCCGCACCCAGGGCCGTGTCACCACCGCGCGCCGCACGATGCCCATGAAGCCCACCCCGGACGACTTGCTGGCGCTGTACCAGCAAGGCGCACGCGCGCTGGGCTTTGAGGTGCAAGGCGAATTCACCGGCGGCGCGGCCGACAGCGGCCTGACCGCATCGGTGGGCGTGCCCACGCTGTGTGCCACGGGCCCCGTGGGCGGACATGCACACACCGAACGCGAGTACTGCGAGCTGTCCACCTTTGTGCCGCGCGCGCAGGCCGTGGCGCTGGCCGTGCTGTCACACCCTTGATTCTTTCCGTATCTTTTCAACCTGTTTCTTGAGTTCTTTGACCGCCATGAACACCACACCTTCCCGCCGCCACCTTCTGACCACCGGACTGGGCCTTGCCGGCCTGGCCGCGCTGCCCGCCATGGCACAAGATAAGTTCCCTTCGCGCCCGATCACGCTGGTGGTGCCGTTCCCGCCCGGTGGGTCGGTGGACATCATGGCGCGCCAGTATTCCGAGCCGCTGTCGCGCGTGCTGGGCGTGCCCATCGTGGTGGAAAACCGCGCCGGCGCGGGGGGCTCGGTGGGCGCGCAGTATGTGGCGCGCTCCAAGGCCGACGGCTACACCCTGGTGGTGTCGTCGCAAAGCAGCCACCTGGCCAACCCGCTCACCCAGCCCAAGATTGGCTACGACCCGGTCAAGGATTTTGAAAACATCGCCATCCTGGGCCGCCAGCCCAACGCCCTGGTGGTGCACAGCAGCCTGCCTTTCAAGACCTTCAAGGAGTTCATCGACTACGCCAAGAAGAACCCCGGAAAGCTCAACTATGGCAGCGGTGGCGTGGGCAGCATGGGCCAGCTCAATGTGGAGATGCTCAAGGTCTCCACGGGCGTGTTCACCACGCACATTCCCTACCGTGGGGGCACGCCGCTGATCACGGGCGTGCTGGGCAACGAGGTGCAGTTCATCCTCGACAACCTGGTCATCATGCTGCCGCACATCCAGGCGGGCAAGGTGCGCGCCCTGGCCGTAGCGGCCGACCAGCGCCTGCCCCAGCTGCCCGATGTGCCCACCATGGCCGAGGTCGGTCACCCCGAGCTGAACCTTACCTCCTGGACGGGCCTGGCCGCGCCCGCGGGCACGCCTGAAGCGGTGGTGCAGACGCTGTACAAAGCCGTGCGCCAGGTTGCCACATCGCCCGCCATGGTGACGAACCTCAAGGAGCGCGGCGTGATCGTGCCCGAAGAGATGCCGCCCGCCGCGTTCGAAAAGATGATGGCAGAGCGCCTGGTGAAGTTTGGCGATGTGGTGCGCAAGGCAGGCATCACCGCCGAATGACGCGGTGTTGCTCTGAATTTTGAGTGTTTTTGGCTGCTAGCGCTGATTGGATAAGCGCTAGCAGCTATCAAAACAATAGTTGATAACCCGATGGGACAATGCTGCCCATGACAGCCGCACTCCACACCCCCACCGCGCCCACCACCCTCACCATCACCCGCCCCGACGACTGGCACCTGCACGTGCGCGACGGCGAGCCCCTGCACACCGTCGTGCCCCACACCGCCGCCCAGTTCGGCCGCGCGATCATCATGCCCAACCTGCGCCCGCCCGTGACCACGGCCGAGCAGGCACTGGCCTACAAGCAGCGCATCCTGGCCGCCGTGCCCGCCGGCATGAGCTTCGAGCCGCTGATGACGCTGTACCTGACCGACAACCTGCCGCCGGAAGAAATCGTGCGTGCCAAGGCCGCAGGCGTGGTCGCCTGCAAGCTCTACCCCGCAGGCGCCACCACCAACAGCGACGCGGGCGTGACGGACCTGCGCAAGACCTACAAGACGCTTGAAGCCATGCAGAGAGCCGGCATGCTGCTGCTGGTGCACGGCGAGGTGACCAGCAGCGACATCGACCTGTTCGACCGCGAGGCCGTGTTCATCGAGCAGCAGCTCATCCCGCTGCGCCGCGACTTCCCCGAGCTGAAGATCGTCTTCGAGCACATCACCACCAAGGACGCGGCCGACTACGTGATGCAGGCTGACCGCTATACGGCCGCCACCATCACCGCGCACCACCTGCTGTACAACCGCAACGCCATCTTCATCGGTGGCGTGCGCCCGCACTATTACTGCCTGCCCGTGCTCAAGCGCGAAACCCACCGCGTGGCCCTGGTGCAGGCCGCCACCAGCGGCAGCAACAAGTTCTTCCTGGGCACCGACAGCGCGCCGCACCCTGCGCACCTCAAGGAGCACGCCACCGGCTGCGCGGGCTGCTACACCGCCCACGCGGCCATCGAGATGTATGCCGAGGCGTTCGACAACGCCGGTGCGCTCGACAAGCTCGAAGGTTTCGCCAGCTTCCACGGCCCCGACTTCTACAGCCTGCCGCGCAACACCGGCAGCATCACCCTGCGCCGCGAGTCGTGGACACCGCCCGATAGCTTTGCGTTTGGCGAAGCTGAGCTCAAGCCCCTGCGCGCTGGTGAAGCCCTGCCGTGGCGGTTGGTGTAAGCGAAGCCTTCGACGCCATCGACTGGAGCGCTCCCTGGCTGGCGCCGTGGCGCGGCCGGGGCCAGCCTGTGGCGCAGCAGCTGCAGCGCGATCCGTCAGTGCATCGGGCGTTGCAGGCCGCGGCGCCGCCGGGGGCGCCTGTGGGCTTTGCGCCGCACGATGAGCTGCCGGACGGCACCGCCTACGAGCAGTACATCTGGGACACCCGCCGGGTGCCCACGCGCGACAACCTGCACGACTTCTTCAACGGCCTGGTCTGGCAACAGTTTCCGCACACCAAGCGGCGCCTGAACGAGCTGCAGGCCCGGGCCATCGCCGCTGATGGTGTGCAGGCTGTGCGCGGGCCCTTGCGCGATGCGCTCACGGTGTTTGACGAGAACGGCGCGGTACTGCAAGCGCCGCCCGTGCTGTGGGCCGCGCTCAGGGTGCGAGACTGGCAGCGCCTGTTCATCGACCTGCGCCCGCTGTGGGGGCAGGCCCGGCTGGTGGTGTTCGGGCACGCGCTGCTTGAAAAGCTGGTTATCCCTCGAAAACCCATGGTGGCGCATGTGTATCAGGCGCCAGTAGCTATTAAATCCATAGCGATTTTGGATGCTTGGCTGGCGCAGGAAATTCAGCCGCAGCCGTGGTCTGCCAAGCCCTTCACCCCGCTGCCCGTGCTGGGCGTACCCGGCTGGTGGCCCGCCAACGCTACGCCGGACTTTTATGCGGATACCCAGGTGTTCCGCCTGCCCCGGGCTGTGGCAGGGGGCTAATTCCCGTCAACGCTTGTGTGATAAGGCCTGTGCGCGGGTTTGCACCTACCATAGCGCGATGAAATCGCGGCCATGGGGCTGCCAGGGGCGTGCAGTGGCCCCAGCAGCGGGTGTTTGGTGCTTGAAGCGCAGCACCCGGCCCCCATCTGAGCCAGCAAACACTTGTTGTTGTTTACCCCACGGAGAAACCATTCCATGAAGCGGATCCTTTTGTTTGTGATGACCAACCTGGCCGTCGTTGTCGTGCTGGGGGTGGTGGCCAGCCTGCTGGGCGTCAACCGCTACCTCACGGCCAACGGGCTCAACCTGGGCGCGCTGCTGGGCTTTGCGCTCGTCATGGGCTTTGGCGGCGCCATCATCTCGCTGCTCATCAGCAAGCCCATGGCCAAGTGGACCTCGGGCGTGCGCGTGATCGACGGCTCCGGCTCGCCCGACGAGCGCTGGATCGTCGAGACCGTGCGCAAGTTCGCCACCGAAGCCAAGATCGGCATGCCTGAAGTCGGCATCTTCGAAGGCGACCCCAATGCGTTTGCCACGGGCGCGTTCAAGAACTCGGCCCTGGTGGCGGTGTCCACCGGCCTGCTGCAAGGCATGACGCGCGAAGAGGTCGAGGCCGTGATCGGCCACGAGGTGGCCCACATCGCCAACGGTGACATGGTCACCATGACGCTGATCCAGGGCGTGATGAACACCTTTGTGGTGTTCCTGTCGCGGGTGATCGGCTATGCGGTCGACAGCTTTCTGCGCAAGAACGACGAGAGCAGCTCGGGCCCCGGCATCGGCTACTACGTGACCACCATCGTGCTCGACATCCTGCTGGGCTTTGTGGCCGCGATGATCGTCGCCTGGTTCAGCCGCCAGCGCGAGTTCCGTGCCGATGCAGGCGCGGCGCAACTGATGGGCCGCCGCCAGCCCATGATCAATGCCCTGGCCCGCCTGGGTGGCATGCACCCGGCCGAGCTGCCCAAGAGCATGGCCGCCATGGGCATTGCCGGTGGCATTGGCAAGCTGTTCAGCACCCACCCGCCCATCGAAGAGCGCATTGCTGCGCTGCAGAACGCGCAGCAGCAATAAGGGCCCAAACTAGGGCTGGGCAGGGGGTAGGGCACGCCCCGCGTGCTGCCCTCTCTCTTAACAACACCGCCACAGGGTTTGCGCCCTGTGGCGGTTTTCATTGGTGGCGACAACACCCCCTGGCTGTGCGTGCGTCAGCGGTCTCTGCAGGGGGCGGGGGGCCGTGCAGACGCTCAGGCTTGGGCCCAAGCTTGTGCCTGGGCTTGCCGCCCTTCAATCTGCGCCAGGATGCTCGGGTCCTTGATTTTGTCGTCCGCACTGAGCAGCAGTAGCTTGGACAACACCTCGCTGGTGCGCTGGTCGTCATCCACGAAAGGCAAGGCGACGGACTTGGAAGAGGCCTTTTCCGCTGGCACGATGCACAGGTATCCCGCCGGGATGACGTGAATCACCGCCGTGCCCAGGTGCAGGCGGTAGCTCGCGCGCTTGCCCTGGATGATGGCGTGATGACCCTCCACGCTCACGTTCTTCAAACCCAGGCTGGGGAGCAGGGCGCATACCAGCGCCACACGCGCTTGTTGAACCTCGGCAGAATGTTCATCGCTGTCGGCGGCACCTGCGGTGATCACCAGGTCCAGGTCCCGCATGGCCTCAGAAAAGCCTAGGGCCGGTGCCTCTTCCAGGGCCACGCGTTCGCCCTGGCGGGTGAGCACAATCTCGCCCAGCACCGTGGCTTCTTCCTCGGTCAGGAAGTGGTGGACATCGGGCAGCGACAGCTCCAAGGCCAGGTTGGGTGCCAGGCGTTTGCGGGCCGTGCAATCGCCTTCGCTGCCATCGACACGCCACCCCCGTGCCGACAGGATCGCACCCAGCACCGAAGTCTTGACGCGCCGTCCCTCGAAGCGGCGTGAGAGGTCATGCGCTTCGCGCTCGGCGGGTGTGAGCACATAGCACTCACGAAACGCCTGCTTGAACGGTTGCACGAGGGCCGATTCCACCGTGTGCCGCTGGCACGCGATCAAGCGGCCTGATGCCAGCATCGAATGGACGTGCGCGATGGTCAGGGGCTGCTCCACCGGCAGGGCTACGTCGGCCAGTTGGCCCTCCGCGTTCAGCAGCCGCAGCTGGGTCAGGCTGTCGTCCAGCAGGCCCAGTTCGCCGCCCGGTGTTTGCAGGTACAGCGCGGTCAGCAGATGCCGGGCCATGGGCAGGTTGGCGAGTTCTTGCAGTTGCTCCGGTGCCAGTGCGCGGCCACTGACCATGAGGTTTTCCAGAGCCGCGCGGTAGCGCTTGCTCTGGTCCTTGAGCAGGTCGAGCTGCGCCAGCAGTGGGGCCAGCCCAGGGTCTTTCTTCAGCGCAGGCGGCAGAGTCTTCAAGGCCTTTCCAGCCTTGACCACCTTCAGCTGCGGCTGGAACCGTTCCAGGCTCAGCTCCACGGTGTACTCATCTTGCTGCCATGTCCAGTCTTGGGCGGTGTAGGCGCTGGCGTCGAGCGACCATTCCATTTCGGTCACGTCGGCAAAACCGGCGTTGTGCGCCAGTTGCACCAGCGCTGCGGCGGCGGCATCACGCACATTGGCCGTGCGCTCCGAGCCATACATCTTCGATGCCTGCTTGCCCGCACCCTTGAAAAACTGAAAGCGCTCGCGCAGGTCTGCCGTATCCCGAATCGGCACCATGCCCCAGACGCGAATGTGCTCTTGGGAGAGCTTGCCAAGCATGCCCGCCAGCTTCTTGTCTTCCACGCCCTGCACCGCGTGGATGCGATTCACGGTGACTTTTAGGTGCTTGTACTTCTTGTGCCATGCCAGCAGCAGCTCGCCCGACTTGCCTGCGCGCTGCAGGTGTTCCTTCAACAACGCCACATCGAAAAACGCGTTGGCGTTGGCCTGCTCGCAGTCGCGCATGAAGCGGTACAGCGGCGCCGCGCTGCTCCAGCCCAGGGCCTCCAGCACCTCGTCGGCCTGGGCGCGGCAGTGGCGCAGCAACTGCAGCAAAACCTCGGGGGTGAACTGCCGCAGCTCGGCCACCAGGTCCGCAGATTCCGCCGCACTCAGGGATTGCACGTTGCAGATCAGTTTCAAGGCCCGTGCGGCAGGGCGATCCGCATCGTCCTGCACCAACCCGAGGATGGGCGGTGGAGACGGCATCTGCGCCAACAGCCGCGCGCCTGCCACCACGAAGCGGATACCGCTCAGGCTTCGTTCGGTGTGGTGGTCGTATTCCACGCCCCAGTGGTCTGCGAGCTGGCCCAGTGCGCTGATGGCTTCGGCCAGTGGCTTGGTGCAGTGGGTGTACACCCAGTCCAGCGCCTCGGGCTGGAAGTTTCTCAAGATGTCCTCCTCCTGCCGCACACAAGCGCCCAACACCTGCGCACCACGCGGCCACTCCGCACGGAACAGGCGCTGGACCCATGCAGAGTCCAGCGGGCCAAAGCGCGCGTAGGCCTGCGCCAGCTCCTCTGCCAAATCGGTCAGGCCAAAAAACTCGGAGGTGCGCTTGCGGCCCTCGCTTTCGCCGTCTTCCACCTGCGGTGGCGGCTGGAAATGCTCATCCAACCAGTTGTCGCACGAGTGCTCCATCAAATCCAGCAAGGCGTCCAACTGGGCGCGCGAGGACTGCATTTCGCACAGCAAGCGGCCCAGCGTGTCGGGGGCGGGCTCCAGAAAAGGATGGATGCTGCGGGTCAAGGCTGCCTTGAGTTCCGCGAGCCGGTAGCCGCGTATCGGTTCTGCATACTGGGCGCGAATCCGCTCGCGCTCTGTGTCCAGCCAGCGCGGGGCGGCGCACTCTGTGGGGTCAGCGGGGTGGCGCAATTGATGGCCCAAGCGCTGCAAGGCAAGATCGCAGGTGTAATCCCGTCCCCACTTTTTGATGGCCTCAGTCAGCAGATCGCTCACGTCGCGTGCGAAGCTCCACACACTGTCTGCGCGCGCGCGCACGTTGGGGATGCTTTCATGCAGCACCGGGAACATGAAAAAGTCGGCGAGGTGCTGTTCGGCCTCGTCGCCGAACTCCTTGCGCAGTGCCGTGCAGAACGGTGAATCCTCATCGCCCTTGCGAATGGCGCGCTCGTCGTCATCCAAGCTCCGCCCTGCGTCCTTGGCCGCTTGCACGTAGCCCAGCAACCAGGCTTCGAAACGTTGAACTCTGGCGTGCTGCTCGGCACTCGCCTTCCACTGCTCACTCTCACTCATGGGTTCCTTTCATCCGCCGACCAGCGGACGCAATCTCAAAAAAACGGCGTGCGAGCTGTCCGTCAGTTGCAGCTCGGCGTGCGACCGGTACAGCGTGCCATCGACCACCATCTGAAAATCGCCCGCCTCGAACGCGGCAAGGGCCCGTTGGATCTCGGCATGCTCCACCTCCGCCAGTTCGGGCGCGCTGGCAGGCTCAGGTGGCCGGGGCAAGGCCACGCGCCCCTGCGCAAGGCCCTCGTCGATCAAGGCCTGTGTCAGGGTGGGTGCAGGGGGTGCGGCCTGTGCCGTAGAGTGCGCACTGGCACGCGCAATGCGCTGCAAGGCCAGGTGTGCCCGCACGCTGATAGCAATCAGCTCACGGGTCGAGATCGACGGGCTCTCCATCTGAAACGCCACCTGGCCCTGGTGCAGGCCGGGGCTTTGGCGTTCAGCGATCTCACAGTTCAACAACAAGTGGGGCATGGTGGTGGGCTCCGCCTGCAGACGCGCAGGTCGTGCCCAAATTCTAGAAGTGGGGAATGGCGCATGGCTGGACAACTTGTCAACCGCTGGATGCCACATGTGTACCCGACAACGGTGCTCGTGTCGGTGCTGGCCTTGATCACCGGACTTCCACCCGCCAGCGCCGCCGTGGTGCGCGCAGCGCGTGGCGCTTGCGGTACTCGGCTGGCGCCATGCCAGTGTGACGCGCAAAGATGCGGCGGAAAGCAGCGGGGTCGGCGTAGCCGCAGGCCACCGCAATGCTGGGCACGCTCTCCAGCGTCAGTTCCAGCAGCACCTTGGCGCGTGCGCAGCGCAAGCCGTGCAGGTAGTCCAGCGGCGACTGCGACAGCTCTTGCTGGAAATGCCGCAGCAGTGTGCGGGTGCTCACGGCGGCTGCCTCGGCAAGCAGGGGCAGCGAGTAGGGCTCGTCCAGATGGGATTCCATCCAGGCAATGGCCCGGGCCAGCGTACTGTCGCGCGTGGCCGGAATGTGCTGCTGTGCGTTGGCCTGCAGCGCAGCCCGTGCGCGCACATGGTCGGGACGGAATACGCTTGCACACACCTGGCCCAGCTCCTCGCCCATGGCGTGGCGCACCAGCGCAACGACCATGTCGCTCAGGCTGTGAGGCAGAGCGCAGCTCAGCCATGGGCCGTCTTCGACCATGTCCTGGCCCGCCACCAGCTGAATGTCCGGGAAGTCCCGCTCGAACCCCGCCATGTAGAACCACGGCAGGCTGACCTGCCGATCCTGCAGCCGCCCGCTGTGCGCTGCGAGCCACGCCGCGTTGCCCAGGGTGAGGACTTTCTGCCCCTGGTCCAGCGCCACGCCCACCTGGCGTGACAAGCGTTGGTGCTGTTGGCTCACGTTGCGGATGAAGGGGATGTCTGCAGCATGGAACGACGGCATGAACACCGCATGTGCCGGGCCTTTCAGCGCTGCACCTTGTGTTGCGTCAGCCGCCTGCGAGTACAAGGCCCAGGGGCCCGGCAGTGCCGCGAGCGGCCGCCCCTCCGCATCCAGAAGGCGCCAGGCAAAACGCGGGCTGGCCGCGCCCGCGCGCAGGCTTGCCAGCAGATTGGTGCTGCGCAGCAGGTCGATGAACTGCAGCGCATTGCCTGCCGCCGATTCGGGCAACAGCGGGATGTCGATGCGGAAGGTGGGCGCGGTCGCAGAAGGGACAGAAGCAGCGGGCATGGCGATATTGGCTCTATGGTTGGCCATTTTCGCTTGTCATGAGGGCGAAGGCGGCTCTTAGCATGAACGTGCTTGTCATCGTTTTTTCACCCCTTCATCTCTCGAGTCTGCCCATGCACAAACCCCTTTCTGCGATCGCCCTTGCCACTGGTCTTGTTGCCAGCGGTCTGACTGTTGTCTCCACTGCCCAGGCCCAGGCGCTGGATGAGGCCGGCCTGAAGGCCATCGACGCTGCCGTGACGGCCGTGGCACCCAAGATGGTCAGCTGGCGCCGCGACATCCATGCCCACCCCGAACTCTCGGGCCAGGAAGTGCGCACCGCCAAGCTCGTGGCCGAGCACCTCAAGAAGCTGGGCATGGAAGTGCAGACTGGCGTGGGTGGCACCGGCGTGGTGGGCACGCTCAAAGGTGGTCTGCCAGGCAAGGTGGTGGCCCTGCGGGCCGACATGGACGCCTTGCCCGTGTCTGAAAACACCGGCCTGCCGTTTGCGAGCAAGGCCAAGGCCAACTACCTGGGCAAGGAAGTGCCGGTGATGCATGCCTGCGGGCACGATGCGCACGTCGCCATGCTCATGGGCGCGGCCGAGGCGCTGGCCGGCATGAAGGCGCAGCTGCCGGGCACCGTGAAGTTCATCTTCCAGCCCGCAGAGGAAGGCGCGCCGGTGGAGGCCGATGCCAGCGGCAAGGTCCCCAGCTTTGGCGCCAAGGCCATGGTGGAAGAAGGCGCGCTGAAGGATGTGCAGGCCATCTACGGCCTGCACATCACTGCCAACCTGCCTTCCGGCGTGGTGGGCTACCGCAGCGGCCCGCTGATGGCGGGATCCGACAACATCCGCATCGAGGTCGAGGGGCGCGGCGGCCATGGATCCTCACCTTGGGCCACCATCGACCCGGTCGTGGCCGCCAGCCAGGTCGTGCTGGGCCTGCAGACGGTAGTGAGCCGACAGCTGAACATCAGCAACGAACCTGCCGTCATCACCATCGGGCAGATCCAGGGTGGCACGCGCTACAACATCATTCCCGACAGCGTGGAGATGCTGGGCACGCTGCGCACCTTTGACGAGGGCATGCGCCAGGAGGCGTTGAAGCGGATCACCACCACTGCCGAATCGATCGCGGCCGCCAGCGGTGCGAAGGCCAAGGTGCGCTTTGGCCCGGTGGCCTATCCGGTGACCACCAACCCGGCTGAGCTGACGGCTGCGTCGTTGCCGGCACTCAAGCTGGCGGCAGGGGGCAAGGCGATGATCATCCCCAAGGTGAGCGGGTCGGAAGACTTCTCGGAGTTCCAGAAAGTGGCGCCAGGCTTCTTCTACTTCCTGGGCGCGCCGCCCAAAGGCAAGGATTTCAAGACTGCTTCGCCCAACCACTCGGCGCTGTTCGACATCGACGAAGACCAGATGCCCGTGGGCGCCCGCACGTTGGCAGCGCTGGCGGTGGACTTTCTGCAGCGCAAGTAGGCCAATGTGGCGACCTGGGACCTGCGCTGCAAGGGCGCAGGTCAGCCCGCCACGCCCAGCAGACTGCGCGCGACGGCCTCACCGACCTTGATGCCATCCACACCGGCAGAAAGGATCCCGCCCGCGTAGCTGGCGCCTTCGCCCGCCGGGTACAGGCCCGGTGTGTTCAGGCTTTGCAGGTTCTCGCCACGCCCGATCTTGAGCGGCGACGAGGTGCGCGTTTCCACCCCCGTCAGCACCGCGTCGTGCATGTCAAAGCCTTTGATCTTGCGGCCGAACACCGGCAGCGCCTCGCGCAGCGCCTCGATGGCGTAGCCGGGCAGGGCGGCGTGCAGGTCGCCCAAGGCCACGCCGGGCTTGTACGAAGGCTCCACGCTGCCCAGCTGGGTCGAAGGCTTGCCCGCGATGAACTCGCCCACCAGCTGGCCCGGCGCGCTGTAGTCGCGCCCGCCCAGCACAAAGGCGTTGGACTCCAGCTGGCGCTGCAGCACGCTGCCCGACAGCGGGTGGAACTGCCCGGCGGGCAAGGCTTCCACACCATAGGTCTGGCCCAGGTGGGTTTCAAAGGCCTGCGCGTCCTGGGGGTAGTCGCGCGGATCAATCCCCACCACCATGCCCGCATTGGCGTTGCGCTCGTTGCGCGAATACTGGCTCATGCCGTTGGTCACCACGCGGTTCGGTTCGCTGGTGGCGGCCACCACGGTGCCACCGGGGCACATGCAAAAGCTGTACACCGCACGGCCATTGGCGGCGTGGTGCACCAGCTTGTAGTCGGCCGCGCCCAGCAGCGGGTGGCCCGCATGGCGGCCCCAGCGGGCGCGGTCGATCACGCCCTGTGGGTGCTCGATGCGAAAGCCGATAGAGAACGGTTTGGCTTCCATGGCCACCCCACGCTGGTACAGCATGGCAAAGGTGTCGCGCGAGCTGTGGCCCAGGGCCATCACCACATGGTCGGCACGCAGCTCGGTGGTCTCGCCCGTGGCCTGGTTCAGCACCTTCAGGCCGCGCAGGTGGCGCTGGTCGCCCTGGCCTTCGATGATCACGTCCGTCACGCGCTGCTCAAAGCGGATCTCGCCGCCCAGCGCAATGATCTGCTCACGCAGGTTCTCCACCACCTTCACCAGCTTGAAGGTGCCGATGTGCGGGTGGGCCACGTACAGGATTTCGTCGGGCGCGCCGGCTTTGACGAACTCGTTCATCACCTTGCGGCCCAGGTGGCGCGGGTCCTTGATCTGGCTGTAGAGCTTGCCGTCACTGAAGGTGCCGGCGCCACCTTCGCCAAACTGCACGTTGCTTTCGGCATGCAGCTCGCGCTTGCGCCACAGTCCCCAGGTGTCTTTGGTGCGCTCGCGCACGGTCTTGCCGCGCTCCAGCACGATGGGCTTGAAGCCCATTTGCGCCAGCACCAGGGCCGCAAAGATGCCGCAGGGGCCAAAGCCCACCACCACGGGGCGCAGGGGTAGGTCTGCCGGGGCCTGGCCCACAGGGTGCCAGGCCATGTCGGGCGTGGGCTGGATGTGCGGGTTGCCCGCAAACTGGGCCAGGAGGGCGGCTTCGCGCGCGGGCTGCGCGAGGGTGATGTCCACGATGTAGACCGCCAGCAGGTCGGCCTTGCGCGCATCAAAGCTGCGCTTGAAGACGTGCAGGTGGGCGATATCGGCATCGGCCAAGCCCAGGATTTGGGAGGCTGCGGCGCGCAGGGGCGCCTCGGGGGCTTCGGCCACGGTGAAGGGCAGCCGGATTTCGGAGAGTCGGATCATGTTCTTGCGGGCCCGTGTCGATCGGGCGGGTTGCAATGGCGTGGGGCGCGATGATACGGGGTGCTCGCCACCCACGGAAGCCCTGGCGTGCAGGGGGTGTGGAGCCGTGTGCCTAAAAAGCTATCAAATCAATAGCTGCTAGCGCTTTATGGATAAGCGACAGAGGCACTTTTGAATCATATTTTTCGAGCTGTTGGAACTTCATCATCGCTGCCCGACTGCTGGCGCCAGCGCAGCTCTGCCACGCCAAAGGCTATGGCCGCGAGCACCAGTGGCCCAAAGTAATACAGCGCCCGGTAGGCCAGCAGGGCCGCCAGCACTTCTTCCTGCCCCAGCGCCTGGGTGGCCAGCAGCGCCACGCCCACGGCCTCCAACACACCCAGGCCCGCAGGCACGCGCAGCACCAGCCCGGCCACCGCCCCCAGCAACACGGTGGCCAGCGCGGCGGGGTAGCTCACCTGGTGTTGCAGTACCGTCCACAGCGCGGCGCCCATCAGCATCCAGTTGGCGGCCGACACGGCCACCTGCCACAGCGCCACGGGCCAGCCGGGCAGCGGGAACGCGTGGCCTCTCAGCGTGAGGGCGCGGCCACTGCGCAGGGCACACAGCGCCACATAGGCCAGAGGCAGCAATCCCAACACGGTGCCGCCCAGGCGCCTTTGCCAAGCTTCAACCACCCACCCGGCCACCGCAGGCGGCTGCCACGTCCACGCCAGCACGCCCGCCAGCAACAGGTAACCCACCCAGTTCGTCACGATGCTGGTGCCCACCACCTGACCGATCGTGCCGGGGTCCACGCCACGCCGGTCATACAGCCGGTAGCGCACGCCCACGCCGCCAATCAGCGAGCCCAGGTTGAGCGTGAACGGGTAGCTCGTCATGGCGATGGCCAGCGTGGTGGCGCGCGGTAACCGGTGGCCGCTGCAATGGCGGCCCACCCAGTCAAAGCTGCCGTAGGTGAAGTGGCTCAGCAGCGCCAGCGCACCGCCCACGGCCAATGCGGTGGTGGGCAGGTCGCGCAGCGCCTGCAGCACGGCGGGCCAGTCCACGGTGCGCGCCTGCCGAAAGATCAGCCCGGCCACCACCGCAAAAAAAGCGGCAGCGAACCCCCGGGTGGCCCATGGCCACCAGGCCTGCTCCGGCCAGTGGCGCCAGCCGCGTGGGCTGCTGCTACTGGTGCTGCTGCTGGGGGCAGGTGATGCCATGGCGTCGGCGGTGCCCGTCTGGGTGTCCGCGGGCAGTGTGGAGGTGGCCATGGCGGGGGCTCCGGGGCGCCGTCAGGTGGCCGCGCTGCTGGCGGGCTCGGCCGACGACGTACCTGGGCTGGCCAGCGTGATCGTGGGCTCATGGTGGGGCAGCCAGCCCGCCCACGCCGGGAACCAGCGCATCAGGTGGTACACCGCATAGCTGCGCAACAGACGCAGTCCATTCCAATGGCTGGGCGCTGCAGCTTCGATCTGCTTGCAACTGGTGTCCATCAGGTGCGACAGGCGGCGGTGCAGGTGGGCGTTGAAGTCGCGGTCCTGGATGATCACGTTGGCCTCCAGGTTCAGCGACAGGCTCAACGGGTCGAGGTTGCTGGAGCCCACGGTGGACCAGTCCTCATCCACCAGCGCAACCTTGCCGTGCAGCGGGCGGTCGCAGTATTCGTACACCCGCACGCCCGCGCGTTGCAGGTGGTCGTACAGCAGGCTGGCAGCTGTCTTCACGATGGGCATGTCGGGCTGGCCTTGCAGGATCAGCCGCACGTCCACGCCCCGCTTGGCGGCCCGCCGCATCTCTCGGATGAAGCGGTAGCCCGGGAAGAAGTAGGCATTGGCAATGACCACCCGGGTGCGCGCCGCGCGCAGGGCCACGCGGTACTGGCGCTCGATATCGTTGGTGTGCTGCTGGTTGTCGCGCGTCACAAACATGGCGTTGGCTGTGCCTGCGTGGGGGCGGCCGGTAATGTCTGTAGCGTGGGGACGTTGGTGCGCGCTGCGGTCCAGCACCGCCTCGCGCGTGAAGCGGTGCATCTGCGCCACAACCGGGCCGCGCACCTCCACGGCGTAGTCCTGCTTGGCCTCGGGGCCGAAGTCGGCCATGTGGTCGGCTGAATAGTTGATGCCGCCGATAAAACCCAGCTGGCCGTCCACCACCACGATCTTGCGGTGCATGCGGCGCAGCACGTTCAGCCGCTGCCCGAAGAAGCGACGGCCCGGGTCAAAAATCCGAAAGCGCACACCTGCATCCACCAGGCTGCCCACAAACTGGTCCGACAGATCGGGCGAGCCAAACCCGTCGACCAGCACATGCACCTCTACCCCGCGCTGCGCTGCGGCCAGCAGGGCGGCATGCAGTTCCTGCCCGATCTTGTCCTCGAACAGGATGAAGGTCTCCAGCATCACCTCGCGCCGGGCCTGGGCAATGGCGTTGAACACACGCGGGAAGAACTCCTCTCCGTTTTCCAACAACTCGAAGTGGTTGCCCGGAACCCAGCGGGATGAGCGTGGCAGGCTGAAAGCAGGGCGCTTCATAGCAGGATCTCCGCCGCCAAAGGCGCATGGTCCGAGAGCTTGTCCCAGGGTTTTTTGGGCAGTGACAGCGGCGCATGCACAGCGGCGTTGCGCACGTAGATGCGGTCCAGTGCCAGCAGCGGCATGGAGGCTGGAAACGTGCGCACCGCACGGCCAAAGGCCTGCACAAACACCTCTTGCAGGCCCGCTTCGCGGTGCAGGATGTCGTGCGCGCGGTTGCGCCAATCGTTGAAATCCCCCGCCAGCACCACGGGCTCGTGGGCTGGGAAGCTGCGCAGCAGATCGCACACACGCAGCAGCTGCCGCTGTCGATGGGATTCCTGCAGGCCCAGGTGCACACAGACCGCATGCACCGGCAGGTGGTGGCCCGGCGGCTGCAACACGCAATGCAGCATGCCGCGCCGCTCGGGCCCGCTGATGGAGATGTCGTGGTTCTCGTAGTGCGTGATCGGAAACTTGGACAACAGCGCATTGCCATGGTCGCCGTTGTCATACACCGCGTTGCGCCCGTAGGCGTATTGCGACCAGATGGTGTCCGCCAGAAACTCGTAGTGCGGCACCTGCGGAAAGTTGGAGAACCGGCTGGCATGGCGGTGGTGCGTGCCCAGCACCTCCTGCAGAAACACCAGATCGGCTGCCACATCCCGCACGGCATCCCGCAGCTCATGCAGCATGAAACGCCGGTTGAAGGTGGTAAAGCCCTTGTGCACGTTCACGGTGAGCACCTTGAACGCGATGGGCTGGGGATCGGTAGCGGCGGTGGTGGCCATGGGCAGTCAAACAATCTTTGGAGTGGGTCCCCCGCGAAGCCGCCGCGGTGTGCGCAATGGCCACGAGGGGCAGGCCGAGGGATGACTCGATTGTTTGGGCTGCACTGCCTTGCCGCTGTAGGACGGCTGGCCGTGGTTTTGTGCTGCTGGGGACGAAAAAAATGGGGCCTGATAGCCCCATTTCGTTCTGCAAAGTGCTGCCCTGGCGGCAGCGGCGCTTACGCCGGCAGGAACCCTTCGACCGACAGGTAGCGCTCGCCCGTGTCGTAGTTGAAGCCCAGCACCTTGGCGCCCGCAGGCAGCTCGGGCAGCTTTTGTGCAATGGCAGCCAGCGTGGCGCCCGACGAAATACCCACCAGGATGCCCTCTTCGCGCGCAGAGCGGCGTGCGTATTCACGGGCCGGTTCGGCATCGACCTGGATCACACCGTCGAGCAGGCTGGTGTCCAGGTTCTTGGGGATGAACCCCGCGCCAATGCCCTGGATGGGGTGGGGTGACGGTGCGCCGCCCGAGATCACCGGCGAGGCCGTGGGCTCCACCGCAAACACCTTGAGATTCGGAAACTTCGCCTTGAGCACCTTGGCGACGCCCGTGATGTGCCCGCCCGTGCCCACGCCGGTGATCAACACGTCGATGCCATCAGGGAAGTCCGCCAGGATCTCCTGCGCCGTGGTGCGCACATGCACATCGATGTTGGCGGGGTTCTCGAACTGCTGGGGAACCCACGCGCCGGGCGTCTGCGCCTGCAGTTCTTGTGCGCGGGCAATCGCGCCCTTCATGCCTTTTTCGCGCGGGGTCAGGTCAAACTGCGCGCCATAGGCCAGCATCAGGCGGCGGCGCTCGATGCTCATGCTGTCGGGCATCACCAAAATCAGCTTGTAGCCCTTGACGGCCGCCACCAGAGCCAGGCCGATGCCGGTGTTGCCGCTGGTGGGCTCGATGATGGTGCCGCCGGGCTGCAGGGCGCCCGATTTTTCGGCGTCTTCCACCATCGACAGCGCAATGCGGTCCTTGATGGAGCCGCCCGGGTTGCTGCGCTCGGACTTCACCCACACGTTGGCACCAGGGCCAAACAGGCGGTTGATGCGCACGTGGGGCGTGTTGCCGATGGTCTGCAGAATGTTGTCAACTTTCATGGCGTCTCCTGTGAGGGGCAAAGAAGGGGGTTGATGCAATCCAGCCCGTTAGAACAAATCCGTTCGGGCTGAGCCTGTCGAAGCCGGCGCGCGACGGCGGGCTCCTCGACAAATTCGGGCGAACGGGTTCGCGGGCTGGTATGGCGGTACCACGCGCATTCTGAACCAGTTGTTCTACTGCCTGGGTGATATGGATATACCCAAGGTATCTCTCAAAGCCGATACAGACCGGCTTACAGCAGCGGGCTGATCTCCACCAGCATGGCTTTGTCCACCGGCGTGATTTGCACCCGCACCGGCAGCCCCCGCGCAATCGTCTGTGCGTTGGTCGCAGTGTGCTGCGTCACCTCGGTACAGGTATAGCGCGCGGCCCGCCCGCTGCGCCACACCGCCAGGGCCAGCGGCAGCATCCACTGGTCGGCCAGGTGCGGGCCCAGGGCGCCCGCGCTGCGCTGGTAGGCGCGCACCTCGTCCACCAGCCGCTTGGCAACCTGCTCGGCCGACAGGCTGCGCTCGCCCAGTTGGCAGAACACCTCCGTGATGTGCTCGTACTCCAGCGTGGCGATCAACGCGTTGCCCGGGCCTTCGTTCTGACGCGTAGGGGGCTGGCGCAGTCGGCCGGATTCAAAGGTCCAGCCCATGCGCTGCCCCAGCGCGTCCAGCTCGCGCGTGGCAATGTTGCGCGCCAGGCCCGGCACCAGTGCCTCGCCCCAGGCGTCCTGCAGCGGGCCGCGCTCCAGCACGTCCACAGGCGCCAGCACCTGGGCTGCGGGCGTGATGTGTGCCAGCACCTCGCCACCCCCGGCGGGGTAAAAGCCGCGCCGCTGCAGTTGCAGATCCAGGCCCACGCCCAGCCGCCGCACCAGCGGTGCAAACGCCCGCTCCAGAAAGTCAAACGGCGGCGCCATCGGGTTGTGCGTGCCTCCGGACAACTGCACGCGGCTTTCGCCATCGGCCAACATCAACGCGGGCAACACCGTCTGCAGTACCAGCAGGCAACTGCCTGCCGTGGCGATTTGAAAGCGGTAATCGCCTGCACGCACGGCGCCGGGCGTGAACAGCAGCGTTTGCGACCCCAGTTCCGCGCCTTCTGCATCGCCGCCGCATACCGCCACCGCCGCCTGCACGCAGGCCAGGTGCTGGCGCATCAGCCCCGGCTTGGGCCGCCCGGCGCGAATGCGTGTGATGTGCAGCGGGCGGCCGGTGACCATGGCAAGGGCCAGGCCGGTGCGGAGGATCTGGCCGCCGCCTTCGCCGGTGGAGCCGTCGAGGACCAGCGGCTCCTGGGTTTGTGATTCAGTCAGTTCCATCAGTTCATCGTAAAAACATCGCCCCGGGGCGTGAACGGCAAGCGCCGCCCCGGAGCCAAAAGGTAAGCATGCGGGCGGAGCACATCCAGGTGGTCGCAGTCCGCGTCGGTAATGATGAGCAGCGGGCCTTCCTTCGGAAAGTCAGCGCTGTTCTCTAGCAGTGTGATGGCGGGCTGCAGCACGGTGCCGCCGCGCCCCTGGATCTGTACCCGGTGCGCAATGTCGTGCGCGGGCAGGTAACCCAGGTCATACGGCGCGGCATCGCAGCACACCACCCGCACGGCGGGCACGTCCTTGGCCTCGGCATAGCTGGCAATGCTGCCCAGGGCTTTGGCCAGGGTGTGCTTGTCCATCGATCCTGAGGTGTCGAGCACCACGCCAAACGTGCGCCCGTCGCGCCAGCGGCTATCGAGGCCCACATGGGGGCGCGGTATATCCGGCGTGGCCGACTGGCGGCGGATCAGGCGCGCATAGGTGCGCCGGGTTTCGATGGGGGGAAAGTGGTGGTCAAACCACCGCGCCAGCTCCACCTCCCACGGAATGGGCGGCTGCAGCAGCGCGTGGATTTCCTCCAGCAGGCCCGCAGGCAGTAAGCCCCGGCCTTGGGACTCGTGCAGCATCAGGCCCTTGCCCAGCTGTTCTTTGTAGAAGGCATCCAGGTCGGTGAAGGGCACGCGATCGGTGCGCAGGCGGCGCTGCAGCATGTCGCCCTGCTGGCCCGCCAGGGTTTGCAGTTTGCGCATGCGCCGCAGGTCCACGACGATGCGGTCGTACACCTCTTCGGCCGACAGGCCGCGCAGCTCCAGATCGTGCAGCAGGCCCAGCGCCGGGGCACTGCCCACCTGCATCTGGATCAGCCAGTCGTTGATGACGTAGTCGCACGCCACATTCCACAGGTAATGGTCGCGCCCCCGTTGTCGGTCCATGTGGCGCAGGGCCACGTGCAGAATTTCGTGGGCCAGCACAAAGCGGGTTTCCTGCTCGCTCAGGCCTGCAGCGGGGTTGAGGTAGATGGTGCGCAGGGTCTCATCCACGGCGGCCACCATCACCTCCTCGCGGCGGCACAGCTCGGCATCTTCCAGAATCTCAAACGCCGCCACCATCGATCCCAGCAGCGGAAAGCTGCTGATGAACCAGCTGCGTGCACGCTCGGTCACGCTGCGCGGTGCGCTGCGTGTGTTGGCGCCCAGCGCGGTGCGGGTGCCTGCCGCAATCTCCACCGCCTGCGTGACCGAGTTGGCAATGCCTGCGGCAAAGACTTCGCTCCAGGTTTCTTGCGTGCTGGCAAAGCCATAACGCCTTTGCGCAGGCGGTGCCTGTGACCAGTCTTCGGGCGCTTGCAAGCTCGTCGTGCGGGCACCGGCCAACCCCAGCCCGGCAGCCCACTCGGGCACCCCGTTTTCGCCAAACTGGCGATACCAGCGGTCCTCGTCCCACGCGGGTGTATCCACCGGCATTTGCATGTCGTGCGGGCAGTTACCGAATTTGACGGTGGCCAAAAAGCGGGTGCTTGCCACATCGCAGGCTGCGCTCCACGCAGCCCAGTCGCCCCGGTCGCGCTGGAAGAAGTCCATGGCGTAGCTCAGCATACCCCGCGCCAGCACAAAGGCCCATTCGGCCGCTTCAGCGTGGCGTTTGGGGTGGACGTGGATGGTGCCGTTTTGCAGTACCACCAGCCAGCCGTCGGCCGGGCATTGCGATGCAGGCGTGCGCACCCAGTAAGCCCGATGCGCCAACGGCCCAAAGATGGGGTGGACCTTCACCATAGCCATGCCCGCGGCAAAGGCTTGCGTGGCGGGGTTGTGCTTATGGTTGGTTTTGGCCATGGGGGCTCAGGCCGTTTTGGTCTGGCGTTCCACCAGGCGGGGCAGGTCGCGCACCACTTCGATCATGTACCAGGCAGGCAGCGTCTGCCCGGCCTCTTCGGCTACGGTAATCTGCGCCATCTCCAGGCTGATCTGGGCCAGGTCTTTGAGCATGGCTTTGGAGCGGTGCACCAGGGCTTGCAATTCGCCCGTGTTCGCGCTCTTGTCTTGTGGCAGGGCCTTGATGAGCCGGGCGCGAAATGCCCGCGCCAGAAAATACAGCACGTCGCGGTCTTCGGGGGCGTGGGGCCAACGCGCATCGCCCTTGAAGATGGCTTCCAGCCGGTGCCGGTCGGCCGCCAGCTTGCCAAACGCCTTGAACTGCGCGGCATGCTGGGGCGTGAGGCAGCCATAGGCCAGCGCCTCCACCATCGAGGCTGAGGGCGCATCGCCAAACGCGTGCAGCGCATCGCTGAGCATGTGCCACGAGCGGGGCGTAGAGAACGGCTCCTCGTGCTTGGGCGGGGCGCTCCACAGGTGGTCGGGGCGCTGCTGCAGATACTCCAGCACCAAGGGGTGAATTGCGTTGGCCGTGGCCCAGGTCAGCCATTCAGCGGCCGACACCTTCATGTGCACATGCACCATGCGGTTCATCAGCGCCGATGACATGGGCTTGACGATGGCAGAGTCCTGCGCGCGGTTGCCCGCGCCAATCACGATGGAGCCCTCGGGCAGGGTGTACTCCCCCACACGCCGGTCGTGGATGAGGCTGTAGAAGGCCTTTTGCACATCCTGCGAGCAGGCATTGAGCTCATCCAGAAAGATGCAGTAGGGTTCCTTGCGCGCAATCATGGCGGGCGGGCAAAAGCGGCTCACTCCATCCACGATCTGGGGCACGCCCATCAAGTCCTCAGGGGCGAGCTGGCTGCCCAGCAGCGACACGCACTCCAGCCCCACGCTGCGGGCAAATTGCTCTACCAGCGCAGATTTGCCCACGCCCGGCGGGCCCCAGATGAAGACGGGGCGCGTGATAGCGACGTTCAACAAAAACTCGGTGAGTTGCGACGGGGAAAGGGCGTGTACGGTTTGCATGGTGTTGTTCTTGTTGTGATGGGGATGCGTCAGCGTTGGTAACGCAGCACGGTGTCGTGCAGCAACGTGTCCAGCGCGGCATTGCCGGGCACGGGCAATGGCTGCACCGGCTTTGCGGCATTGCGCGCCAGCTCGGCTTCGATGAAGGCATGGATGCCGGGCCAGCGCGGGCTGGTGGCGGCTTCGCCAGCGCGCATCTTCACTTCCAGCAGTGCATTGATCTCATCGACCAGCGCCGCGTCGTGCAAGGGGGCCAGCGTGTGCTGGGCCAGCTCGGCAAAGCGCATGGGCGGCACGCCGGGCTGCGTGCGTATCCACCGCGCGGCCAGCAGCGGGCGCAGCACGTACAGGTACTTTTTGTAGCGCACCTCGTCGGCCTGCAGGTGCTCGCGAAAGTTCTTCGTGGCCATCGATGCGTAGTGGTGCCAGCCCTTGGCGTTGGAGAACACCTGCGCCGCCAGTGCGCGGAACTGCGCCATGGTGTCTGCTTCCTCTCGGTACACGATGGGCGAGCGCAGCCATTCGAGCAGCGTGGGGTTCGATTCGCGCATCAAGCCCAGGGCCTTGCGCAGGTCCCAGCCGTTGATGTCGAGGTCACCGCTGATGGGCACTTCGATCACGTCGCGCCCGGGCGTGACCGTGAGGTACCAGGGAAGGCGGTTCACGTAGATAAAGCGCACGTCGTAGTCGCTGTCGGGCGAGGCAAAGCCCCAGCCCCGGCTGCCGGATTCGCAGGCAAAGAGCACCGTCACATCGTGCCGGGCTTCGATGTCACGCAAGGCCTGTAGCACTTGCGCGCGCATGTGGGGCTCCACCGGGTGGGCGGAGCGCAGCATTTCTTGTTGTTCTGTTATATGCATAAAAATGGGTTGTAGTGCTTGATGGATTAGCGCTAGATGCTATGAAGAAGTGGTGATCCACGGGGGCAACACACCCGTTTGCGTATCCCGTCCGCTGCAAGCCGGCTGCAGCGATGGCGTCGTCATTTGCGGTTCGTTCATCCATACGGGGCTTGCTCGAGATGAGTGGCCAGATATGTAAGCCGCTAAGAGTCAACTTGACTGCGCGTCATTTTTTGCCTCTTTGACAATGCGCAGCATGTGGCTAATCGGCGCATCCATAGCATTAAGAAGGGTTACGGCCTCGTCAACCGACTCCAAAGTATGTTCGGGATGCATTGATGGGTTTCGATGCAGGTCCTTTAAATCGCGGAGTGCTGCAAGTAGCTTCCGATCAAGTTCCGATCGCTCCAGATCGCTGATGAGCGCACCGAGTGTTCTGTCGGCAGGTTTGGTAGGAAGTGGTCCGCATTTGGCTTCAAACAGCCTACGTACGACCGCCTCGAAACCTCTGCACAGATGAAAAGCTGCCGCAGTCGGCAACTCAAACGCAATACATCTTGCTGCGGACTGGAAGTCGACAGATGCTTCAGGTACCAAACTTCCGAGGTCTGGAGGAAACAAACGAAGACCGTCCCACACGAGAACCGTTGAGTCAAAGGCGCGCTTGACAGAAACTGCAAAAACAGCCTCCTTGTCCCACTCTGCCTTTAGTACAGTTTCAAAGTTGGTCTTAGCTTGGAAGACTAAGCTAACTTCGTCTTGTCCCAGTGGTTCATCGCGGCGACCTTCAAACTTTGCCCACATGTTGTCTAGGACGTCAATAACGTCTGTCGCGGCGTTCTTTGACAGTGGTAGGGCGAAGATGTTTTGATCACGAATCGCCTGAAGAGTCCCATATGCACGGAGACAAATCTGAGCGACCTCGTCCAGCGTGTTGTCTGCTTTCAGTGCGCTTAAGCGCTCAAGTGTTTGACCAACGTTGTAGATGTAAGAGCAATTGATTGGATTCATGATTTCTCCATACTGACTATCCCTTCACACACACCACCTGCTTGAGCGTGTACACCACCTCCACCAGGTCCTGCTGCGCCGCCATCACCGCGTCGATGTTCTTGTATGCCATCGGAATCTCGTCGATCACGTCGGCATCCTTGCGACATTCCACGCCCTCGGTGGCGGCAATCTGGTCGGCCACGGTGTACATCTTCTTGGCCTTGGTACGGCTCATGGTGCGGCCCGCACCGTGGCTGCAGCTGTTGAAGCTCTCGGGGTTGCCCTTTCCGCGCACGATGAAGCTCTTGGCCCCCATGCTCCCCGGGATGATCCCCAGCTTGCCTTGTTCGGCACTCACCGCCCCCTTGCGGGTCACGAACACGTCTTGCCCGAAGTGCGTCTCGCGCTGCACGTAGTTGTGGTGGCAGTTCACCGCCTCAACGTGCGTCTCGAACGGCTTGGTGATCACGGTGCGCAGCGCGGCAATCACGCGGCCCATCATCACTTCGCGGTTGGCGGCGGCAAACTTCTGCGCCCACCCCACGGCCTTCACGTAGTCGCCGAAGTACTGTGCCCCTTCCTCGAAGTACGCCAGGTCTTTATCGGGCAGGTTGCGCTGGTTCATCTCGGCGTCCTTCTTGGCCAGCTCGATAAAGTGGGTGCCGATGGCGTTCCCCACGCCGCGCGACCCCGAGTGCAGCATCACCCACACGGACTGGTGTTCGTCCAGGCAGATCTCGATGAAGTGGTTACCCGTCCCAAGCGTTCCCAGGTGCTTGTAGTTGTTGGTGTTTTTGATGCGCGGGTGCGCTTCGCAAATTTCCTCGAACTCGTCCACCAGCCCTGCCCAGGCGCGGTCGGTCTCGGCGGGCGGGGTGTCCCAGCTGCCTTTATCGCGGCCCATGCGTTTGGGCGTCATCCCCACCGGCACCGCGCGTTCGATGGCGGCGCGCACGCCGGCCAGGTTGTCGGGCAGGTCGCTGGCCGTCAGCGTGGTCTTGCACGCCATCATTCCGCACCCCAGGTCCACGCCCACTGCAGCGGGAATGATGGCCTTGAGCGTGGGCACCACCGAGCCGATGGTCGCGCCGATCCCCAGGTGCACATCGGGCATCACCGCCACGTGCTTGAACACGATGGGCAGGCGCGCGATGTTGCGCAGCTGGTTGCGGGCTTCTTCTTCCACGGGCACGCCGTTCGTCCACATCTTTACGGGCACGCCGTTGGGTACTTCGTATTGTTCGTAGTTGTTGCTCATATTGTTCTTTCGTCTTTGTTGTTCATTGCACCATCCCGCGTGCGGCGGCCTGGGCATAGGTTTTCAGCTCGTCGTCGTTCTTCACCTGGCGGATGAAGGCATCCATGTGTGCCTGCAATTCCTTGGGCCGGTTCAGGCGGGCGCCCTCGTGGCCGATACCGTGCAACGCCGATATCTGGGCTTCGCGCCAGGGCATGGCCAGCATCTCGCAGAACACCCCCCACATCGCGTCCTGCCACTCTGGGATGTGCTTGGCGTTCCAGAACGTGGGCCATACGTCAAACCACATGTAGCTCACGAAGTAGAGGCGGTCGCTGCAGCTGCCGATCTTGCGGTGCACGGTATCCAGACGCGGCCCAATGCAATCGCTCCACAGTGTGGGCAATACCCGCATCATTCGCATCGCATCGGCCAAAGGCACGTACGGGTCGTTGACCATGTGCGGGATGTCTCCGGCGTTGTTGCTCATCACATGGTTCAGCCCCATCCCTACCTGATCGTCGTTGTACGGTGCCAGGTCAACCCCGGCATTGGCAAACAGCACGGTCTGGATATGGGTCCATTGCAAGGGCGTCGCTTCAAACTCGGGCTCGTACAGATGCCAGTACCACTCTTGTCCGCCTTTTTCAGGTACGGGGCGGTCAAACAGGAAGCGCAATGCCTCGTTGTAAACCGCCCGGTCCAGGCCAACGGACTCGCAGCTCAGTAATCTGGGTTCTCGGCTCAACCGCCTTTCGCGTGCTGTCAGTTTCTTCGTCTTCATCACAATTTCTCTTCAATCATTTGCGCTCAACGCATCTTCACCAGCCCATTGAGCACCTGGTCCAGTCCACCAAACACCGATATCTTGTCGATGCGCTCGGCCACACGTTCCAGCGTCTCCAGCTCTTTCATGCGCAGGGCGACGGGGTTGTCCTCCATCACCTTCGCCGTGTTGAGCAGCGAGCGCGTAGCGGCAGTCTCTTCGCGGCGACGGATCACGTTGGCCTGGGCCTGTTTTTCTGCCTGCACCACCTGGGTCAGGATGGCTTTCATCTCGCCAGGCAGCACGATGTCCTTCACGCCCACGCTTTCCAGCTGCATGCCGTAGGGCGATAGCTTGGCGGCCATGTGCGCGGTCACCACGTCGTCGATCACCGTCTTGTTCTCCAGCAGCTCATCGAGCGTGCGGGTACCCACGGCGGCGCGCAGCGCAAACTGCAGTTCGCGATACAGGTGATCGGCAGGCTTTTGCAACTGGGCAAAGGCGCGCAGCACATCGGTGTAGCGAAAGGTGGCAGACAGGTTCAGCCGCAGGCTCACCTTGTCGCGGGTCATGATGTCCTGGCCTGACACCTCCACGGCTTGCTGGCGCAGGTCCACCAGCTCCACGGCGATAGTGCGGCCGTACTTCCAGAACGCATAGGCGCCCGCAGGCAGCAGCCGGTCCACTTTGCCGTCGATGCTGAGCAGCGCGCACTGGCCCTCGGGCACCTGCACCTGCAGAACGCCGGTCAATCCGGTCACGCTGCGCTGGCGCAGTTGTGTGTGCGTGAGGCGCGCCACCAGGGCGGCGGGCAGCTCGGGGCCAGCGTCGAGGTCGATCACCTGCACGTTCACCTCCACCAGGCCTTTCCAATAAAGGCGGCGGGTGCCAGGGGGCAGCACCTCGACCAGCACGCCGTTTTCGCTGCGCAGGCCCACTTGCTGCTCCGACAGGTTCACTTGCACGAATTCGGCAGCCACCACGGCAGGCTCCTGCGCCATCAGGTAGTCGGCCAGGCCGTGGGTGAAGGCGGGTTGTTCGAGCGCGAAGGTCTCCACGCGCAACTGGTCCATGCCTGCAAACAGCCAGTAGGTGCCGCTTTGGAGCACGCGGTCAAAGCTGCCGTTGCGCAGCAGCAGGGCGCGTTCGTTCTTCTTCACGGTGGTGCGTTGGATCAGCTTCATCATTTTTCTTCTCTCCGTTCTTTCGTTGTCGTTACTTCGTCGTTGTTGTCATGGCAATCAGGGTGCCGTTACAGCGATGGCGGGGTGCCAGCGGGCACAGCCGGGGCCTTGCAGTGCGCCGTGGTTGCTGCCCTGCAAGCAGGGCGGCAGCGTGGCTGGCTGCGGGCGCGCGCTGTGCCGGGTGCTGGCACAAACCGCCACCGGCTGACGGGGCCTTGCCTTGCGGGTGCGTCCAAAAACGCAACCCTGGGACAACTCCCCGCGTTCGGCGGGTGGTCTTTCGACCGGTACTTCCAAGTGTTGGCCTTACGGCCGTGGGCAGGAATCGAACCTGCGACAACCGCCTTTCGGCGGGGCTCTACCAGACTGAGCTACCAGTGGTGGCAAGCCGGGAGTCGAACCCGGCACGTCCTCTTGCGAGGCGTCACCACGACCTTGCCTTTACCCAGCGTTTGCGGTGTGCGGCATGCAAGGAATCGACAAGGCCTTGAGAGCCCGGATTCCCTGCACCGGCGGGGCGAACGTTGGTTCTAACCCCGGCCTGTGAGCGGTCACCGTTTGCTGGATGTCTTATCTATTGCCAGATGCGTGCCAGCGCGTGTTTTTTGGCGTTAATTTATCCAAGTCATTGATTTGTATGCAGAAATTGCCTTATAAGATTTTTTGGTTTCATTGGGGGGTCTGAAATAACTAGAATGAAAGCTAGTTAAATAGATAAACAGAATGCACAAAAACAAAGTCGTGATCGGTTTCCTCGGCACCCAGCTCGACTCCGGCCGGGGCGCGGGGCGGTGGGAGAAGTGGCGCCCCACCGTATCGCTGGTGCAGCATGAGGACGTGGTGATCGAGCGGCTGGAGCTGCTCTACACGCCGCCCCACCAGGACTTGGCGCAACAGGTGCGCGCGGACATGGTGATCGCGTCCCCCGAGACCACGGTGAACCTGGTACCCCTGCCCATTGCCGACCCGTGGGACTTTGGCGAGGTGTATGCGAAGCTTTTTGACTGGGCGCAGGCCTACCGCTTTGACACCGAGCGCGAGGAATACTGGACCCACATCACCACCGGCACCCACGTGGCGCAGATCTGCCTGTTCCTGCTGGTGGAGTCGCGCCGCATTCCGGGCGTGCTGGCGCAGACCTCGCCGCCCAAGCGCCAGCAGATGGGCGATCCGGGCAGCTACGCGCTGATTGATCTGGACCTCTCGCGCTACGACGTGATTGCCCAGCGCTTTGGCGCCGAGCAGCAGGACGCGGTGCAGTTCCTCAAAAGCGGTATTGCCACGCGCAATGCGCGCTTCAACGCGCTGATCGACGAGGTGGAGCGCGTGGCGGTGCGCTCGCGCGCGCCCATCCTGTTCACGGGGCCTACGGGCGCGGGCAAGTCGCACCTGGCGCGGCGCATGTACGAGCTGAAGAAGGCGCGCCACCAGGTCGAGGGCGAATTTGTGGAGGTGAACTGCGCCACGCTGCATGGCGACGGCGCGGCATCCACGCTGTTCGGCCACAAAAAGGGCGCTTTCACGGGCGCGGCAGCCGACCGTGCGGGTTTGCTGCGCACGGCACACAAGGGCGTGCTGTTCCTCGACGAGATCGGCGAACTGGGCCTGGACGAGCAGGCCATGCTGCTCAAGGCCGTGGAAGAAAAACGCTTCTACCCCATGGGCAGCGACCGCGAGGTGGCCAGCGACTTCGAGCTGATCGCCGGCACCAACCGCGACCTGCGCACCGAGGTGGCGGCCGGGCGCTTTCGCGAAGACCTGTATGCGCGCATCAACCTCTGGAGCTATGTGCTGCCGGGCCTGGCGCAGCGGCCTGAAGACATCGAGCCCAACGTGGACCACCAACTGGCCCGTGCAGGCACCGAGCTGGGCCGCAGCGTGCGCTTTTCCAACGAGGCGCGCGCGGCCTACCTGCGCTACGCCCAGTCGCCGGAGGCCCTGTGGACCGGCAACTTCCGCGATCTGGCGGCCAGCGTGACGCGCCTGGCCACGCTGGCCGACAGCGGCCGCATTGGCCTGTCCCTGGTCGAGGCCGAAATGGCCCGCCTGCGCTGGCTGTGGCAACCCGCCAGCGATGCGCGCAACGGTTTGGCGTCCGCGCCCGGCGTGTGGGGCCGTGACGATCTTGCGGCCCTGCTGGGCGAAGAAACGGTGGAAGCCATGGACCTGTTCGATCGGCTGCAACTGGCGGCCGTGCTGCAGGTGTGCAGCCAAGCTCGCACCCTTTCCGACGCAGGGCGCCTGCTGTTCCAAGCCTCGCGCACGCAGCGCACGGTGGTCAATGATGCGGATCGGCTGCGCAAGTACCTGGCGCGGTTTGGGCTGGACTGGGATCGCGTCGCGGCCGCTGGGCGATAATCCACCCCGTGAAGCGCGCCAGACCGCCGCTGGTGCAATCTGGGAAACCAGGCACTGGAGGAACGTCCGGACTGCACAGGACAGCGTAGCAGCTAACGGCTGCCCACCGTGAGGTGAGGATCAGAGCAACAGAGACGAGTCCCGGGGGAGTGCCGCAAGGCAAACCACCGGGGGTGAAACGGGCAATCTCTACGCGCAGCAATACCAAGTAGGCCAACGTTGATGTGGTTCCGCAGAGTTGGCGGGTAGGTAGCACCGAGCCGTGGTGGCGACACCCGGCCCAGATTAATGGCGGTCACACTGCGGGCAACCGTGGTGCACAGAATCCGGCTTATCGGCGCGCTTCACACTTTATTTCCCATCCCCGGTTTCCCCACCGCGGTTCCCAGGCCCTTCGCGCCTCAAGCTCTGCCGATGGCGGGAATAAGCCGGCCTTGCCCAGCAAGGGGCGGGGGCTGGCTCAGTTTTTCGTGCAATGGGGCGCATGCCCCTTTTCCAGCTCGCTGGCTCGCGCCACGGTGTCGGGGTGGCTGCTGAGCAGCGACCACACGGGATGCGAGGCCATCTCTTCTGCCGTCTTGCGCTGGCGCGCGCGTTCGGGGCTGCTGGCGCCGGGGTCTGCCTTGGGTGCAGCCGTCTTGTCCTGGCCTGCTTTCTCTTGTTCTTTCTTCTTGTTTTCTTCTTCTTCCTCTTCGTCGTGGGCAATGGCCAGCAGCAGCTTGCCCATGGGCGCCGTGGGCAGGGCCGTGTGGTTCATGAGGGCGATGGCGTAGCAGTCAGCTTCGCGTTCGTGGCTGCGGCTGTAGGCCAGGCCGGTGAGCACCGATGCGCCTGTGGACACCACCGTCGACACGTCCCCGAGCGCCAGGCCCAGGCCCATGTTGAGCACGCCTTGTTCCACCACCATGCGCGTGGTGTGGCGGTACACCACATGGCCGATCTCGTGGGCCAGCACGCCCACCAGGGCGTCGTCGGGCAGGCCCTGGTCGGTGGCTGTTTTCACGATGCCGTCGGTCATCACGATCTTGCCGCCGGGCAGGGCGAAGGCGTTGGCGCCCATGCCTGATCGGAACTCCAGCGACAGCGGCGGACGGTAGTCGGGGTAGCGGTGCATGGTTGTGGGCGTCTGCTGCACCAGGGCGTCAAAGCGGGCCTTGAGCTGCTCCTGTCGCTCCTTGGGGAGCTTGCTGGGCTTCAAGGTGCCGTCGTCCATCTGCTTGAGCACGTTCTCGGCCACGCTGGTTTCCCAGCCCAGGGGCACAAAGCGGGTGAGCTGTGTGGCGGCCCAGGGCGTGCCATAGCGGTAGAACAGCGTGAGGCCGATGACGGCGGCAGCCGTTACACCCAGCAGTACGGGCCAGCGGGTCTGCATCCGCTGGGCCAGGCCGGGGCGTTCGCCAGCGGCTGCGAGGGCGGCACGCCAGTCGCTCACGGCATCGATCTCCAGGCTGCCGTGGTCCCGCAGGTCCACGACCACCCGGGGCTGGGGCTTGCGCTCGTTCCAGGCCTCCGGCCAGCCCACGTCCTTCCAGGCGAACACGACCGGCTCGGCGCCCGGCTGTGAGAGCGGGTGCAGCACCAGCGACGGGCCCTGGGGCGTGGCCCGCAGGCCCACCATCACGGGGCGGGCTCTGCTGCTCTGGCCGTCGAACCAGCGTCCTTGGATCAGGTCTGTGTTCACGGGGGCGGGCATGCTCAACCGATGAGGTCCAGGCCTGCCGCATCGGCCAGCGCATCGCCCAGGCCGTTTTGCTGCTGGCGCACCATGGCGCCCGCAACCTGTTCGACGCCGCCCTTGACGTGCAGGGTGACGGATTCGCATTTCATGCGGTATTCACTCACCCGCGCAAATGGGCGGTAGAGGCCGAGCGTGAGCAGGGTAAGCAGCATGTTCTTGATGCGCAGCCCCACGTAGCTGCCGCTCTTGAGGTGGCACTTGAACCGTGCCACATGGCTCACGCCGATGTTGTTCCACATGAGCTGGAACATGCGCGCCTCCCGGTAGGCGCGGGCGGGGGCCGAAGCCAGGATCAGCATGAAGATGCCCGCCACAATGGACACGATGATCACCAGAATCATCCACAGGCCCATGCGGTTGCTCTGACCGGCGAACAGGGCGATGGAGCTGCCCGCCAGCACGCCAATCAACACCGAGAACCCCACCACGGTCAGCACGAAAACGGCCACCGTGGCCAGCCACACCTTGACGAAATCCATGTACACCGGCTTCCAGCGGCCTTTTTCGGCGCCTACCTGGGCCTTGAGCACCAGCAGGCTCTTGTAGTTGTATTCCAGGCGGATGAAGCACAGCACGGTCAGCACCAGGCCCAGCAGCAGCAAAGCGCCCATGGCCGGGGTGAACGAAGGCATCTTGGGGTTGGCGGCTTCGTCCTCCACCTCCTGCAAGACGTCGGCCAGTTCGGGCGAGAGGATCTGCATGCCAAAAAACACGCCAAACCACACCAATGCCAGCGCAAACAGGGGCCAGCTCGCGAGGTAGACCTCTTTCCAGTGGGCGGTGAACTGCAGGCGCAGGCCGCGCCAGCGCGTGGCGCCCAGCCGAAAGCGCATGGCACTGCCCCAGATCAGCGGCGAGAGCACGGCGCCCGTCAGCAGCAAGACGCCCACGGCAGCATCCTGCCCCGTGTTGGCCGCGATGTTGTAGGCCAGGGTGATGAGCATCAGCAGCACGAAGCCCATCACCATCTTGCGCTGCTGCGCAGTGAATTCGAGCGGGCTGCCCGCCACCAGCGTGTGGCTGTAGAAGTATTGCGCCGTGCGGCGCCTGGCCCAGGGGGTGTAGATGCCCAGCGTGACGATGGACAGCAGCACGTTGACGATCCACACCCGAAAGTATTCGCCCCCGCTGCCCGTGAACTCCATCGGGTGTGCATCGATGTTCTGCGGCATGAACGTAGACATCGGCCCCGCAGCGCTGTCTCTGTCTGATGAAAATTGGCTCATGAACTCCCTCCTGTTTGCCGCGCAGTGTAGCAGCGGTCAGTGGAAGATAAATTTATGCCAAATTGGCATCTGGCGCTTTTCCAACAAGCGCTGACAGCTATGAATTTGATAGCTGCGAACTTGTCGCTTGGAAGCTGGGGCTTACCGTTCGGGCCGAGCATGTCCAAGCTTGGCGCCGTGCTTCGACAAGCTCAGCGTGAACGGTTTGGGTTGGTCAGATACCGAACCCGTCGGCAGGGTCGCCAAGCGGACGGTCGCACCGACGTAGCCACGGGGCGCGCGGCCAGACCAGTGCCACCGTGGAACTGGCTTTGCCAGGCCACCGGTGGCGTCCCCCCCGGGGGACGGCGCCGAAGGCGACTCAGGGGGGATTCAAAATCTTTCCCAAGGCTGCAAATACCGCCACTGCCCTTCAGGTACCTTCGCCAGCGGCACGCGGCCGATGCGGATGCGCTTCATGGCCACCACCGTGAGGCCCACGGCCTCGCACATGGCCGGGATCTGGCCGGGGCGGATGCCCTTGAGGGCAAAGCGCAGCTTCGTCTCGTTTTGCCAGCTCACCTTGATGGGCGGCAGCGGGCGGCCGTTGAACGAGAGGCCGTGGCACAGGCGCTGCAGCCCGTTCGGTGCAATGTCGCCTTTTACCTCCACGATGCACTCCTGCTCCAGCGACTCGATGTCTTCCGCCAGCTTGCGCGCGATGCGCTTGTCCTGCGTGTAGACCACCAAGCCACTGGCCTCGGTGGGCAGCGGGGTGAAACATTCCAGCTGCTTGAAGTGGCGCTGCAGCACACGGATGCCTGAGGCGTCCTCAGGCAGGTGGGATGCCGGGCTCAGCAGGGTGGTGGCCGCAGTGGCGCCCTGGCTGCGGCTGGCGTGGGCCGCCTGCCCGGCGGGCAGACCCAGGCCCGCTTCAAACCCCACTGGCTTGTGTAGCAGCAAGGTCACCGGGGTCAACTCCAGCAGGCTGGCGTCTGGCGCCACCGTCACGGCCTGGTCGGGGCGCACGCGTGCGCCGGGGGCTTCCACCACCTGGCCGTCCACGCTCACAAAGCCGCCTTCGACGAACTGCTCGGCCGTGCTGCGCGAGCAGTTCAGTTGGTCGGCCACGCGTTTGGCCAGGCGGATGTGGGTGGGGTCAGGGTTTTTGTCGGTCATGGAATGGTGGGGCTCAGGTAACGGGGCTCGATGGTGGGGCTTTAGCGAGGGGCGGGCTAGCCCCCGGCGGCATTGTTCAATCAGTCGTCACGTCAAGAACCGGCAAGAACCGTTCGTGCTGAGCCTGGCGAAGCATTGCGCGGCGCTTCGACAGGCTCAGCGTGAACGGTTTTGCCATATCAAGCAAGGAAGAAAAAAGCGATTCGGCTCAGTTATTCCCGGGTTGGAGGGTTCTGATGCGTTCGACATGGGCTAGCAACGAGCGCTGCGCAACGGGCCACATGCGCGGCGGCACGTCGGCGTAGGCGTGCCGCACCCAGTCTTCCATGCTGCCCTGGGGCAGCGCCTGCATGGCGGCCAGCACCTTGGCCTCGCGTGCCAGGCGGTGGGCCTTGAGCTTGGCGATGGCGCCACGGGCATCGCCCAGAACATAACCGTGCGCAGGCAGGATGAACTCCACGCCATGCTCGGAGCACAGGGCGTCGAGCTTGTCCAGCGAATCGAGGTAGTCGGCCATGTTGCCGTCGGGTGGGTCCACCACCGTGGTGCTGCCGTTCAGGATGTGGTCACCGCTGAACAGCAGGGCGTCTTCCACCAGCAGCAGGCACAGGTGGTTGGCGGCGTGGCCCGGGGTGTGGATGACCTGCAAAGTATGGGCAATATTGCCCTCTGGCGCTTGTCCATCAAGCGCGAGCAGCTCATTATTTTGTAGCGATCTGTCGGGTGTGAATGCGCTGGCCGTGCGCGCGGTGGGCGCCGAGGCCAGGCCCAGGATGGGGGGGCGGGCTTTGCCCGCCTGCACACACATCGCCTGCAGCGGCGCGGCGCCGGGCGAGTGGTCGGGGTGCGAATGGGTGCACACGATCATGCGGATGTCGCCGCCCGCCGCGCGCCAGAGCTTGTCGAGGTGTTCGGGGTCCGCCGGGCCGGGGTCGACGGCGATGAAGCCCGTGGCCGGGTCGCCCACCAGGTAGCTGTTGGTGCCGGGGCCAGTCATCACACCGGGGTTGGGGGCGGTCAACCGCTGTACGTTGCGCAGCAGCGGCACGGGGCGCTCGGTTTGCCAGTCCAGCGGGTGCACGATCTGGCCGTCGGGGCACACCAGGGCCAGCTCGCCGTAGGGCATGTCGCTTTCCATGTACCGCGCTTCCTTGCCTGCCAGCGTGCCCGCGCGCGGGCAGCTGGTCCACAGGGGCAACTCGTGGGCCAGCGCGTCGAAAACCGCCTGGGTGGTGGCAAACGTGGCCAGCCGCTGCAGTGTGCGGATGGTCGGAAAGATCATGAAGAACTGCCCCGCCTCATGCCGTGCCAGCGCATCGGCCGGGCGCACCCAGACGGGCTCGAACTGTTCGGCCTCGTCGGCCACAGGCTCCTGGCCCTCGGGCATGCGGGCGACGAGAAATGGCACGTCGAAGCGGCGCGGCAGGTCGCGGTCGGTGATCCAGTGGGCCAGCATGAAAACGCTGTCGGCCGCCAGCCGCAGGCCGCGCGCGGTGCATTGCGCCACAAAGGGCTGGTGGCGGTCGATGGCGGCGATGTCCTGCGCATCGGCCATCAACCCCTTGCGGGGGCCGTCGGCATGGCGGGCCAGCAGCACACCCAGTTCTTCAAAACTCTCGCGGATGGCGGCGATGGCCTGGGTGAGGTGCAGATCGCTTTGTGTGGGGCGGCGGTCGGCGGCGGTGTGTGATTGCGCATCCAGCGCATCGATGCCCCCGCCCGGGAACACATAGGCACCCGGTGCAAAGCTGGCCTTGTCGGAGCGCCGGGTCATGAGGACTTCGATGCCTCCCGCATTGCCGGGTGCATCGCGCAGCAGCAGCACAGTGGCGGCAAGGCGGGTGGCTACAGGTTCGCGGTAGGGGTGCAGTTGTTGGCTGGTGCGGGGCATCGGGCCATTATCGAGGGGAGGCGCGCCGTGTGCACACGTCCCACTTCGGTACGGCCCACGGGCTGTACTACGGCGGGTGTGCTGGGGTTGACCAATCAGCGCAACGCCCGCAGCTGCTGCAGGCGCAGCAGCACCGCATCAATGACGGCGTTGGCGCCTTCCACGTCGCAGCTCCACAGCATCTCCAGCAGCTCAATCAGCGCGATGGCGTTGGTCTCCTGCAGTGCCGCCTGGGCAGCTGCCTGGAGGTTGTGTGCGCCCAGATCGTCCAGAACGTTGACGGTCAATCCCATGAGGTACTCCCTGTTTTTTTAAGGAGGTCCATCGTAGGTGCGCGGCGGCCGTGCGGCAGGCTGGCGGGCATGATCAATATCAAGGGCGGGCGAGAAAGAAAGCGCCAGCGCGCACCCTCTCCTCGCTCAACCGCGTGCCGGAATCGCCAGACCCCTGACCACCGCAGGGCGCGCCACAAACACGTCCAGCACACGTTGCACGTCGGTGAACTGGTCAAACTCCACCAGGTCACCCGCGCCGTAGAAACCAATCAGGTTGCGCACCCAGGGCAGGATGGCGATGTCGGCAATGGTGTACTGGTCGCCCATCACCCACTGGCGGCCTGCCAGGCGCTGGTTCAGCACGCCCAGCAGGCGCTTGGATTCGGCCACGTAGCGGTCACGCGGGCGCTTGTCTTCATAGTCCTTGCCCGCAAACTTGTGGAAGAAGCCGAGCTGGCCGAACATCGGGCCCAGGCCGCCCATCTGCCACATCACCCACTGGATGGTTTCGTAGCGCGCAGCGGCCTCCTGCGGGATCAGCTGGCCGGTTTTCTCGGCCAGGTACAACAGGATGGCGCCGGATTCGAACAGCGCCAGCGGCTGGCCACCCGGGCCATTCGGGTCCAGGATGGCGGGGATCTTGTTGTTGGGGTTGAGCGACAGGAACTCGGGCGAGGTCTGGTCGTTGGTGTCAAAGCTCACCAGGTGGGGTTCATACGGCAAGCCCAGCTCTTCGAGCGCAATCGACACCTTCACGCCGTTGGGCGTGGGCAGCGAATACAGCTGGAGGCGGTCGGGGTGCTGGGCGGGCCATTTGTGGGTGATGGCGAAGGCGGAAAGATCGGGCATCAAAGAGTCCTTGGCGGGTGGCAGCCAGAGCGGCGCCCAAAGAGCGCAAGCCTAATGGGGCCGTGAAACCGGCGCTGCCTGAGGTTATTGGCGGCCCACCGACGATAATCTGACGGATGCAGATTCGCTTCACCAAAATGCAGGGCGCGGGCAACGATTTCGTGGTGCTCGACGAAACGCAGGGCCGCCTGGGGCTCAGCACCGCCCAATACCGTTTTCTGGCCGACCGCCACTTCGGTGTGGGGGCCGACCAGATCCTCACCGTGCGTCCTTCGCCCGCTGACGGTATCGACTTCGAATACGTGATCCACAACGCCGATGGCGGAGAGGTGGAGCAGTGTGGCAACGGCGCCCGCTGCTTTGCGCGCTTTGTGCGCGACAAAGGCCTGTCGGGCAAAGACACCCTGCGGGTGCAGACCCAAAGCGGCGTGATCGCCCCCCGCCTCACGCCCGATGGCCGTGTCACCGTGGACATGGGCCGCCCGCAGTTCGATCCCGCGCAGGTACCGTTCGATGCCAGCGGCCTGAGCCCTGTAGAGCAAGGATCAGGGCAAAAATGGCCTCTAGCGCTTGATGGTAAAGCGCTGGTAGCTACTGTTTTGATAGCAGTTGTCTCCATGGGCAATCCCCACGCCGTGCAACTGGTGGACAACGTGGACACCGCCCCCGTCGCCGAAGCGGGCCCTTTGATCGAGCGCCACGCGCGTTTTCCGCAGCGCGTGAATGCAGGCTTTTTGCAGATCGTGGACCGCACCCACGTGCGGCTGCGCGTGTTCGAGCGCGGCGCTGGCGAAACCCTGGCCTGCGGCACGGGCGCCTGCGCCGCCGTGTCGGCCGGCATCCGCCTCGGCCTGCTCGATAACGAGGTGCATGTGGACACGCGCGGCGGCCGCCTCACCATTGCCTGGAGCGGTGCCGACACCGATTCCGTTTTCATGACAGGCCCCGCCACCACGGTGTTCGAAGGCCAGATCGATATTCCTGACACCCTCCTATGACGTCCCACATCCCACCGATCACCGAAGACGACATCGCCCAGTTCCTCACCAACACGCCGGGCTTTTTCGAACGCCATGCCGAGGTGCTGGCCAGCGTGCAGATCACCAGCCCCCACGGCGCGCGCGCCGTGAGCCTGCAGGAGCGCCAGGCCGAAATGCTGCGTGAAAAGATCAAGGGCCTGGAGCAGCGCATCATGGAAATGGTGCGCAACAGCACCGAAAACGCTGCCATTGCCAACAAGGTCCACCAATGGACCGGCAGCCTGCTGCAGGTGCGCGACCCGTTCGACCTGCCCCAGGCTGTGGTGGATGGTGTGCGCACCCTTTTCGACGTGCCCCAGGCGGCGGTCCGCGTGTGGGAGGTGGCCGCGCCGTACATCGACGCCGACTTCACCCAGGGCGCCAGCGAAGACGCTCGCGCGTTCGCCTCGTCGCTCACCATGCCGTTCTGCGGCCCCAACCTGGGTTTCGAGCCCGCCGCCTGGCTGGCCAACGAGGCGGGCGAGCCCGCCCAGTCGCTGGCTCTGCTGCCGCTGCGCGCAGGCGCCATCGACAGCGCCACGCCCGCCTTTGGCCTGCTGGTGCTGGGCTCGCAAGACCCGCAGCGTTTTGATGCCACGATGGGCACCGAATTTCTGTCGCGCATGGCAGAACTCGCCAGCGCCGCATTGCTTCGTCTGAAGTAGCCAGACGGCCAGCGGCCACTCTGCGGCGGCTGAGCCTCGGTAACTATGTCTGACACGCCCACTGCGCCCACCACGCTCGACCCCCACGTCCTGCGCTACCTGGAGCACGTGCGCGTTGAAAAGCGGCTGGCAGCGCGCACGCTCACGCTCTACGCGCTGGACCTTGAAAAGCTCGCGCAGTTTGCGGCGGCGGTCAGCGTGCCGCTGCTGCAGCTGCAGACCGCACACATCCGCCGTTTTGTCGCGCAGATGCACAGCGGCGGGCGCAGCGGGCGCGGCATTGCGCTCATCCTCTCGGGCTGGCGCGGTTTTTTCATCTGGGCGGGGCGGCAGGGGCTGATTCCGCACAACCCGGTGCAGGACGTGCGCGCCCCCAAGGCGCCCAAGCCACTGCCCAAAGCGCTGGGCGTGGACGACGCCGTCCGGCTGGCCGAATTCGACAACACCGGCGCCGACCCCTGGCTGGAGGCGCGCGATGCTGCGATGGTCGAGCTGCTCTACGGCTGCGGCCTGCGCGTGGGTGAACTCGCGGGGCTCGACGCCATCCCCAATGCCGACACGCAGCGCCAGGGCCGGGGCTGGGTCGATCTGCAAGCGGGTGAGGCCCATGTGTTCGGCAAGGGCAGCAAGCGCCGCAGCGTGCCCGTGGGGCGCGCGGCCACCGCAGCGCTGCAGGCTTGGCTGCTACTGCGAGCCACGCCCTTCGGCGGTGAAGGATCAGCGCGGCTTGACACCGCACTGTTCGTCGGCCAGCGCGGCAAGCGGCTCACGGCACAGTCGATCTGGTTGCGCCTGCGCCAGCGCAGCCAGCAGGCGGGTTTGACCACGCCGGTGCACCCACACATGCTGCGCCACTCATTTGCCAGCCACCTGCTGCAAAGCAGCGGCGACCTGCGCGCGGTGCAGGAGCTGCTGGGCCACGCCAACATCACGACCACGCAGGTCTACACGCGCCTCGATTTTCAGCACCTGGCCAAGGTGTATGACGCGGCGCATCCCCGAGCTAGAAAGAAGCCCCCCTGAGGCGCTTCGCGCCTTCCCCCGGAGGGGGACGCACCCGGTGGCCTGGCAAAGCCAGTTCCACGGGAAGGATTGGCAGCCCCCCTGAGCGGCTGCGCCGCGTCCCCCAAGGGGGACCCACCCCCTGGCCCGGCAAAGCCGGTTTCACGGGTGCACTGGAATTGGCTGCGCTCACAGCAAGTGCTGTGGGAGATTCGCAATGGCCTGTCTCACGGAACCAAGTTGCAACAGGGCGCATCCGAGCAGAGCGCTTGCTTTGAAGCTACTTGGAGTTGTCGTCATGCTGCTGAACTGGATCAAATCGAACCGTGGGTTCATCGTGCTGCTGCTGTGTTTTGGCATCTTTCGCACGGCGGTGGCCGACTGGAACCCCATCCCTTCGGGTTCGATGCGTCCCACGCTGCTCGAAGGCGACGTCGTTTTTGTCAACCGCCTGGCCTACGATCTGAAGCTGCCGCTGACCGATGTGGTGCTCGCTCGCCTGGGCGAGCCCGAGCGGGGCGATGTGGTCACCTTCTCGTCGCCGCGCGATGGCACGCGGCTCATCAAGCGCATTGCGGCGTTGCCCGGCGACACTGTGGAAATGCGCGACGAGGTGCTGTACCTGAACGGCGAGGCGGCGCGCTATGACGCGCCCGAAGCGGTGACCGAAACCCTGGTGGAATGGGGCGCCCAGGTGCCCGCCACCCGCTGGACGGAGCACCTGCAGGGCCACGAGCGCCGTGTGCAGTGGCTGCAGGGCGTGACGGCGCACCGCAGCTTCGGCCCGGTGACGGTGCCCGAAGGCGAGTACCTGGTGCTTGGCGACAACCGCGACAACAGCGCCGACTCACGCTACATCGGGTTTGTGCCGCGCCACCTGCTCATCGGCCAGGCGCGCCGGGTGCTGGTGTCGGCCGACATCCTTGCCAACTGGGCCCTGCGCCTGGGGCGTTTCGGTCACGCGCTTTGATTCGGCGTGAGCGCTGAACCGCGTTGTGCGGTGGGCGCTGAGAGGCATTGTGGCCACGTCCGCTACTCGGGAAACGCTTCACTTTCGCCTTGATTGGTCGTATACAAGGGTGGGGTTGAGCTCGCCTGAGGGGTGAGGGACCGGGGCTGCTGACCCCACATTCAGAGGGAGTCGCTCTGGAGCTTGTCGCCGCTGCGGGTAGCAGATTGTCAACAAATGTTGCATTTTGGTGGCTATTGTCGCTTTGCGTAACAGCCCCCCTATGATCGCGGCCACACTTTTGAGCCTGCCCCGATCTATGCGCTTCCCCGGTTCTCTGCTGCGTCCCCCGACCTTGTCTGCCGTGCTGATGGGTGCGGCTTCTTTGCTGAGCGGCTTTAACGCTGGCGCTCAGACTCTGGACGTATACCTTTCACCTCCCGGCGAACAGAACACGACGCGATCGGGCGCCATTGTTGAAACCTTCTCGGATGCAGTGGGGGCAATTGGTGCGACGGGGAGTTTTGCCATCGGGGCTTGGACGGGTGCCACCGGGGGTGTCAACCGCACTGCGGCTGACCAGTACGGTGGCGCAGATGGGACAGGGAACTACCTTGCTATAGGAAACGGCAACCAGGTCACCATCACCCTGATTGGCGACCGGAAGTACGTTGGATTCTGGTGGTCGGCAGGCAACGCCGGCAACACCATCGAGTTCTATGACGACACCAACACCTTGTTGGCGCAGTTCACGACGGACTCGCTGACAACGCTGCTGGGCGGTGGCGGCAACATCACGGCGATCGACGGCAACCCCTACGCAAAGGCGGACTACTTCGGCAACCCCAACCCGCCTGCGGGTCGCAATACAGGAGAGCCCTATGGCTACATCAACCTGTTGCTGCGGGGGGCCAGCGTCAACTTCAGGACCATCGTTGTCCGTCATTCGGGCGGAGGAAGCTTCGAGCTGGACAACCTGGCCGTGACCGATGCAGCCACGGTGCCAGGCACCTGGGTTGATGTTGGAACCGTGACGGTGACCTTGCCGCCCGGGGCCATCGGCGCGATGGACGACACGGCCACCACCCCGTTCAATATCCCTGTGCCGGGCAATGTGGCCACCAACGATACGACCGTTGCTGGCTCCACTTTTGCTGTGGTTGCGACACCCGCCAACGGCTCTGTGGTGCTCGATCCATCCACAGGGGCCTACACCTACACGCCGCAACCTGGTTTTTCAGGCCAGGACACGTTCACCTATCAACAGTGCAAGCCAGCACCTGATCAGGCAACCTGCGTTCCCGCTACGGTCACAGTGACCGTTGGCCCCAATGCGGTAGATGACAATGCAGGCCCCGCCACCCAAGGGGTGCCGTTCAATGCTTCGGTGGCGGGCAATGATTCCGCCCCGGTGGGTTCCACGTACGCAGTGCTCGGGAGCACCGCCAACGGCACCCTGAATCTGAACAGCGCGACGGGGGCCTACACCTACACGCCGAATGCTGGCTTCAGCGGGACCGACACATTCACCTACCGGGTGTGCCTGCCTGCTCCGAACGCGGCTCTTTGTGACGATGCGACGGTGCAAATCTCGGTGGTTGCACAGGTGCCCCCTGTGGCCCTCTCTGTGTCCGTTGCGGGCGTGCCGACCATTGGGCAGTCCATCACAGGCAGCTATACCTACACGGACGCCAATGCAGACGTGCAGGGTGCATCCACCTTCCGCTGGGTGCGCAGCCCCAGCAACAGCGTGGCGGCAGGAACGAATGTCGCCACCACGATGGGGTACACCCCGGTGGCAGGCGATGTGGGCAACTACCTGTTTTTCTGCGTGACGCCGGTGGCCGCTACCGGGGCCACGCCGGGTCTGGAAGTGTGTTCGCCGGCAAGCCCGATCGGGTTTGCGTCACCCATTCCTACGCTGTCCCAGTGGGGGATGATCATTTTGTCGATTCTGATGGGCTGTTTCGCCACGGCCTTTGCACGCCGTCGCCGCTGACGCATAACCACTGAACCACTGCGGTGTATCGGCCCCGCAGTGGTAGGTAATGCGGCTTATGCGGAGGGCGGGGCGGCTTTCTGCGAAATTTGCAGAGGCAGCGACAGCGTAAACGTCGAGCCTTCTCCGACGCTTGATTTGACGGTTAACGTGCCGCCCAGCAGTTGGGCAAGCGCACGAGACAGCGACAGCCCCAGTCCGGTGCCCCCGTGTTGGTAGCTGACGCGGGCGTGGCCCTGGCTGAACTTTTCGAAAATGACCTCGTGCAGGTTTTCCGGGATACCCGGGCCTGTGTCTGTGACATGGAACTGCACATGGTGACCGTCTGCGCTGGCATCCACGGCCAGGCACACGGTGCCCGACGGGGTGAATTTGATGGCATTGGACAAGAGGTTGTTCAGATGTCATGGTCCAATGAAATAGGACACCTCGATAGGGGCCCATAGACCCCAGAGGAAATGACGAACATGAAAGACAAAAGAGCGCGCAGGGCGTTTGACGCAGCCTTCAAGCTGCAAGTGGTCAAGAT
>Ga0209958_1000359_pt1 | contig 99134 bp, 91 predicted proteins | sample ThiBio_inoc_plan_FD_183942 | JGI IMG/M metagenome (GOLD analysis project Ga0209958, IMG submission 183942) | Wastewater bioreactor microbial communities from Cape Town, South Africa - Thiocy_inoc_plan (SPAdes) | ecosystem: Engineered > Bioremediation > Thiocyanate > Unclassified | place: South...
GCGCATGTTCTGCCGCCTCAAGGACTTCCGCAGGATCGCAACCCGATATGATCGCCGCGCCGTCAACTTCATGGCGGCGGTCTGCATCGCCGCCACCGTCAGCTACTGGTTATGAGTCCTGACCCTAGGATTGCCCCCCAGGATTGACTTACCGATGGTGATTTGCGACTTTAAATGAGGCTGGCAGCATCAGGCGATTTACAATGAAGCCGACACATATTTTTATGGATAATTCTAATATTTTTGGCGGTGCACAGCGAACAGCTCGCGAACGTGAAGATGCAGCTTGGCCCTCTGTACGTATTGATTACGAGCACTTCTTCAGGTTGCTGGTGTACGGAAAGCAAAACCGTACGACATCTATGCTCGCTGGGTCGGTTCCTCCTGGCAATGACGCCCTGTGGGACGCCGCGAACAAAGCAGGTTTCGACACTACGCTGTTGCGAAGAGTTGAAAGCGATACAGGCAGGCTTATCGAACAGGGGGTCGATGAGGCGATCCACTTAAAGATTGCCAATATTTTGCTTGATACGGATGAACCGGGAACGATGGTGCTCGCTACTGGTGATGGAGCAGAAACGGAACAGGCATCAAGCTTCACGCAACAGGTTCGCCGGGCTGCAAAGCGTGGATGGAATGTGGAAATCTGGTCCTGGCAGAACCAGCTTGCCAAAAGATTGCGCGATACGCGCCTTGAGTTTCCCAACCAAGTGAAGGTGTTCAAGCTCGATGCGTGGTACGATTCCATCGTCTTCATCAAGGGCGGGTCATATTTTGTCGATGGAGTGGCAAAAACAGTAATCACACGTAGCTGCAAGCCATTCAATCTAACTGACACAAAGATTGCCGAAGCTTCGAGCTAACCTTCAAATAATTCCACAATTCGCCAGACACACACGCCCTTGCGCCGTGTAGTACCGTCAACCAGTCCCCGGCGGGCGCGAGATCGAAGGGTCTGAACGATCCTGAGGGCGATGGCCTGCGACAACACCTTGTCGTGTTCGTCCAGGCCCTTTCGCCGCATGAGGCGGGCCGTCAACTCACGGGTATCCAGCGGCCCTTCGGCCCGCAGTGTATCCAGGCAGAATGTGGTCGTTTCGCCACGACGAAAGACCCGGTTCAGATCGACATAGGCGGGGAAGTCATCGACGTTGTTGTCGATCTCGAACAGCCGCAAGGCGGCAATGACGTGTGCCAGGTCGGACTGAGCCTCTTTCAGCCGTGCCTCGTACTTGGCGATGGTGTCGCGGATGCGGTCGCGCTTCTTGCGCAGGATGGTGATTGCGAGCGGTTCGGCCATGCGCCATTGTCGGCGAATGGCACCGGGCTGACCATCCGGGGCTTGGTGAGCTTGCTACATAATGCCGAACTTCTAATTTTCCAATAAAATCAACCATTGTCGGTTTCAGCTATAAACCGGATTTTGTGCCTTTAATCCGGACAGCGACAGACATAACGCGGACGGATTTGTAATTTCGTCACCGGAAATTCCGCATTTTTTCCAATGTGTTGGCACTGTTCGCCCCTCTCTGGATGACGCAAACGCGCATGGATACGCCCGAAGTCGGGCGCACCACCGAATTTCCGATTCGTCCGTCCTAAAGCTGTTATCGCCGATAGACGTCGGAGAAGTTCACGTTGAGGCCACCGCATTGCTGGTTGTCCGACGCAATCAACCAATCGTCGGCCAAGGTCAGGGTGACTTGGCAGGCACCATCCTTGACAGAGGCACGGGCTCCGGTGGGAGTGGCGGCCCCCTGTACCTCACCCGTGCGGGGAGCCGGTCCATCGCCCCACAACGCGAGACCATTGACGCTGATACTGCCACCGTTCTGGGCCTGAATGCTCAGGCTGTTGCGGCCACTTTTCCATTCCCCGCCCCAGGCAGCCAGGGATGGATTGGGATTGGTCGCCGTCAAAGCGAGTTGGTCCTTGGCAATCCATCCGGTGATTGCACCTTTGGCACCAACGAACGCAACACACGTCCAGTCCGTAGACGTGCTGCCGACCAGCACGATGTCGCCAGCAATGACATAGGCCTTGCGGCGGCAGGCCTCCGACGGGCAGCCATCACCTCCGTTATGGAAATAAGCCCGCCCCCCCTTTCCCCCGGACACCACCCCCTTCTGGAAGGCTGTGGCAACTGAGGTGAATTGACTTATGTCGCAGTTCGGCTCGGCCAAAGCTGAGGCCGGCAAGAGGAGAGCGAGCAACGGAGAAATGGCGGCAATTCGCCAGTGGGGAGCCATCAGATGCCTCATAAGTAATGAGGATTTGGAGTTTGCATCCTGTTGGCGCACTGTCAAGTGGCCCGCTCTCTTATTGCGAGCCACTTGATCTTGTGGCTATTGGCGGAATTCTCCGGCTCGCTTGAGCCACCCGTTCAAGAAGCGAGCTTGGCGGGGATCCCTTTCGACGAGAAACCGATAATAGGCCTCCCGTTCATTGGCGATTGCATTGTTGATCGCCTTCAATTGCTCCGGCGTGGCCTTGTTGATGGCCGAGATTGTCTTGTCACCGACGACGCCATCCACTTCAAGCTTGGCATCCGGGATCACGGCGTTGACGGCCTTTTGAATCATCTTGCCGCCGGCTCCCGGAGAGTGATTAACACCGAGATCGAATACGTGGGCTGCGGTTTTCTCGTCGCCGATCTCGCCAATACGGCGGTCGTCGTAATATTCTTTCTTATAGATAATCTGCGCCTGATCCTGGGTGAGATCCTTTACCGAAACAGATCTACCACTCTCTCCCAGGCCGCCGTATTTTTTATGATAAGCGTCCAACGTACCCTTGGTAATGCCATGATTGGTCTCACCGCCGGTATCATTCGGATCGTTTGAGTATCCACCTTCGATGTTAAAGGTTCCTGTGGCGAACCGATCAAAACGACCTTTATCGGCTTGGTTGGATGCGCTCTTCTGAGTGTCGTTTGGCTTTTGTTGAGTAGCTGGGGAAGGCGAAATAGGTTCAGCCGGCTTGACATCTGAGGGTAACGGCTTGCCTTCGCCAGATTTCAGTGGAGGCGGCATTGGAAGGGACAGCTTGGGTTCACTTCCCCCCGTCGCTTTCGCTTCTTCAGGCGTCATTGGCGGGATCGGCCCCGGTGTAACGGTCGAAGGGATTGGCAAAGACAGGACGTTGCCACCACTCTCGGACTTCTGCGTTTCTGTCATCCCCGTCTGCGCAGAGCTCTTCTCAGTCCCGGCATGGCTGATAGAGGCCGCCGCCCGGAACAACGGCACGGCGCTGTCGTCGGGCAGATCGGCACTGCGCACGCCCAAGGGGCGGACGGCGGGCATGGTGCCGCCCAGCAAAGCCTTGGCCTGATCGGGCGGAAGCTGGTTGACGATGCCGTGCATCACTTGGTCGGTGCGGTCGCGCCCGACCTGAGCCTCCATCTGTTCGGCCAGATCCATCAAGGTGGCGTGCGCATCCGCCCCCGCCTGTTTGGCGAAGTCGCCATAGATGCGCGGGATGTCGCCGTTGACGCTGCTGCGGGTCAAAGCGCGGGCGCTGTCGGCGTTGAAGGCCTGGCTTTGCTCATCCAATTCCAAAGGTTGGGCAGGCCGGGGGAAGGACAGCCGCGCCGGGCGGGTGTTCAGGATGCCCGGCTCGCCCTGCATGCGTTGCGATTGGTGCTGGTCCACCTCGTCCGGGCTGGGGGGCGTGAAGCCGCCCAACAGGCCGCCAGCCGCTTGCTTCAAGCTGGTGATGGTGGGGCCGCCCGGTTTCAACAGACCATCCACCGTCAGCCCGTTCTGGCTTTGCCAATCCTTCACCGCCTGTTCCTGGCGCTGGCCCCAATAGCCCACCGGGCCGTCGGTGCGCGACAGATCATGGTGGCCGGTATTGCCCAGAATGGTTTCCACCCGGATCACGTCTTCGCGCCGGTTGGGCTGGTCGGGGCCGACGGGCGCACCCAGGGTGAAGAAATCATCCTGGAACGGGAACCCGGGACGGCGTTGGCGGGGATCGATCGGCAGCATGGTCATGCTTTGTTCTTTCTGCGGGGCGAGAAAGGGGCAGCCCCGAAGGGCCACCCGTGCATGATTCGCAAGATACACAGCTATCGAGAGAAATTAAAGGAATTTAGACCTATTTCCTCGGCTTGGCTCGCGCCGTCGGTTCGGCCTGCATGGGGTCGTCGGGCCACCAATGTTTGGGGTACTGGCCTTTCAAGTCGGCCTTGACGGCGTGATAGGCGTTGGCCCAGAAGCTGGCCAGGTCGCGGGTGACCTGGACCGGGCGCCGTGCCGGACTCAGCAGATGCAGCAGCAGCGGCAGCGCGCCGCCCAGGATGCGCGGGGTGTCGGCGCAGCCGAACATTTCCTGCAAACGCACCGCCAGCACCGGTTCTTCGCCATCATAATCGATGGGGACCCGGCTGCCCGACGGCACGATGACGTGGGTGGGGACGTAATCGTCCAGCTTCTTGCCCATCTGCCAATCCAGCAGGCCGCGCAGGGCTTGGGACAAATCCAGACGGGGCAAATGGGCGCGGCGGCTGATGCCAGAGAGATAAGGTGCCAACCAGTCTTCCAAGCGGTCCAACAGCGCCTGGTCGGACAAATCGGGCCAGCCGCCCTGGGGGTCGCGGGCATGGGCGAATTGCACGCGGGCACGGAACTTGCGCAACTCGTCGCTCCACGGCAGGCAGTCCAACCCCATTTGGCGGATGCCGTCGACCATGGCGGCCGCCACCTGATCGGGGGCCGGCTTGTCCAGGCGCTTTTCGTCCAAGACCAGCTTGAACAGGCTGGTGCGCCGCGCCGCCACCACGGCCTCGTCGCGCTTGTCCCATTGCACCACGTCGCCGGTCTTGATGGCGTCGGCGAAAAATTCGTCGATTTCCGCCCGGGTCAAAGGTGCGGCCAGGAAGATGCGGGCTTCGCGGCGGTCGCCGTCCAGTTCGGCGGCGACCAGCCAGTCCTCGGCCGCCAGCGGTTCGTGGTCCTGGAAGAACGCCCCGCGCCCGCCGGAAAGGGCGAAGCGCGGCTCGCCCCCCGGCCGGCGCTTGCCGATGCGGTCGGGATAGGCGAAGGCCAGGACGATGCCGCAATCGCGGGATTCGCCGTCCTGTTCGCCAGCCTTCAGCCCCAGACGGCGACGCCAGTCCTTGGCCGATTGACGGGCGCGGGCCAAGGCGCCGCGATCGACGGCAAGGCCATGACGCGGGTCCAGACGGTCGGCACCACGCAGGGCGTCCAGACGCAGGCGGATATCGCAATCACGCGCCCCGCGTTCCGCCCGCAACACGTCGCGTTCCGACAAGATGGCGGCGATGTCGCAGGCCAGACCGCCCAAGCCCAAGTCCTTGGCCCGCAACACCATGTGGGCCAGACGCGGATGCATGGCCAGACGGTTCATGGCGCGGCCATGGGAGGTCAAGGAGCAATCCTCGTCCACCGCCCCCAACTCGGCCAGCAATTCACGGGCCTGGGCCAGGGCGGCGGCGGGCGGCGGAGTCAGCCAAGCCAGGGCGTTGGCGTCACGCACCCCCCATTGCGCCAAATCCAGCGCCAGCGACGCCAGGTCGGCTTCGCTGATTTCCGGGGCGGTGAAGGCGGCCAGGGCACGATCTTCGGCTTCCGACCACAGCCGCCAGCACTTGCCCGGGGCCTGACGCCCGGCGCGGCCGCGCCGCTGGTCGGCCGAGGCGCGGCTGACCGGCACCGTCACCAGACGCGTCATGCCGGAACTGGGATCGAAACGCGGCAGCCGCATCTGTCCGCCGTCAACCACCACACGAACGCCGTCGATGGTCAGCGAGGTCTCGGCGATGGATGTGGCCAATACCACCTTGCGGCCGCCCTCCGCCAAGGGGCGGATGGCGCGGTCCTGGTCGGCCTGGGACAGATCGCCGTATAGCGGCAGCACCTGGGCGGCGACAGTGTCCAACGCTGCCTGCACCCGGCGGATTTCCCCCGAACCGGGCAAAAACGCCAGAACGTCGCCGTCGGACTGGTCCAGCGCCTGGCGGATGGCCGTGGCCATGGCGTCGACGAAGCGGCGCGGTTCGGGACGCGCCAGATAATACGTGTCCACCGGCCAGGCGCGTCCCTGGCTGGACACCACCGGCACGCCCCCCATCAACTGCGCCACCGGCCCACCGTCCAAGGTCGCCGACATCACCACCAGCTTCAGGTCGTCGCGCAAGGCCATCTGGATTTCCAGGCACAAAGCCAAGCCCAGATCGGCGTTCAAGGACCGTTCGTGGAATTCGTCGAAGATGACCACGCCCACCCCCGGCAGCGACGGGTCGTCCTGCAACATGCGGGTCAGGATGCCTTCGGTCACCACCTCGATGCGGGTGTCGGGACCGACCTTGCTGTCCAGGCGCACCCGATAGCCGACGGTTTGCCCGACCTCTTGGCCCAGGGTCTGGGCCATGCGGGCGGCGGCGGCGCGGGCCGCCAGTCGGCGCGGTTCCAGCATGATGATGCGGCCCGCGCCCAACCACGGCTGATCCAGCAGGAACAGCGGCACCCTCGTGGTCTTGCCGGCGCCGGGCGGCGCTTCCAGCACCAGCCCCGAGGATCGGGACAAGGATTCGGCGATGTCGGAAAGGACGGTATCGATGGGAAGCGCGGTCATAAGGTCGTTTCTTATCGCTTTTGGGCAACAAGGGGAACCGCAAGCGGTTGAAGTTCGCATCAATGTGAATGATAATGCGCCCCCGAACGCAACCCCCGTCGGGTCTTGCAGGGAGGAACGTGTTTTTCGCCAAGGCCGCGCGCCCTTACAGCCGACGCGAATGCCCCATTTCCGCCAAGAAGTTTGTCTACCCTGTAATCCTGGTTCGGCACCTTGTCGGCCCGGGCCGGCGTCCAAGGACGGCGTTTGGTTCAATACTCGCTGAATAAGCTATTGGGAGATGATGATGAAGAAGTTGCTCGGTCTGGCCGTTGCCGCCCTGTTGATCGCCCCCGTCGCCGCCAACGCCGCTGACGCCCCCAAGGGCTTCAACGCTTGTAAGGCCTGCCACAAGGTGGAAGCCGGCAAGCATGGCGTCGGCCCCTCGCTGGCTGGCGTGTTCGGCACCAAGGCCGGCACCAACTATCCGGAATACAAGTACTCGGACAAGCACAAGGATTCCGGCCTGACGTGGGACGAAGCCACCCTGTCCAAGTACCTGGCCGACCCCAAGGGCACCATTCCCGGCAACAAGATGGTCTTCGCCGGCATCAAGAACCCCGACGACCTGAAGGAAGTCGTGGCTTACCTGAAGACCCTGAAGAAGTAATCCGCACCGCGGAAACGCTTTTTCCGACGCCGTCGCCCCCCAGGGGCGGCGGCGTTGTCGTTTCCAAAAGGACCAAGAATGACAGCCGCCCCATCTTTCGATCGAGGGCTTCGCCCTCCGGGGCGGCGGCGTTGTCGTTTCTACTTCAGCCCGTTTTCCCCATAAAAGGCATCGGCGCCGTCATGCTGCTTGATGGTCATGCCGTCCTTGGCGCTGTCCGCCTTGCCCAGACCGCGCAGCATGGGATGCAGGTGGGTCAGGGCCGAGAAGTTTCCATGAATGGCCTTCAGCCAGTCTTGGACCTGAGCATTGGTGCTGCGGGTGGTGGTGACCAAAAGGGCGCGGACCTGCAGGCTGACCACATCGTCGCGCATGCCCGGATAGACATCCTTGCGGATGGTGGCGCGGGTCAGCCACGAATGGTGCTTCAAATAGGATTCCAAGGTCTTGGCCTTGATCGGCACCGGCTGCGCGTCGCATTCGTCCATGGCCATGCTGGCTTCGGCCATGGGCTGGTAACCGGAATAGAAGGCGGCGTCGATGTTGCCTTCGCACAATTCCGGCGTCTGTTCCGACAATTCCAGTTCCACCGCGATGGCCAGATCGCCTTCGGACAGGCCGGCGGCTTCCAGGGTGGCTTCGGCCATGGCGCGCTGGAACGATCCGGGACGCCCCAGGTTGACCCGCTTGCCCTTCAAGTCGGCCATGGATTCGATGCCGGCCCCTTGGCGGGCCAACAGCATCACCGATTCACCCGGCAGGCTGAGGACGGCACGCAGGTCACCGAAGGGGCCGGCATCCTTGAACGGGCCGCTGCCGGCCACCGCCATCTGCGCCGCCTGGGCCTGGACGATACCCAGGTCGACGGCGCCTGCGCGCAGGGACGCCAGATTGGCCGCCGATCCCGAGGACGGCACCACGGCACAGTTGACCCCGCCGGCTTCCTTGTTGATGACCCGACACAAGGCACCGGCGGCCGGATAATAATAGCCCGTCACCTCGCCCGACGCGATCAGCGCCGCCTTGTTGCCCTCGGCCCAGGCCGGCGCCTGGGCGCAAACCAGAACCACCGCCATCACCGTGCCACCTGCCAGAATTCGCCGCACCGGCGCGTCCCCCTTTTTGTTTCGTGATCCTGTCGCCGCCTTGCGACCGCGGCCGGATCATAGCCGTAACCCCCCCGCCTTCGAAAGCCCCAATCCCCCCTGTGCGTTGCTGCCGGCCGATTTGTGCGCTGCCGAAACAAATGGAATTTCCATAAAAATCGACTCAAAAGGGTTGCCATCGAGTTTTCAAATCGACACAATCGCCACCGAAGATAAGGCGGATCGCAAAGCGACCACCAGGGGCAACAGGGGAGAGGCTGGAATGCGGAAAGGCTTGCTTGCGCTTGTGACCGCCGTCGTGCTGTCCACCGTCGCCCTTCCCGCTGCCGCCATCCAATGCGTACCTTACGCCCGTGAAGTTTCGGGCATCGACCTGCAAGGCGACGCCTGGAAGTGGTGGAACGCCGCCGCCGGCCGTTATGACCGTGGCCGCACCCCGCAAAGCGACGCGGTGATGGTGTTCTCTCGCCAGGGCTCCATGCGCTATGGCCACGTCTCGGTGGTCAGCAAGGTCGTCAACAGCCGCATGATCCTGGTTGACCACGCCAATTGGGCCCCGGTGCGCAGCTCGGGCCGCGGCGCCATCACCAAGATGGTCCCGGTGATCGACGTTTCGCCCAAGAACGACTGGTCGCGGGTGCGCGTGTGGTACGAACCCAGCAGCACCTTCGGCAGCAAGATTTATCGCGCCGACGGCTTCGTCTACAACCCGGCCCGCCGCGCCGTCCCCTCGACCGCCACCAAGGCCAGCATCCAAAAGGTCTCCGCCCGGACCTCGATGGCCCTGGCCCATATGGGCCAGCAGCATTCCGACCTGGACACCAGCTTCAGCGACGAGCCGGTGACCCAAGCCGCCGCCGCGACCGTGACCCCGGCCGAAACCGCCGTCGTCGCCAAGATCGCCGCCGAAACCAAGACCGTCGAAATGGCCAAGACCATCGACGTCGCCGTGGCCGGACCGACGCAAACCGAACCGGTCGAACAAAAGGCCGAAGCCACCGAACAAAAGGCTCCGTCCTCGGTGGAAGTCAACGACAACCTGGGCACCGCCATCGCCGTCGCCAAGACGTCGTTCGGCAAGCGCCAGGCCACCTCGGACTTCATGTTCAACTAAGCCTTTCAACCAAGACGCTTTTACCCCTTGCCGCTTTCGTCTAGGATCGTGGACTCACATCCGTAACAAAAGCCATGGCATTGTCGCGTCCCCTGCCGCCCTCGCCTTCGCCCCCGCCTTCACCGCTTCCCCTGCTGGAGATGGTGGACGACGTGCTGTGCCTGTGCCAGGACGACACCATCATCTGGGTCAACCAAGCCGGCGCCGAGCAATTGGGCACCGACAGCCAGCGACTGGTCGGCACCTCGTTTCTTGATCTGCTGCACCCGGACCACAGCCGCACCCTGGTCGGCGGCATCGCCGCGCTGCAATCCGACCCCAAGGGCCTGCCCATGATCTTAAGCCGTCCGGATGGCGGCACCATGGCCGCCTTGGTGATGACCAAGGACTTTGGCGACGGGCTGCATGGCGTCGTGCTGCGCGACCTGACTGGCCGCATGCCGGCCTTCGACACCTTGGTCCGCGCCGTCACCCGCCTGGAAGAACGGGCCCGCGACCTGAGCCGTCAGGCCAGCTTCGACGCCCTGACCGGCCTGCCCAACCGCACCTTGTTCATGGATCGCCTGGGCCAGGCCGTGCATCAGGCGGAACGCAACGGCCAGATGGTCGGGCTGATGTTCATCGACCTGGACGGCTTCAAACTGGTCAACGACACGCTGGGCCACGACATGGGCGACCTGCTGCTGCAGGAAACCGCCCGCCGCCTTGCCGCCTGCATCCGATCCGGCGACACGGTGGCGCGGTTGGGCGGCGACGAATTCACCGTGCTGATGCCCAATCTGGGAACCTATCAGAACGCCCCCAACGTGGCCGGGCGCATTCTGGACATCTTGAAGAAGCCCTTTGACCTTGCCGGCCGCGAGGCCTTTGTTTCCGGTTCCATCGGCATCACCGTGTTTCCCGACGACGCCACCGATGCCATGACCATGCTGAAGAACGCCGATGCCGCCATGTACCGGGCCAAGGAACACGGCAAGGCCAACTTCCAGTTCTTCACCGCCGACATGAACGCCGCCGTGGAAGAGCGCCTGGCCATCAAGACCGGCCTGTCCCAAGCCCTGGAACGGGGCGAAATGACCCTGGCCTTCCAGCCCAAGCTGGATCTGAAGACCGGCGCCTATACCGGGGTCGAGGCGCTGTTGCGCTGGAACGCCGCCGAACTGGGTCAGGTGTCGCCAGCCAAGTTCATCCCGGTGATGGAGGAATCGGGTCTGATGGGGCGGGTCGGCGAATGGGCCATCGACGCGGCCTGCCGCCAGTATCGCGACTGGCTGGAAAAAGACGGCACCGCCCCCCGGGTGGCCATCAACCTGTCGGTCCGGCAACTGCGGGCGCCGGGCTTCGTCGATCTGGTCCGCGCCGCCCTGAACCGCGCCGGATTGCCGGCCAGCGCCCTGGAATTCGAGATCACCGAGGGCATGGTCATACGGGATGCCGAAAACGCCGTCGCCGTTTTGAACGAACTGACCGAACTGGGCGTGACGCTCTCCATGGACGATTTCGGCACCGGCACCTCGTCCCTGTCGGTGATCCGACGCTTCCCGGTCAATTCGGTCAAGATCGACCGCTCTTTCGTCGCCGACATCGCCACCGACGACAGCTCGCTTGAAATCATCCGCGCCATCATTTCCATGGGCCACGCCCTGGGCCGACGGATCATCGCCGAAGGGGTGGAGACCACCGAACAGGTCGCCGCCCTGCGCCGCCTGGGCTGTGACGAAATCCAAGGTTACGTGCTGGCTCCGCCGGTGCCGGCAGACCGCCTGGGCTTGGTCCTGCGCACCCCATCGCCCCTGTGAACACAGGGCAAAACCATCCTTCCGGGTGGGATTGCCAATTGTTAATGATCATGGGTAGGGAAATACCTACTCTTTTCCTTGCATCCAACCTTTACGCACTTATAATGCCCCCTATCCCGCCGTGGCCATTGGGGGTCGAGCCGGGCAAGGAACAACCACAATGGCCGTCCAACAAAGCCGTCCCATCGACATCGTCATCGCTGAAAAGAATCCGCTGCTGCAAAGCTCGCTGGTGAAAATCTTCGCCGGCGACGAACGTTTTTCCCTGGCCGCCGTCACCGATGACGGCGAACGCTTCATGGAAGCGGTGGAACGCATCCCCTTCGATGTCGGCATTATCGGCTGGGAAATGCCCTATATGGACGGCCGCGCCGTACTGCAGGCGCTGCGCAACCGCGCCGACGCACCAAGGCTGATCGTCTATACCGGCAGCCCCAACCCCGACGTGCCGCGCCAGGCCATGACGCTGGGCGCCGCCGGTTTCTGTTCGAAGCGCGAAACCCCGGAACAATTGCTCGATACCATCCTGGCGGTGGCCGCCGGGCGCATGGTGTTCCCGTTCATCGACGTGTCGTCGCTGGCGTCCGACCCGCTGGCCGGGCTGACCCCGCGTGAACGCGAATTGCTGGCCGCCTTGGCCGGCGGATTGACCAACCAGCAGATGGCCAGCCAGCTGGACATCTCGCTCAACACCGTCAAGTTCCACCTGAAGAACCTGTACGACAAGCTGGGCGTCGGCAACCGCGCCCAGGCGGTGGCGTTCTATCTGAAGGGCCGCGAAGGGCGCTAAGCCGGTTCGTTCAGGCTGGGTTCAGGCAAGGCGGGCGACAATGCCCGCCTTGCTTTTATCCGTTGGAGCCTGATCATCATGAACGCTTCCCCCCGCTACGACAGCGTGGCCATCGCCCTGCATTGGCTGATGGCGTTGCTGCTGATCGGTCTGTTCGGCTTGGGTCTGGTACTCGATGACTTTCCCAAGGGCGATCTGCGGGGACAATTGTTCGGCTTGCACAAGGCGTTCGGCACCCTGGTCCTGGTTCTGGTGACGGCCCGCTTGGCTTGGCGCCTGACCCACGCCGCCCCGGCGCTGCCGGATTCCATGACCGGCCTGGAAGCGACCCTGGCTCGTCTGGGTCATCTGGCGCTTTACGCCCTGATGATCGTCTTGCCGTTGTCGGGCATCATCATGAGCCAAGCCGGCGACCATCCGGTTTCCATGTTCGGATGGGTGCTCCCCACCCTGGTTCAGCCCAACCACGACCTGAAGGAAGCGTTCGAGGAAGTTCACGAAGTCCTGGCCTGGGGCTTGGCTGCGGTGGTCGGCCTGCACCTGCTGGCGGCGCTGCGTCATCACTTCATGCTGAAGGACGACGTGCTGGCCCGCATGCTTCCGGGTGGGAAATAACCACCCGGTTTATTTTCCTCGCATCGCAACATTGACTCTCCCCGCCCTCTCGGGCAGGGTTCCGCCCCTCCACAAGAGATTTGCGCCATATCCCGGCGGGTGTTCCTTCGCAGGTTCGTCATCGCCAGGATAAGGCCAAAGAAGATCATCTTGGGGACAGGGAGTTGAGGGCATGACCGAGATGCGCGACGTCCGCCACGGCCTGTCGCTTTGCGCCTACGAGCTGCGCAAAGCGACGGAAGCGGCTGCCCGCGTTCTGGCCGCGTCCCCTGCCGGTTCCACCGAAACCGCCCTGGCCGCCATGCTGGCCGAATTGGACTTGCTGGGCCTGGACGCCAACCTGCTGGATGGCGGCACCCGTCGCCTGGGCGACCCCAAGCACCTGCCGGTGTGGGACGTGCTGGCCGACCCGGCGGAAGGGGCGGCCTGTCTGACCAAGGGGCTGACCAACGCCATGGCCTGTCTGGCGGTGGCCCCAAGCGGCAGCCTGTTCGATCCCGGCCCAGCCTTTTATATGGAAAAGCTGGTGGCGCCGCCCCAGGCGGTGGGTCATCTGGACCCCGCCGCCCCGGTCGAAGACCGCCTGACCGCCTTGGCCCGCTGTCTGGGCAAGGCGGTGGACGACCTTAATATCTTCATCCTGGAAAAGCCCCGCCACCGCGATCTGGTGGAACGGGTCGAAGCGGCCGGCGCCCGCGTCATCCGCTATCCGGCCGGCGACGTGGCCGGGGCGCTTTTGGCCGCCATGCCGGGATCGGGCGTCGACGCGCTGATGGGAACCGGCGGCATCGCCGAGGGCCTGTTGGCCGCCTGCGCCGCCCGCGTCATGGGGGCGTGCTTCCTGGCCCGGCTGGACCCGCAACTGGCCACCGAACGGCGCGCCGTCGCCGATGCCGGCCTGGACACCCATGCCTGGATGGACCTGGAAAGTCTGGTGCGCACGGACAACGTGGTGTTCTGCGCCACCGGCATCGCCAGCGGCTTGCTGCTGGACGGCGTCGAACGCCAAGGTGACGTCTGGCGCAGCCAAAGCCTGTTGGTAGGCGGCGGTGCCGGGCCGCGCCAGATGTTGACCAGCTGGAGCCAAGGCTAGCCATGCCCTGCCAACGCCCCGCAAACCAGCCCATCTTCCTTGGCGTGGTCGGCGATTCCGCCGCCGGCAAAAGCACCCTGGCCGGGGGCATCGCCGACATCCTGGGCCGCGACCGGGTGGCCGTGCTGCAGGCCGACGACTACCACCGCCACAGCCGCGCCGAGCGGCGCCAACTGTGCCTGACCCCCCTGGCCCCCGAGGCCAACCACCTGGACATCCTGGAACAGCATCTGTGCCTGCTGCGACGGGGGCAATCGGTGCTGAAGCCGGTCTACGACCACACCACCGGCACCTTGCGGCCGCCGGAAAGGCTGGAGGCCAAACCCTTCGTCATCGTCGAAGGCCTGCTGCCCTATCACAGCCGCGGCATGCGCGACTGCTTCGACGTCAAAGTGTTCGTCGAACCCGACGAAAGCCTGCGCACCGCATGGAAGTTGGCTCGCGACTGCGCCCAACGCGGCTATTCCCTGGACGAAGCCAAGGACTCCATGACCCGACGCGCCGCCGACGCCGCCGCCCACATCCAGCCGCAGCGCAGTTTCGCCGACATCGTGCTGCGCTTCGCCCCTTCGGCCGACGACAACGGCCATCTGAACGCCCGCCATCTGCTGCGTCCCACCCTGGCCCATCCCGACCTGGGGCCGGTGCTGGATGCCGGCGGCAAGGGCGGCTTCCATCTGGCGCTGGCGCGTGACAGCGACGGCAAGCCGGTGGACATGCTGGATATTTCCGGCCGCATCGAGCCGCGCCGCGCCAAGGCGGTGGAAGACCTGCTGTGGAGCCTGATCCCCGAGGCCAGCCATCTGCGCGCCCCCTTGGGCCGCTTCACCGACACCGACGGGCAAGAAGCCATCAGCCACGCCTTGGCGCTTTCCCAATTGCTGATTACCTATCATCTGGTCAAGGCTGCAAGCAGCCTCAGCCCCCGCTAACCCTTTACGCCCTATGCCCCATCCCAGGAAGGACGAGACGATGACCGCACCCACCGCCACCCACGCCGAGATGGCCAACGCCATCCGCTTCCTGTCCATGGATGCCATCGAGAAGGCCAAGTCCGGCCATCCGGGCATGCCCATGGGCATGGCCGACGTGGCCACCGTGCTGTTCACCCGTTTCATGAAGTTCGACGTGCGTACCCCGAAATGGGCCGACCGCGACCGCTTCATCCTGTCCGCCGGCCATGGTTCCATGCTGCTTTACGCCCTGGGCTATCTGACCGGTTACGAAGACCTGGACATCGAGCAGATCAAGAATTTCCGCCAGCTCGGCTATCGCACCGCCGGCCACCCGGAATTCGGCCATGTCAGCAACGCCGACACCACCACCGGTCCGCTGGGCCAGGGCATCACCAACGCCGTCGGCTTCGCCCTGGCCGAGGCCATGCAGGCCGCCCGCTATGGCGCCGGCGTCGCCAACCACTACACCTATGTGGTCGCCGGCGACGGCTGCCTGATGGAAGGCATCAGCCAGGAAGCCATCACCCTGGCCGGTCACCTGAAGCTTTCCAAGATGATCGTGCTGTGGGACGACAACCACATCTGCATTGACGGCGACACCGCGCTGTCCACCTCGGACGACCAGTGCGCCCGCTTCGCCGCCGCCGGTTGGGCCACCGCCAAGATCGACGGCCACGATGAAAATCAGATCAATGCCGCCATCGAAGCGGCGCGCAAGTCGGACAAGCCGACGCTGATCGCGTGTCGCACCGTCATCGGCAAGGGTGCCCCCAACAAGTGCGGATCGGAAAAGGTCCACGGCGCCCCGCTCGGCGCCGACGAGATCAAGGCCGCCCGCGACGCCGCCAACTGGCCCTATGATCCCTTCGTGGTTCCCGACCACGTGCTGAACGCCTGGCGCGCCGCCGGCCAACGGGGTCAGGCCGAACGCGCCGCCTGGGAAGCCCGCGTCGCCGCCCTGGCCCCGGAACAAAAGGCCGAGTTCGCCCGCACCCAGGAAGGCCGCCTGCCCGCCAACTGGCAGGACGTGGTCACCGCCTTCAAGGCCAAGATTTCCGCTGAACAGCCGAAGGTCGCCACCCGCAAGGCCAGCCAGGACGCCCTGGAAGTCCTCACCGCCGCCATCCCGGAAATGATCGGCGGCTCGGCCGACCTGACCCATTCCAACCTGACCAACACCAAAGCCTGTTCGCCGTCGGTGCAGGCCGGCCAGTATGGCGGCCGCTACATCCATTACGGCATCCGCGAACACGGCATGGCGGCGGTGATGAACGGTCTGGCGCTGCATGGCGGCTTCATCCCCTATGGCGGCACCTTCCTGATTTTCGCCAACTACCTGTGGCCGGCGCTGCGCATGTCGGCGCTGATGGAACAGCGGGTTCTCTTCGTGCTGACCCATGATTCCATCGGCCTGGGTGAAGACGGCCCCACCCACCAGCCCATCGAAACCATCGCCGCGCTGCGCGCCACCCCCAACACCTTGGTGTTCCGCCCGGCCGACGCGGTGGAAACCATGGAAGCCTATGAACTGGCGCTGTTGAACCACAAGGGTCCCAGCTGCTTCGCCCTGTCGCGCCAGAACCTGCCCACCGTGCGCACCACCCACACCGCCGAGAACCTGACCGCCAAGGGCGCCTATGTGCTGTCCGAAGCTTCCGGCAAGCGTCAGGTGACGCTGCTGGCCACCGGCTCGGAAGTGTCCATGGCGCTGGAAGCCCAGAAGCTGCTGGCTGACAAGGGTGTCGCGGCGGCGGTGGTGTCCATGCCGTGTTGGGAACTGTTCGACAAGCAGTCGAAGGAGTATCGTGCTTCCGTCCTGGGTGAAGGCACCGTGCGCGTCGCCGTCGAGGCGCTCTCCACCTTCGGCTGGGAACGCTATGTCGGCCTGGACGGCGCGGTGATCGGCATGACCGGTTTCGGCGCTTCCGCCCCGGCGGACAAGCTGTATGCTCATTTCGGCATCACCGCGCAGGCGGTGGCGGACGCGGCCCTGGCCCGTCTTTGAAAGAATCCATAAGGGAGAATAAGAAATGCCTCTCGTTTCCATGCGCCAACTGCTCGATCACGCCGCCGAATTCGGCTATGGCGTGCCGGCGTTCAACGTCAACAACATGGAGCAGGTCAAGGCCATCATGGAGGCTGCCGCCGAAACCGACAGCCCGGTGATCCTGCAGGCTTCGGCCGGCGCCCGCAAATATGCCGGAGAGCCCTTTCTGCGCCACCTGATCCTGGCGGCCGCCGAGGCCTATCCGCATATCCCGGTGTGCATGCACCAGGACCACGGCACCAGCCCGGCGGTGAACATCCGCGCCATCCAGTCGGCGTTCTCGTCGGTGATGATGGACGGCTCGCTGTTGGAAGACGGCAAGACCCCGTCGGATTGGGACTACAACGTGCGCGTCACCAAGACCGTCGTCGACCTGGCCCATGCCTGCGGCGTGTCGGTGGAAGGCGAGCTGGGCTGCCTGGGGTCGTTGGAAACCGGCATGGCCGGCGAGGAAGACGGCATCGGCGCCGAAGGCAAGCTGGACCATTCCAAGCTGCTGACCGACCCCAACGAAGCCGCCGAATTCGTGAAGTTGACCAAGGTGGATGCGCTGGCCATCGCCATCGGCACCAGCCACGGCGCCTACAAGTTCACCCGTCCGCCGACCGGCGACGTGCTGGCCATTTCCCGCATCAAGGAAATCCACGCCCGCATCCCCAACACCCATCTGGTGATGCATGGATCAAGCTCGGTGCCGCAGGACTGGTTGAAGATCATCAACGACCACGGTGGTGACCTGGGCGAAACCTATGGCGTCCCGGTGGAAGAAATCGTCGAAGGCATCAAGCACGGCGTCCGCAAGGTCAACATCGACACCGACCTGCGCATGGCCGCCACCGGCTCGATCCGCAAATACATGGCCGAGAACCCCAAGAAGTTCGATCCGCGCGACTACCTGAAGCCGGCCATGGCCGGCATGAAGGGAATCTGCAAGGCCCGCTACGAAGCCTTCGGCACCGCCGGCAATGCTTCCAAGATCAAGCCGATCTCGCTGGAAGACATGGCCAACCGCTATGCCAAGGGCGATCTGGACCCCAAGGTCAACTAAGTCACCACCGCTTTGCCGTCATGGCCGGGCTTGACCCGGCCATCCACGCCGCCCGACGGGCGGATGCATGAACCCCCGGGTCAAGCCCGGGGGTGACGGGAGAGCGCATCTTTTCGCCAGGGAGGAAAACCATGTCCGTTCTGATCGCGCCGTCCATTCTGTCCGCCGACTTCGCCCAGCTTGGCCCCGAGGTCAAGGCCATCGACGAAGCCGGGTGCGACTGGATCCATATCGACGTCATGGACGGACATTTCGTCCCCAACCTGACTTTCGGCCCGCCGGTGATCAAGGCCATCCGGCCGTGGACCAAGAAGACCTTCGACGTCCATCTGATGATCGACCCGGCCCAGCCTTACCTGGAAGACTACGCCAAGGCCGGCGCCGACCTGATCACCGTCCATGCCGAGGCCGACAAGCACCTGCACCGCTCGGTCCAGGCCATCAAGGGCTTGGGCAAGAAGGCCGGCGTGTCGCTCAACCCGCACACCCCGGAAAACGTCATCGAATACGTGCTGGACGACATCGACATGGTGCTGGTGATGAGCGTCAATCCCGGCTTCGGCGGGCAAAGCTTCATCCCCAGCCAATTGGAAAAGATTGCCCGCATCAAGAAGATGATCGGCGACCGCAAGATCGACATCCAGGTGGACGGCGGCGTCACCGCCGACAACGCCTGGAAGGTGATCGCCGCCGGCGCCACCTGTCTGGTCGCCGGTTCCGCCGTGTTCAAGACCAAGGATTACGCCGCAAACATCGCCGCCATCCGGAATTCAAGGGGCTAAATCACACGCCCCGGTTTAGACACAATCGCGTCATGGTCGCGACACGATGACGGGGCATGATCCCCGTCATCGAACAACTTCTCTTCGCGAGACGACCATGATCCGTAAGGCTGTTCTTCCTGTTGCCGGTATGGGCACCCGTGTTCTGCCCGCCACCAAGGTGTTGCCGAAAGAGCTGCTGCCGGTGGTGGACAAGCCGCTGATCCAGTACGCCGTGGAAGAAGCGGCGGAAGCCGGCATCACCGACATCGTCCTGGTCACCGCCAAGGGCAAGGAATTGCTGGTCGACCATTTCGACCGCAGCCCCGAGCTGGAGCGTCAGCTGGAAGAACGCGGCAAGCTGGAACTGCTGGACATCGCCCGCTCCACCTGCCCCAAGGGAGTGACCATCACCGCCGTGCGCCAGCCGGCGCCGCTGGGTCTGGGTCATGCGGTGTGGTGCGCCAAGCCGGTGATCGGCAACGATCCCTTCGCGGTTTTGCTGCCCGACGATCTTATTCTGGGCAAACCCGGCGCACTGGCCCAGATGGTCAAGCAATGGGAAACCACCCGCGGCCATGTGGTCGCCGTCGAAAACGTGCCGCTGGAGCATGTGAACCGTTACGGCATCCTGGACGTCATCGAGGAACAGGGCCAGGTAGCCCGCGCCCGGGGCATGGTGGAAAAGCCGAAACCCGAGGACGCGCCGTCGACGCTTTCGGTGATCGGCCGCTACATCCTGGAACCCGCCGTTTTCGATTACCTGGACAAGAAGCAAAAGGGCCAGGGCGGCGAAATCCAGCTGACCGACGCCATCGCCGCCTCCATCGCCCAGGTCGGCCTGTCGGGCTTCCGCTTCGTCGGCACCCGCTATGACTGCGGCACCAAGGCCGGCTATGTGCAGGCCATCATCGACCAAGCGCTGGGCCACCCCGACACCGCCGCCGCCACCCACGCCCACATCCAGTCGCTGTTGGGCCGCCGGGTCGCTTAACGCCAGACGCCCCCCCTGATTGTCCCCCGAACTGCCCCGCCGGATATCCATCCGGCGGGGATTTTGTTGCATCACAACACCTATAAAGATAGCGCGCTTCACACATCGACAACCCAAGCTATAATAGCCCCGGTTTTACACGGGGAGGAACAGCGATGGCGCGTTTGGATGGATACGAACAAGACGCGCTGGCGGCGGCGGGAACGGTGATCGAAGCCGACTTCCTGCCTTATCCTTCCATGCCGACACCGCGTTACCAGGCCGTCCAAGGACCGAACTGGCATCTGCGCGAAGCCATGATCATCGCCTCACCCGGCTATTTTTCCGGGCCGCGAATGCTGACCTGGATGAACTACCTGCTGGTCCGCGACGGCGAAACCTGGATGAGCTTGGTTCCCGGCGAGGTGGAAAGCCAGATGCCGCATCTGGCCGCCGCCCATGGCACCGTGGTGATCTGCGGCCTGGGCATGGGGGTGATGGCTTACGCGGTTTCCGCCCGCCAACAGGTGGAACACGTCGTCGTGGTCGAACGCGACCGTGAAGTGATCGACATGTTCAGGCAATTCAGCGGCTTCGACTCGTGGCCGCAGCGGCATAAGGTGGAAATCGTCGAAAGCGACGCCCTGACCTATGCCCGCGACGGCGTGGACTTCCTTTATGCCGACATCTGGCCCTATTACCGCATGGATCGCATGATCGACGACATGCGCCGGATGCACGCCAACATCCCCGCCCCCCTGTGCGGCTATTGGGGACAGGAACTGGACATGGTGGATTGGGCCGCCACCCAAGGCACGGCCCGCGACGATTTCGGTGCCGAACACGTGCGCGCCTTCATGAAGCATCACGGCCTGCCGTTGACCGGACTGGAAAATCCCGACTACCCGGCTTTGTGCCGCCAAGCCGCCGTCAACCCGGCCATCGGCGCCAACCGCCGCCAGTAACCCGGTGGTCCGCGGCGCTAGTCGTAAACATCGACCAGCGTTCCGCGTTGCCGGTCCTGGTCGCGCTGATCTTGTTGGTATTGCTGCTGCGCTTCCGTCGACAATTGACTGAACTGGACGATGCGCGCCTGGGCTTCGCTCAACGCCTTGGCCTGCTGCACCTGACTGGCTGCGGCACTGGCGACGCTGTCCCCGGCCTTGTCGGCGTTAGCGGCCCCGGGTTTGACCGAATCCGGGCTTTGACCGCTTTTGACAGCCGCCACTTCGGCGGCGCTGTAGCACAGGTAACCGTTCACCATCACCGGATAGACGGTCTCGGCAACGGCGCTGGCGGTAACGCTGGAACTGGTGGAGGAGACGGCCATCACAGCCTCCACATCCGAACCTATTTCATCTTACACGCTTTCACCGAGCCGAACCCTGCGTTGGCGGCATGGGGAAAATGCAAAAAACCCTGCCTATGATAAAGGCAGGGCTGCAAGTTTTTTGGTCATACTGATATTTAGAAAAAGATGTACTAGCGATGCCTATCTTTGTCCAGGCCGGATTGTGCTTATCGTTTGCTCATCATCGAACAACGCCGTCAGCTGGCGCATCACCGCGCCGCCCAGTTCCTCGGCATCCATGATGGTGACGGCACGCCGGTAATAGCGGGTGACGTCGTGGCCGATCCCGATGGCGATCAGTTCCACCGGTGACTTGGTTTCCACATAGTCGATGACGTCGCGCAGGTGCTTTTCCAGGTAATTGCCGGCGTTGACCGAAAGTGTCGAATCGTCCACCGGGGCGCCGTCGGAAATCACCATCAGGATACGCCGCTGTTCGTTGCGGGCGATCAGCCGGTCATGAGCCCAAAGCAGCGCTTCGCCGTCGATGTTTTCCTTGAGCACGCCTTCGCGCAGCATCAGGCCCAGATTCTTGCGGGCGCGGCGCCACGGCGCGTCGGCGGCCTTGTAGACGATGTGGCGCAGGTCGTTCAGGCGCCCCGGCTGGGCCGGCTTGCCGTCGGCGGTCCATTGTTCGCGGGACTGACCGCCCTTCCACGCCTTGGTGGTGAAGCCCAGCACCTCGACCTTGACGGCGCAGCGTTCCAGGGTGCGGGCCAGGATTTCCGCCGACAGCGCCGCCACCGTGATGGGGCGGCCGCGCATGGAACCGGAATTGTCGATCAACAACGTCACCACGGTGTCGCGGAACTCGGTTTCCTTCTCGAACTTGAAGGACAGGGAATGAGTCGGGTTGGCGACGATACGGGCCAAGCGGCTGGTATCCAGGATGCCTTCTTCCAGGTCGAAGTTCCATGACCGGGTCTGCTGAGCCATCAGCTTGCGCTGCAAGCGGTTGGCCAGCTTGGACACCACGCCCTGCAGATGGGCCATCTGCTGGTCCAACTGGTTGCGCAGCCGGGTCAACTCTTCCAGCTCGCACAGTTCCTCGGCGGCGACCACCTGATCGTACTTGGTGGTATAGGGGTGATACGGCTTTTCGCCATACCCGCCGGGCTGCGGGGTGAAGGTCTGGCGTTGCCGCGACGGCCCACCGGGTTCTTCCGTCCCGGCGCCGGCCATCACCACCTCGTCAGACGCGCTTTCCAGCCCATCTTGTTCGCCCGCCCCTTCGGCGGCACCGGGCGCCGCCTGGGGTTCGCCCTCGCCCTGCTTGCTTTGGCCTTGGCCGTCGCTTTCCTTTTCCTGCTGGCCCTGGGACTGGCCTTCCTTGGCGTCCTGGCCTTCCTCGTCGGATTGCTTTTCCTCGGTTTCCAACTCGTTGTCGGAAAAGATGTCCAACTGGTGCAGCAGGTCCTTGAGGCTGCCGGCAAAGGCGTCCTCGTCGGCCAGCATGTCCTTCAGACGGTCCAGGCCTGGGCCGATCTTTTCCTCGACGAAGGGACGCCACAGATTGACGGCGTTCTCGGCGGCCAAGGGCGGGTCCTGGCCCAGGAAATGTTCGCGGGCGATGAAACGCATGGCTTCCGCCAGCGGCATGTCGTCACGCTTGGTGATGCGGTCCAGCCCTTCGGCACGGGCCTTTTGTTCCAAGACGGCCGCGATGTTGTCGCCGACACCAGCCATGCGCCGGGCGCCCAGCGCCTCGATGCGGGCCTGTTCCACCGCTTCATAGACCTTGCGGGCCTGCGGGTCGGGAGGGATGCGCCGGGCGTGCACCGCATCGTTGTGATAGCGGAAACGCAACGCCACCGCGTCCGCCGTGCCGCGCAGGCGCACCAGATCGCCCTGGGTCAGGTTCTTCTGCGGGCTGGGCAGCTTGATCTCGGCACCGCGCACCGACGCCGCGCCAGCCACATACCCCACTTCCAGGTCGGCGCGGCCGGCGATGGCGCGCAGCGCCAAGGCGGTGGCCCGCTTCATGGTGTCGGCAGGACTTTCCTCGCGCACGGGCAGCGACGAGGACGGATCGGCCGCATTGCGTTCCGGCACCGGCCAGACTCCTTACAAAGCGACCCGCGCCGGGGTCTCGGGCAGTTCGACGCCGAAGCAGCGCTGGTAATATTCGGCGATCACCGGGCGTTCGACCTCGTCGCACTTGTTAAGGAAGGTCAGACGGAAGGCGAAGGCCACATCGCCGAAAATCTTGGCGTTCTCGGCCCAGGTGATGACGGTACGCGGGCTCATCACCGTCGAGATGTCGCCGTTCATGAAGCCCTGGCGGGTCAGATCGGCCAGCGACACCATGCGGCTGATGATGGTTTGGCCTTCGTCACTTTCGTAACCCGACTGCTTGGCGGCGATGATGGCGCATTCGGCGTCGTGTTCCAGATAGTTCAGGGTGGCGACGATGTTCCAGCGGTCCATCTGCCCCTGGTTGATCTGCTGGGTGCCGTGATAAAGCCCGGTGGTGTCGCCCAGGCCCACGGTGTTGGCGGTGGCGAACAGACGGAAGGCCGAATGCGGGCGGATGACCCGGTTCTGGTCCAACAACGTCAGCTTGCCTTCCACTTCCAGCACGCGCTGGATGACGAACATCACGTCGGGACGGCCGGCGTCGTATTCGTCGAACACCAGGGCGCAGGGGTGCTGCAACGCCCACGGCAGGATGCCTTCGCGGAATTCGGTGACCTGCTTGCCGTCCTTCAAGACGATGGCGTCCTTGCCGATCAGGTCGATACGGCTGACATGGCTGTCCAGGTTGACGCGGATGCACGGCCAGTTCAGCCGCGCCGCCACCTGTTCGATATGGGTGGACTTGCCGGTGCCGTGATAGCCCTGGACCATGACGCGGCGGTTGTAGGCGAAACCGGCCAGGATGGCCAGCGTGGTGTCGCGGTCGAAGCGATAGGCCGGGTCCAGGTCGGGGACATGTTCCGAGCCGACGCTGAAAGCGGGCACGCGCAGATCCACGTCGATGCCGAAAACCTCGCGCACGTCGACGTCGATGTCGGGGGTGGCAAGCGGGTGGTCGGAAGCAAGCGGACTGGCAGATTTCGCGGTCATGATGGCAAGTGTTTCCCTGTTGGCCGGTTGGCGCCGGCGATCAATCTTCCGTGGTCAGGCTATCAAGCAAGGTCTTGTAGGCCTGGTTGATGCGCTTGAAAGCCTCTTCGGCTTCCTTGTCGCCGCCATTGGCATCGGGGTGATGCTTCTTGACCAGCTTCTTGTAGCACGCTTTCAGGGTGGCGACCGAAGGCATTTCCGTCAACCCCAGCACGACCAGGGCTTCTTCTTCCGGACTGGGTGGCCGGGTCCGGGCCTTGCGCATTTCCTCGGTCTCGAAATCGAACATGCCCAAGGGATCGTGCACCGAAAAGGTGAAACGCTTGTTGCCGGTCTTGGCCCCCAGGGGCCACGTCTGGCGCTGCCAGGTGGTCGAGCGCCTGATCTCGTCCTCGATCTGATCCTCGCTCATGCCTTTATAGAAATCCCACGACGCGTTGTAGGCCCGCACGTGGTCCAGACAGAACCAGTAATATTCGTTCAAATGGTCACGGGATTTCGGCGCCCGGTATTCCCCCTGGGAGGCACAACCGGGATGGTCGCAGGCCCGCGCCGCCGGCTTGGGCGGTTCGGGCTGCCAGTTGGTGGACCAGGCACGTTTCGAGGAATTGGCTTTCATCGCCCTATAATGCTGATCGCAACGGCCCGAGGCAAGGCGGCGATCCCTGAACACACGCCTCGAATGATAAGCACAAATATCTGTATAATTTTTGGGTGAAAGTGAATACGCACAAGCGACAATACCTTCCGCCCCATATCACTTTATGGTTAAGATTTTCGTGTAAATTATCGATCTATCATTAGTATTTATTCACATGAAATGTATGTATTATTACGGGAAAACTTAGGGGGGATACCATGAACTTCAACAACATCTCCATCAGTCAAAGAATCTGGGCCCCGGTCGCACTGCTTGTCATCGTGCTGCTGCTGCTGGGCGCTTTCAGCGTGACGATGTTGGCGGGTACCGTCATGGACGGCCGCAAGACCCAGGTCCAAAGCCTGGTCCAGGCCGGCATCGGCATCGCCAACCGCTTCCAGGAAGAAGTCGCCGCCGGCCGCATGAACGCGGACGAAGCGAAAAAGCTGACCTTCCTGGCCTTGGACGGCATGCGCTATGGCAGCGGTGATTACGTCTTCGTCTCGGATTTCGACGGCACCACCCTGGTCAACGCCAACAAAAGCATCATCGGCAAGAACATGTCCGACGTGAAGGACCCCAACGGCATCGCCTTTGCCAGCGAATTGAACGACGCGGCCAAGCGCGGCGGCGGTTTCGTGTCCTATTCGTGGCTGCGCGCCGGTTCGGAAAAGCCTTCACCCAAGATTTCCTATGCGATGAAGCCCAACGGGCTGGATGTCGCCATCGGTACCGGCATCTATGTCGATGACGTGGACGCCATGGTGCGCGGCCTGGTCACCAAACTGGGAACGGTCGGACTGTCGGCGGTCGCCATTGCCCTGGTCCTGGCCATTTTGGCCATCCGCTCGGTGGTCAAGCCGTTGACGGCCCTGAACACCCGCATGCAAACCCTGGCCAATGGCGACCTGGAAACCGAAGTGGTCGGCCGGGATCGCGGCGACGAGATCGGCGCCATGGCCAAGACCTTGCTGGTCTTCCGCGACAACGCCCACGACAAGGTCCGCCTGGAAGCCGAACAGGTGGAAGCCGCCAAGCGGGCCGAAGCGGAACGCGCCGCCGCCATGGCCCGGGTGGCCGACCAGTTCGAGTCCAGCGTCGGCGACATCGTCAGCGCCGTGGTCACCGCTTCGGGCAACCTGCGCGACATCGCCCAGGTCATCCGCGAGAAGGCGGACATCGGTAACCAAAGCACCAGCCAGGCCAGCACGGCCGCCGAGGAAGCCTCGGCCAACGTGCAGACGGTGGCCGCCGCCAGCGAGGAACTGTCGGCCGCCATCGCCGAGATCGGCCAGCAGGTCGCCCGCTCCGCTGACATCAGCGATTCGGCCGTCCTCGAAGCCAACAAGGCCAACGACATGGTTCAAGGCCTGGCCCAAGCCGCCGGCCGTATCGGCGAGGTGGTCAAGCTGATCAACGACATCGCCAGCCAGACCAATCTTCTGGCGCTGAACGCCACCATCGAGGCGGCCCGCGCCGGCGACGCCGGCAAGGGCTTCGCCGTCGTCGCCAACGAAGTCAAGGCCCTGGCCAACCAGACCGCCAAGGCCACCGACGAAATCGGTTCGCAGATCGCCGGCATCCAAAGCGAAACCAAGGCCACGGTGCAATCCATCGAAGGCATGGGCAGGACCATCGGCGACATCAACCAGATCGCCAGCGCCATCGCCGCCGCGGTCGAGGAACAAAACGCCGCCACCCAGGAAATCAGCCGCAACGTCCAGTTGGCGGCGGAAGGTACCAACGGCGTTTCCCACAACATCCTGACCGTGCGCGACGTCGCCGGCGAAACCGCCCATGCCGCGGAAGGACTGCTGACGGCGGCGGAATTGCTGGGCAGCCAAAGCGAAAGACTGCGCACCGAGGTGCAGAACTTCCTGCTCACCGTGCGCGCCGCCTGACGCATTGCAGCAAAGCCAGGGCTTGACGGAACGGCAAAGCCACCCCAAGTCCTGGCTTCTGATTTACGCCAAAGGAGTTTCCATGTCGGTGCGCGCCGCTATCGAAAGCAAGTTGACCGCCGGACTGGCCCCCCAGCATCTGGACATCGTCGACGATTCCCACCGCCATGCCGGCCACGCCCACCGCATGACCCAACCCGGCCATGCCGACCATGCGGGCGAAACCCATTTCAAGATCGCCGTGGTGTCGGCCGCTTTCGCCGGCAAATCGCGGGTGGAACGTCACCGCATGGTCAACACGCTGCTGGCCGACGAACTGGCCGGCCCGATCCACGCCCTGCAACTGGTGACCAAGACCCCGGACGAGGTTTAGGGCAAGAACGCCTTAGCCGCCCACGCCCCACGGCGCCGGGGCCAGGGCGACGATGCGGCTGTAAAGGCCGCGCATTTCTTCCCGCGCGTCCTCGGAAAACAGCGGATCGCGGTTGTCGGCGAAGGCGTCGTCCAGGGCCTTCCAATCCTCGACGCTCAGTTCCTTGGCGGCCAGGGGCAGAATGATGCTTTCTTCCTTGTGCATGTGCCCCATGCTCATCTCGGCATAGGTCACCAGCATGTCGGCGAAGCGCATTTCCGCGCCGGGCACCCCCTTGTCCACGTCCGCCAGGGCGGCGCGCAAGCGGATGATTTCTTCCGGCCCGTCATGGTGTTCGCGTTCCAACTGCGACAAGGTCTCTTCCGCCACCGACGACACCCGGCGCAACGCCTTGAACAGGTATTCGTTTTCCTTGGGGTGGTGGAAGCGCTCGGGGAAGGCGTCGATGTAGTCGATGATGGCGCCCAGCAACGAAGAGTCAAAGCGCTGCCCGTCACGCATGGCGAAGCCCACCGTGCGCAGGACATGCAGGACACGGTACAGGTTCCGGTGTTCCGACTTGATGATTTGCAGGGCGCCCATGGACCGTATTCCAAGCTTTGTGAGTGTTTGAACAAAGATTATAATACACATTAAAGCAGGTCAACGATTCAAAGTGTATCACAACGGAGAAGCCCCGTGACCCATCCCTTGTTTCAGAAGTTCCGCCTGGGCCAGCTTGAGTTGGCCAACCGCGTGGTGATGGCGCCGCTCACCCGCAACCGGGCCGCGCCCGGCAACGTCGCCGCCCCCCTGACCGCCGAATATTACGCCCAGCGGGCCAGCGCCGGCCTGATCGTCGCCGAAGGCTCGCAGGTCAGCCCCATGGGCCAGGGCTATCTGGCCACCCCGGGTATCCACAGCCCCGAACAGGTGGCGGCGTGGAAGGTGGTGACCGACGCGGTGCACCAGGCCGGCGGCCGCATCTTCCTGCAATTGTGGCATGTGGGCCGGGTGTCGCACACCTCGCTGTTGCCGGGCGGCGCCGCGCCCTTGGCGCCGTCGGCGGTGACCGCCAACACCAAGACCTATCTGGGTCAGGGGTTCGAGGCGGTTTCGACGCCGCGCGCCCTGGAGTTGTCGGAAATCCCCGGCATCGTCGACGATTTCCGCAAGGGTGCGGCCAATGCCCGCGCCGCCGGTTTCGACGGGGTGGAAATCCACGCCGCCAACGGTTATCTGATCGACCAGTTCATGAAGGATGGCGCCAACAAGCGCGACGACGCCTATGGCGGATCCATCGACAACCGCACCCGCCTGCTGGCCGAAGTGACCAGCGCCGTCTGTGCCGAAATCGGCCGTGACCGGGTCGGCGTGCGACTGTCGCCGGCCGGCCCCATCAACGATTGCGCCGACAGCGCCCCCCAGGCCCTGTTCGAACTGGCGGTGGACAAGCTGGAAGCCATCGGCCCGGTCTACATCCACATGATCGAAGGCATCACCGGCCAGACCCGCGACACCGCCCCGGCGGTGGACTTCACCGCGCTTCGCAAGCGCTACAGCGGGGTCTACATGGCCAACAACTGTCTGGACGGCGCCACCGCCCAGGCCGCCATCGACGCCGGCCGCGCCGATCTGGTGTCGTTCGGCCGCGCCTTCATTTCCAATCCCGACTTGGTCCGCCGCCTGGAAACCGGCGCCGTCTTGGCGCCGCTGAACCGTGACACCCTGTATGGCGGCGGCGCCCAGGGCTATACCGACTATCCCCGCTTGGGATAAGCGCCGACACCGTCCCCCCGCCCGTCGGGCGGGGGGCACGGGGCTATTTGTCGGCGTCGTGCAGATGCACCCATTCCTGGCTTTCGAAGATGATGAAAGCGTCGATCATGGAACGGTAGATGCGCTCGATCACATCCGGGTCGCAACCTTCCTCGTTGGCCATGTGGCGGACCTTCAAGACGATGGCTTCGATGCGGGCCTGGTCAACCACGGCGGCCTTGGTTTCCTTGAAGCCGGCGGCTTGGCGCACATAGCCGGCGCGCTCGGCCAAAAGCGGGACGATCTGTCGATCCAGGCGGTCGATGTTTTCGCGGACATCAGCCAGGTTGCGGCATTTCGCCATCGGTTGCTCTCCCGTTTTCAGTAAGCGTATTCGGCAAAAATCGGATCGACGCTGCCTTGCCACCGGGTGGCGAAGGAGTCCAGCATCTCTTCCGCCGGCGTGCGGCCCGAGGCGGCGATGGCCTGCAGGGTTTCCAGGAAGATGGATTCGTCGCGCCCCGAATCGTTCAGCCGCCCACGCGCCCGCAGGCCCCGGGCCGACAGGTCCAGCACCTCGAGGCCGATATCCTGAAGCGTGCGGCCGGCGACGCGGGTCTTCAGCCCCAGGCGCGGCGCGTCGGTGCGCAATTGCTCGCGTTCCTCCATGGACCAGTCCTTGACCAGATCCCAGGCGGCATCCAACACCGCGTCGTCATAGAGCAGCCCGACCCAGAAGGCGGGCAGCGCGCACAGGCGCCGCCACGGCCCACCGTCGGCACCGCGCATTTCCAGATATTTCTTCAGCCGCACTTCCGGGAAGGCGGTGGTCATGTGGTCGCCCCAGTCGCCGATGGTCGGCAGTTGACCGGGCAGCGCCGGCAGACGCCCCTCCAGGAAGTCGCGGAACGACTGCCCCGAGGCATCGATGTACTGACCGTCGCGATAGACGAAGTACATGGGCACATCCAGCATGTAATCCACATAGCGTTCAAAGCCGAAGCCGTCTTCGAACACGAAGGGCAACATGCCGCAACGGTCGGGATCGGTGTCGGTCCACACGTCGGATCGAGACGACAGCAGGCCCGACGGCTTGCCGTCGATGAATGGGCTGGACGCGAACAGCGCGGTGGCCAAAGGCTGCAACGCCAAGGACACCCGGAACTTCTTGACCATGTCGGCTTCGGAGGAAAAATCCAGGTTCACCTGCACGGTGCAAGTGCGCAGCATCATGTCCAAGCCCTTGGACCCGCGCTTGGGCATGTAGTCGCGCATGATCTTGTAGCGGCCCTTGGGCATCCACGGCGTGTCGGCACGCGACCATTTGGGCTGGAACCCCATGCCCAGGAAACCGGCGCCCATGGATTGCGCCACTTCCTTGACCTGCTTCAGGTGCCCATAGGTCTCGCAGCAGGTCTGGTGGATGTTGTCCAAAGGCGCCCCCGACAGCTCCACCTGGCCGCCCGGCTCCAGCGTCACCGAGGCGCCGGTGTCGTCCACCAGGGCGATGACCTTGCCGGCCTCATCGACGGGATGCCAGCCATAGGGGATCAAGCCTTGCAGCAGTCGCCCGATGCCCCGCGGCCCGTCATAGGGAAGCGGCCTGAGGTCGTCGGTGGTGAAGGCGAACTTTTCATGTTCGGTGCCGATGCGCCACTGGTCCTTGGGCTTGCTGCCAGAGGCCAGCCAGTGGACCAATTGCGCCCGCGACGTGATCGGTTCCAGGCTGGGTTTCGCGGGTGCTGACATAAGAGGCCTTTGCCGACCAAAGGGTGGGGCGCGACGAACAGGCCGCCAGCAAACGCTTTCGCGTCTGCAGCGTCAAGCCCGGATTTCCCCAAGATATGGGGTGGCGCGCGGCCGGCGCACGCCCCACCCGAACATTTATTTTACCGTGCCACCATGCCGCCGTTGACCAAGATGGACTGGCCGTTGATCCACTGGCCGTCGGGGCCGGTCAGCAGCCGCACGATTCCCACCAGGTCGGCGGGCTCGCCCAACCGGTTCAGCGGGGCCTGCGCCTTGGCCCAAGCCGCCGCCTCGGGACTGGCGTTGGCGTGGAAGAACGGCGTGTCCAGCGGACCGGGGCAAATGGCGTTGACGGTGATGCCGCGATGGCCGATTTCCTTGGCCAAAGCGCGGGTATAGGCCTCGAGCGCCGCCTTGCCGCCGGCATAGGCGGCGTAAAGCCCGGTGGTCGCCGCCGAAAGCGAGGTGCTGACCGACACCACCCGCCCGTTGTCACGCAGGCGCCGCGCCACTTCGCGCAGGACGAAGAACGCCGCCTTGGTGTTGACCGCATGCAGGGCGTCGAATTCCGCTTCGTCCATGTCGGCCACCGGCATCTTGGCGATGCGCCCGGCGGTGTTGACCACGATGTCCAACCCGCCGAAGGCCGACTCAACCGCGTCGAACAGCCCCACCAAAGCCCCCAGGTCGGACAGGTCGGCCTGCCAGGCCTGGGCCCGCCCGCCGGCGGCGGCGATCGCCGCCACCACCTGCCGGGCGTCGGCCGCCGAACCGGCGCTGTTGTAATGCACCGCCACCTGGGCGCCGCGCGCCGCCAGATCCTCGGCGAACAGACGCCCCATGCTGCGTGACGCCCCCAGGACCAGGGCCTTCTTACCTGCCAGTGTCATGATCGGTTCCCTTCAACCGCGTTGGACCTGGGCACAAGATGCTGGACTTGATTGGTCGGATAAATCAGACAATCATCGCAACACTATTTGCGAAATCAGAACAATCATGGATCACCTGACCGCCCTGCGCATCTTTGTCCGCATCGCCGAATCGGGCAGCTTCAGCCGCGCCGCCGAGGACTTGGGGCTGCCGCGGGCCAGCGCCAGCGAAGCGGTGCGCCGGGTCGAGACCCGGGCCGGCGCCCGTCTGCTGAACCGCACCACCCGGCGGGTGGCGCTGACCGCCGACGGCGAAGCCTTTTTGGAACGCGCCCGCCATTTGCTGGATCAGGCCGACGACTTGGACGGCCTGTTCCGCCAGGGGCCCGACCGGGTCAGCGGCTTGCTGCGGGTCAGCCTGCCGGAACGGCTGGCCACCCATACCCTGATGCCGGCCCTGCCCGACTTCCTGGGCCGCTTTCCCGCACTGAACGTGGAATTGTCGGTGACCGACCGTTTCGTCGACCTGATCGGCGCCGGCTTCGACTGCGTCATCCGTGCCGGCACCTTGAAGGATTCCCGCCTGATCGGCCAAAGTTTGGGGAAAATGGCGCTTGGCACCTTCGCCAGCCCGGCCTATCTGGCCACCCACGGCACCCCGGAAAGCCCCGCCGACTTGCCCGGACACAGGCTGGTGGGCTATGCCTCGTCGGTCCATGGGCTGGATTTCGACTGGGACGGGCCGGACCACGCCGTCACCCTGACCGGCCGTCTGGCGGTGGACAACGCCGAAGCCCAAGTGGCCGCCGCCCTGGCCGGATTGGGGCTGATCCAGGTGCCGGTCTACGGCCTGCGTCGGCACGTGGCCGCCGGCACCCTGGTCGAGATTCTGCCCGGACACCGCCCTGCCCCGCTGCCCCTGACCATTCTTTACCCCCAGCATCGCCAACGATCGGCGAAAGTGGCGGCTTTCATCGCATGGGCCCGCGCCACGCTGAACGACGCCCAGGTCTTCGAAACCGCCCCATCCTTGGTATTATCCCCTTGAAGCCGATCATCACCGCTCCCTTATGAAAGACAGCGTTCCGTAACGACGGAGCCTGGAAAGGGGAGGTTGACCAATGATCGTCAAGACCATCCTGAAGACCAAAGCCCGGGGCGCGGGCGTGGTCACCATCGATCCCACCGCCACCATCTCTGAAGCCGCCCGGCTGTTGGCCAACCACCGGATCGGCGCCGTCATCGCCGTCGATTCCAGCGGTGCCATCAAGGGCATCTTGTCGGAACGCGACATCGTCCGGGGACTGGCGCAAAGCGACGCCGCCTGCACCCAAGCCAAGGTTTCCGACCTGATGACCGCCAACGTTCTGACCTGTCACGAGGACGACAGCGTCGACAGCCTGATGAAGACCATGACCGCCAAGCGCATCCGTCACCTGCCGGTGGTGGACGGCGCCGGAGAGTTGACCGGAATGGTCACCATCGGCGACGTGGTCAAATCCAGATTGGACGAAATGGACATGGAGGTGGACAACTTGAGACAATACGTAGCAGCAGCTCGATAAGGTGAAGGGGCGGCCCGTTACACCCCCCTCGGGGTCGCCCCTTTTCCCGACTATTCGACCACCACGTCGGCGCTGGCTTCGTACACTTCGCCGTTGTCGTCGTGAAAGGCCAGCTTGATCGCCCCCGACTTTTCCGCCAAAGCATAGAACGTGATCAGCGGATTGGCCGACATGGCGGTGTGCCAGTCGGCGCTGATCACCACTTCGCCGTTCCAGGTGCAGACGAATTTCTTGATGATCCGCCGCGCCAGCGGCATGCCGCCGGCATCCTTGCGCTGGCCGGTTTCCATGTCGTGGCTGATCTGGGCCTTGATCTCGATGATCTCGCCCTTCTTGGCCTTGCCCGGAATGCGGGTCTTGATGGATGGATTGGTCATTCTTCTGCCCTTTCGTTCAGCCCCTCAGGCGCCGGGTGGGCGCATCCGCGCCCTTGGCTTACGCCCGCATCAGCGGGCGGGGCCCGTCGGGCCCAGTCCCTCGGCTGCGCCTCGCTCCGATTATCCTCAGCCGCCGCAGCCGCCGATGGTGACCTTGACCTCTTGCGAGGCCTGCCACACCGAGCCGTCCGACATCACCGCATAGGCCCGCACCACCTGGGTCTTGGCCAGACGCATGCGGAAAGCCACGTCCGCCTTGCCGGACTTGGGGGTCAGGAACCACGACGAAACACCGGGAAACGGGTTGCCGTCGGCGATCACGTGGATGGCCTTGACGTGATCGGCGGCGCTCATCGGACTGTCCACCACCACGCGCACCGGCTCGTTGGCGCCGCTTTCCGCCACATCCTTGACGATCAGCTGCACCTTGCCGGATTTAGCGGCGGCACCGCCCAAAATCTTCTTGGCGAAATCGTCGGCTTCTTGGGGTGTGGCCCGGCCCGCCACCGGCATGCCAAGCACCACGGCCCCGGCGCCAGCCACGGCCAAGACACCACGCCGCGACCAGCCGCGGCCTTGCATCTGCGTCATTTTTTCCTCCCAGTGACAGACCGCGCCCCCTCTGTCGGGGGGCTTTGAACGGCATGTTTCACCGAGCTAACGCAATCCGGCGATAAAAAGCAATTACTACATTAGGGTTTTATTGTTTTTGGCTGCGTTTTGGATGGCTTCTAAAAACACTCCAGTCCCGACGGTTGCGTCGGAACGCACAATACCGCACCATCTACACGTTGAAGTTAATCGGATAGCCCCCCATGTCCATGCGCCGCAAATTCTTCCTGGCCTTCGCCCTGATCCTGGTGGTGAACCTGGCGGGCATGGCGGTCAACGGGGCCATGGCCCTGCGGCTGTTCGACCTGAACCACAAGATGGAAGGCACCACCAGCGCCGTCACCGAGCGCTACCTGCCCCTGATCGAGTTGATCAAGAACATCGAGATCGACATTCTGCGCACCCAGGCCACCCTGACCGACTTGGCCGCCAGCCGCGACCCGGCTGCGCTGGAAGCCGGCCTGACCAAGGTGGACGAAACCGTCGACGGCTTCCGCTATCATCTGCAAGCCAGCCAGGAAATGACCCAGGCCCTGGGCCTGGCCGACGCCAGCCGCACCCTGGAAGGCGTCGCCCTGGCCTTCGAACCGTTCCTGGAATCGGGGCGCGCCATGGCCCAGGCCTTCGCCGGCAACGACATCCAGGGCGGTTTCCGCCTGAAGGAAGATTTCGACGGCGCCGCCCTGGGCCTGCAAACCCTGACCGAATCCCTGGTCGAGGAATCGCAAGGCGGTGTCGCCCAATCGGCCACCACCTTGTTCGAAGACCGCGACCAGTTGGAGAACGCGGTGCGCAACCAGGCTTGGCTGCAAGGCGCGTCGGCGGTGCTGTCCCTGGCCTTGGTGGTGGTGGTGCTGATCGCCTTCGACCGCCAGATGGTGGAGCCGGTAGCCCGCGTCACCGACATCACCGCCCGCATGGCCGACGGCGACCTGTCGGTGGACATCCCCGGCCTGGACCGCAAGGACGAGATGGGCCGACTGGCCCATGCCATCGAGGTCTTCCGCGGCAACGCGCTGAAGGTGCGCCAGAGCGCCGCCCAGCAGGATGCCGAACACCGCCGCAACCGGCGCAAGCTGCAAAGCGAGATCCTGGCGCTGACCAACGCCATCGACCAGGAAGTGTCGGGGGCCATCAGCGTGGTGATGACCCAAGCCGATTCCATGCTGGACACCGCCACCGCCATGGATTCCACCGTCGCCCGCGTGTTGGGCCAAAGCCAAGAGGCGTCGGGCGCCGCCCAGACCGCCAACGGCAGCGTCGACGCGGTGGCCGCCGCCGCCGAGGAGCTGACCGCGTCGGTGGGCGAGATCAGCCGTCAGGTGGAACAGTCCACCCGCATCGCCACCGAGGCCGAACGCGAGGCCGACAAGGTGGGAACCATCGTCTCGGGCCTGCAACGCGAAGCCCAAAGCATCGGCGAGGTGGTCAGCCTGATCAACGACATCGCCAGCCAGACCAACCTTTTGGCGCTGAACGCCACCATCGAGGCGGCACGGGCCGGCGACGCCGGAAAAGGCTTCGCCGTGGTCGCCGGCGAGGTCAAAAGCCTGGCCAACCAGACGTCCAAGGCCACCGAACAGATCGCCGGCCAGGTGGGATCCATCCAGCGCGCCACCAAGGACGCGGTGGACGCCCTGGCCGCCATCGCCGCCACCATCGGCGAGATTTCGTCCATTTCCGGCGGCATCGCCCAATCGGTGAACCAGCAAAGTTCCGCCACCCAGGAAATCGCCCGCGCCGCCCAGGATGCCGCCCAGGGCACCCAGCAGGCGGCCGCCGGCATCGACGACGTGGCCGGCGCCACCGAGGAAACCGGCACCCGGGCCCACGAAGTGCGCGAATCGGCCACCGCCATGCGCCAGCGCCTGGGCACCATGAAGGACGCCATCGACCACATCGTGCGTTCGGGCGCCGAAGACAACCGCCACGCCAACGAACGCCACACCATCAACATCGCCGCCAGCCTGATCCTGGGCGGCGACCGCCGCCCCTGCCTGCTGCAGGACGTGGCGCTGATCGGCACCGGCATCCTGGACCGCCCCTTCCCCGTTCCCCGCGGCAGCGAATTCGAATGCGAACTGCCCAATATCGGCACCTGGAAGGGATCGGTGGTCGCGGTCACCGAACAAAACACCCATGTCCGTTTCGACCTGGACGAAGCGGCCAGCGCCAAGCTCGAGGAATTCATCGCCGCCCGCAAGAAGTCAGCCTGATCCGCAACGCCGCAACCGCCCCCCCTCTCCGGCTGAAGGACCCACCATGAAGTACCGTATCGTCGATGAGGAAAACGGCCCGACATTGGTGCTTTCCGACCAATTGCTGTTCGACCATCGCGACCTGTTCGACACCGCCATCGACAAGCTTCTGGCCCGCAAGCAGCCCAAGGTGGCGGTGGACATGGCGGGATTGTCCTATATGGATTCCGCCGGATTGGGCATGCTGCTGACGCTGCGCGACCGCGCCGACCGCGCCAACGTCACCGTCACCTTGCGCAAGCCCAGCCCCGAAGTGGCCGAATTGCTGGACCTGGCCTGCTTCGATTCGCTGTTCACCATCGAAAGGGCCTGACACCCATGTGCGCGGCTTTGGCCCGCGCCCTGGTGGTCGACGACGAGCGGATGAACCGCGAAGTCATCGTCGCCAACCTGCGCGCCGCCGGTTTCGAGACGGTGACCGCCGAAGACGGCCTGCAGGCCTGGGAAATCCTGGACGCCCATCCCGGCGCCTTCGACGTCATCCTGCTGGATCGTCGCATGCCGCGCATGGACGGCATGGAACTGCTGCGCAAGCTGAAGGACGACAGCCGGCTGGATCACATTCCGGTCATCATGCAGACCGCCTATGCCGACCCCGAGGACGTCACCGCCGGCATCAAGGCCGGAGCCTATTACTATCTGGCCAAACCGCTGGACCGCCGCCTGCTGCTGTCGGTGACCGAAGCCGCCATCGCCGACCACCAGCGCCGCCAGCGTCTTTTGGACGACCTGGACAAGCGCACCACGGCCATGCTGCTGCTGGACAGCGGCACCTTCCGCTTCCGCACCCTGGACGAAGGCCACACCCTGGCGGTGGCCTTGGCCCGCGCCTGCCCCCAGGCCCGCCATCTGGTCGCCGGCCTGTCGGAATTGTTCACCAACGCGGTGGAGCACGGCAACCTGGGCATCGGCTATGACGAAAAGGCGCAATTGCTGGAGAACCGGCGCTGGCGCCAAGAGGTCGAGGCCCGTCTGGACACCCCCCAGGGCCGGGCACGCTTGGTCGAGGTCGAGGTGACGCGCCAGACCGAACGGATCTGCTTCGTCATCCGCGACCAGGGCGACGGATTCGACTGGCGCGGCTTCGGCCAGATTTCCCCGGAACGGGCCTTCGCCCCCCATGGGCGCGGCATCGCCCTGGCCCGCAATCTGGCCTTCGACCACATGGAATACAACGACATCGGCAATCAGGTCACCGCCTGGATCGACATGGCCGACACCTCCGCCGACCGGGGACAGGCCGTCTGCGCCATCGCCTCGTCCCTGAAGGTGGACGCGCCACCGCTGGTCAGCGAGGAAATCCAGCTGGCGCGGGCCATGCAACTGGAACTGCTGCCCCCCCAGAAAAGCCTGGACGATTTGCTGCGCCGCAGCGGCCTGCTGCTGTCGGCGCATTTCGAGACCTCGTCCAGCCTGGGCGGCGACCTGTGGGGAATGCAGGTCGTCGACCAATACCGCACCGGCCTGTGGGTGGCGGACTTTTCCGGCCACGGGCTGGTGGCGGCGCTGAACGTCTTTCGCCTGCATGCCCTGGTCGCCCAATGCGCCCCGGTGGCCGACATGCCCGCCGCCTTTTTGGCCGAACTCAGCCGGCGACTGTCCGAACTGCTGCCGGTGGGACAATACGCCACCATGATTTACGGCGTGGTCGACCAATCGGCCGGATTGTTCCGCTATGCCGCCGCCGCCATGCCGCCGCCCTTGCTGCGCCGGACCGACGGCCGTGTGGAAAAAGGTGACGGCGCCGGCCTGCCCCTGGGGCTGTCCGCCCGCGTCGCCTACGCCGAACGCCAGATGGCGCTGTCGCCGGGCGACCTGCTGTTCCTGTCGTCGGACGGCTTGGCCGACAATCCCGATGGCGACGGCAACAAGCTGGGCAATGGCGGGATAAAAACGCTGATCGAAGCATCGGGGCAGGAAGCCACGGCGAATTCCGTCCTGGCGCCGTTCCTGGCCCGCGTGGCCCGCCCCTTGCGCGACGATCTGACGGCCGTGTGCTGCCGCCTGCCTTAAGTTATATGAAACTTGAATTTTGGCCTGGAAATCGCCAGAATACGGCGACGTGCAGAATGCGCGCGATGCATACTAACGACAGATTAGATGCTTTCGCCTGACTGACAAGAAGGGTCAAGTCCATGGTCGATGATCTTGAAATCGCCAAGCGAACCCAGGCCGCCATCGCCGCCTCGACGCAATCGTCGCATGCGGTTTCCTTCCTGGTCCAGCCAACCCAGCCGGGCACCAGCACGGCCGGCTCCAGCGACGCGGTCAGCCTGTCGGAAAGCGCGCGCGAAATCGTCGCCGAGCTGAAGCAAAGCAAGACCATCGCCGAGGCCTGGCTGCAACAGAAGATCAAGACCCCGGACCTGACCGACCCGGACAGCCTGCGTTCGCGCCCCAACCTGTTCGCCCCGGTGGCCGAGGCCAGCAGCTCGGACAACGAGGACAAAGCCGGCCAGCGTTCGCTGGCCCAGTCCTTCACCACCGCCATGAACGACATTTCCTGGCTGATCGACGCGCTTGGCGTCGGCAAGTTCGACGTCAGCAAGGTGGCGGAAGTGGTGGCCAACCGCGCCGCCACCGACAGTGTCGGCGTGCGCCCGCCGGTTTCCAGCGTCATCGTCCAGGCCGAACAATCGGGGTCGACGGCGGCGCTGTACCTGGAAAACCTGTCCTTGACCGTGCAAAAGGGCAAGACCGTGGACGCCTCGGTGGAACGCATCGCCGTCACCACCGTCAACCCGTCCATGAGCGGCAGCTTCACCGGCAGCGGGCGCCCCATGGTCCTGGACGTCGGCGGCGAACTGCAAAAGATCGCCGCCCCGGCTTTGACCGAGGACGGCACCGACGTGGCGCTGAAGGCCCAGGCCGACGCCACCCAGGCCGCCCGCGTGGCCGAAATCCTGATGGCCACGTCCATGCAGCGCACGGCGCAATCCGATCACGGATTGCTGATCGTGCGCGCCGGCGGCAAGGTTCACCCCGAAGGCACGCTGAAGCTGAAGCTGGACGTGCTGCAGCCCATCCGCTGACACCCGCCATTCACGAAAAAGCCCGAGACCATCATCTCGGGCTTTTTTTACACCGCATGCGCCTGGGGGGCGCCGTCGGGATCGCGCAGCACATAGCCGCGCCCCCACACGGTCTCGATGTAGTTGTCGCCGCCGGTGGCGGTGGACAGCTTTTTCCTGAGCTTGCAGATGAAGACGTCGATGATCTTCAGCTCGGGCTCGTCGATGCCGCCGTAAAGGTGGTTCAGGAACTGTTCCTTGGTCAGGGTCTGCCCCTTGCGCAAGCTCAGCAGTTCCAGGATGCCGTATTCCTTGGCGGTCAGGTGCAGGGGGTCGCCGGCCACCTCGACGGTACGCTGGTCCAGGTTCACCGCCAGCTTGCCGGTCTTGATCACCGATTGGGCGTGGCCCTTGGAACGGCGCACGATGGCCTGGATGCGGGCCACCAGTTCGCCCCGGTCGAAGGGCTTGGTCAAATAGTCGTCGGCGCCAAAGCCCAACCCTTTGATCTTCTTGTCGGGCTCGGTCAGCCCGGACAGGATCAGCACCGGGGTTTCGATGCGCGCCGCGCGCAGGCGGCGCAGCACTTCATAGCCGTCCATGTCGGGCAGCATCAGATCCAACAAAATGATGTCGTAATCGTACAGCTTGCCGATCTCGAGCCCGTCTTCGCCCAGGGCCGTGGTGTCCACCACCATTCCCTCGGCCTTCAGCATGGACTCGATGACCTGGGCCATCATCCGGTCGTCCTCGACCACAAGCACGCGCATTCCTCGGACCCCACTTCTTGAGGATTCGGTAACCATACGGGTGTAGGCTGGCGACTGCAAGTCGCGAGACCACCTCTCCTTTGGGATATGGCCTTGAAATTTCACGTTCGCAACGTCACCAACGACATCGACCGCCTGTCCGGCATCCAGGTTTACGGCCGGGTGGCCGGCGTCCAGGGCATGCTGATCGAAGCCGGCGGCGTGCAGCGCCAGATTTCGGTGGGCGACCGCTGCCACGTCATCACCCGCGACGGCCGCCGCGTGCCGTGCGAGGCGGTGGGGTTCCGGAACGGCCGCGCCCTGCTGATGCCGTTCACCGCCATTGACGGCATCGGCCTGGGCTGCCGCACCGAAGTGCACGAATCGGAACCGGTGGTGCACCCGTCCGACGGCTGGCTGGGCCGGGTGATCAACGCCTTCGCCCAGCCGGTGGACGGCCTGGGCCCGCTGCCCTTGGGCGACGTCGCCTATCCCATCCGCGCCACCCCGCCCTCGGCCCATTCGCGTCAACGCGTCGCCGGCAAGGTGGATTTGGGCGTGCGCGCCGTGAACACCTTCCTAACCATGTGCCGGGGGCAGCGCATGGGCATCTTCGCCGGGTCGGGCGTCGGCAAGTCGTCCATCTTGTCCATGATGGCCAAGAACACCAGTTGCGACGTGTCGATCATCGGCCTGATCGGCGAACGCGGCCGCGAAGCCCGCGAGTTCATCGAGGACGATCTGGGCGAGGAAGGCATGAAGCGGTCGGTGGTGGTGGTCTCCACCTCGGACGAAAGCCCGCTGATGCGCCGTCAGGCCGCCTATCTGACCCTGTCGGTGGCGGAATATTACCGCGACCAGGGCCTGGACGTGCTGTGCATGATGGATTCGGTCACCCGCTTCGCCATGGCCCAGCGCGAGATTTCGCTGTCGGCGGGGGAACCGCCGGCGTCCAAGGGCTATACCCCCACCGTCTTCGCCGAACTGCCGCGTCTGTTGGAACGCGCCGGCCCCGGCACCGGCAAGGGCTCCATCACCGGCCTGTTCACCGTGCTGGTGGACGGCGACGACCATAACGAACCCATTTCCGACGCCGTGCGCGGCATCCTGGACGGCCACATCGTGCTGGACCGCGCCATCGCCGACCGCGGCCGCTATCCGGCGGTCAACATCCTGCGCAGCGTGTCGCGCACCATGCCCGGCTGCAACAACGAGCAGGAAAACGCCCTGGTCAGCCGCGCCCGCAAATTGTTGGCCACCTACGAAGACATGGCCGAACTGATCCGCCTGGGCGCCTATCGCAAGGGCACCGACCCGGCGGTGGACGAAGCCATCCATTATTACCCGATGATCGAAAAGCTGCTGACCCAGGGCAAGAAGGACGCCACCTCGTTGCGCGACTGCTATGCCCAGTTGGCGCAGGTGCTGGGCATGCCCTTCGACGGCGACGGCATGGGCGGACGCTAAGCCATGGCCAAACAGGCCAAGGGCCTGAAGACCCTGATCCGGCTGGCCAAGTTCGAGGTCGACGAAAAGCGCCGGGTGCTGACGGCGCTGCAGAACCAGGAAGAACAGACCCTGCACGACATCCTGGCATCGGAAGTGCAATTGCGGAAGGAACAGGAACTGGCCGCCGCCGACGCCACCGGGGTGGGCTTCATCTACGGCGCCTATCACCGGGCCTGGATGGACCAGCGCCAGATGCTGTTCAACCGCTTGGCCACCATCCGCCAGCAGATCGAGATCGCCCGCGACGAACTGGCCGAATCCTTCCGCACCCAGAAGACCTACGAAGTCACCCAGGCCAACCGCGAACGCCGCGAACAAGAAGAACTGGACCGCAAGGAGCAGGCCTTCCTGGACGAGGTGGCGCAGACCCAGCACCGGCGACGCGAAACCACTGACGAATAAGATCAATTAGACGTTTCTGCGCACAGCCCCGATCCCTTATGTTGATGAATAAGGGTGTCGGGGGAGGGAAATGCCATGGGACGCAAAAGACTGCTGGGCCTGCTGACCGCCATGTTGGCCGTGTGGGCGAGCGGGACCGCCGCTGCCAAGGATTTGATCGTCGGCGTGCCCCGTTCGGTGCCGCCTTACGTCATCCCCGAAACCTGGGGCGGCATCGAATACGACGTGGTCAAACAGGCCTTGGCCCTGTCCGGCCACACCATCACTCCCAAGCTGACGGTGCTGGCCCGGGTCCCCAAGGAAATGGCCATGGGCGAGTTGGACGCCGGCCTGACCATGCGGCCGGAAACCGGTGTGGACGCCTGTTACAGCGACAGCCACGTCACCTATCGCAATTATGTGATCAGCTTGGAAAGCAGCAAGCTGAAGATCGATTCGGTGGCCGACCTGTCCGACAAGTCGGCGGTGGCTTTCCAGAACGCCCACATCTATCTGGGCGAAGAGTACGCCCGCGCCGTCGGCAAGTCCCCCAGCTATCGGGAAGAAGCCAACCAGGTGGTCCAGGCTTTGCTGCTGTACAGCGGCCGCATCCAGGCGGTGGTGGCCGATTACAACATCTTCCGCTGGTACGCTGGCGAAGTGCGCGGCAAGGTGGACGTGACGCAAAAGCTGCACCTGCATCCGGTCTTCGCCCCCACCGAATACCACGTGGCCTTTCGCGACCCGGCCATTTGCGCCCAATTCAATTCGGGCCTGGCCAAGCTGAAGGCCAGCGGCGAGTTCGACCGCATCGTTTCGCGCTATATGGCGCAGATGGAAGCCAATCTGGCCGAGGCGGCCAAATAGGGCTCTGCCCCTGGGGGCGCGGCTTGTGCTATGAAGCCGCCCATGACTGCATCGACTGATTTCTCCACCGGCTGGACCGGCTATCTGGCCCCCGAAGGCTTCGAAGCCGAACTGCGTCACGAACTGGGCGACAGCGTCGTCCAGGAACACGGCCGTCTGCTGCTGGCGTCGGGTCCGGCACGAAACTGTGCCTGGGTCCAGAACGTCTGGCACGACGTGCAGCGCATTCCCGTCGCCTCCATCGGCGAAGGCGCCAAGGCGCTGAAGGCGATCCAGCGCAATTGGTGGCCCTATGCCCCCGGCCTGCACCGCCGTACCGCCCTGTTGGTGGAAAAGCTGCCCAAGGTGTCGGCCAAGCCGCTGACCTTCGGCCAAGCCGCCCCCACCGCCCCCTTGGGGTCGTTCACCTGGGCTGACGAGGGCACCTTGCTGGCGGCGCCCCATTGTTCGTCGCCCTTTCCCAATGGCGAATGCCATCTGATCGAGGACCGGGTCGGGCCGCCCAGCCGGGCCTACCTGAAACTGTGGGACGCCTTCACCGTGCTGGGGCGTGCGCCCGGCCCCGGCGAGACCTGCCTGGATCTGGGCGCCTGCCCCGGCGGCTGGACCTGGGTGCTGGCCAATCTGGGCGCGAACGTCACCGCCGTGGACAAGGCGCCGCTGGACCCCAAGGTGGTGGCCATGAACAATGTCTCGATCCGCCAGGAAAGCGCCTTCGGCCTGGACCCCGCCTCGGTGGGGCCGGTGGACTGGCTGTTTTCCGACATCATCTGTTATCCCGAACGCCTGCTGCGCCTGGTGCGCAACTGGCTGGACAAGGGCCAGGTGAAGAACTTCGTCTGCACCATCAAGTTCCAAGGCGACACCGACCACACGACCACCCAAGCCTTCGCCGCCATCCCCGGCTCGAAAGTGGTGCATCTGTTCCACAACAAGCATGAACTGACTTGGGTCCTCTTAAAGGATGAATGCCAAGGGTAAGGTTGCCTGCGCGCCTGGGAAGAGGTAAACCTGTGCTTGGGACGGTGTTTATCCAGGGTTTTTCAGCACATGACTGCCATCACTCTGCCGCCGCCGGTCGATATCGACGGCACGACCAAAAAGGCTATCATCGACGGCCTGAAAAGGGTGTTGGCCCGGCTTCAGCAAGCCAATGTCGTGGATCCGGGCCTGTCCTATCAGGATTTGATCGCCCATCCGCAACCGCTTGAGCACTTCATCACCGTGTTCCAGGCCAATCGCGAGCAATGCGACGACATCGTCGTCGCCAAGGCGGGCGGGCCGGTGCGCGACGATGACCAGATGCTGGTCTGCAACGTTTCCTTGAACCAGATCCAGCAATTGCTGGTCCGCACCTGCGCCAAGAAGGTGTTCGAACAGGAAAAAGTCGAACAGACCGTCACCGAGACGGTGACCAAGAAGGCCCTGTTCGGCCTGATCAAGAAGACCGAGCAGGTCGAGGTCACCCGCATGGCCACCGACCCCATCGAAGAACGCAAAGTGCGCGAGCTGATGCGCTATATCGCGTTCGGCTGGCAATTGCCGCTGCTGGAAGCCTATCGCGCCCACCTGCATTATCAGCAGGTGATGGCCATCGAGGAAGACGTGCTGGCGCTGCGCAGCCCGGAAGCGGTGGCCACGGTCGGCAAGTTCACCCCGGAAACCCTGACCAAGGTCAAGGCCGCCGCCGGCCCCGACTTCGTCGACATCTTGCTGAACCAGCCCCAGGCCATCGCCGGCGTCGCGGTGTGGAACCGCGAGATGTACGAATTCTATCGCAAGCTTTTGGGCGAGCACGCCTGGGACTTCTTTGCCCGCGAGCCGTCGTTCTTCAACGTCGTCGCCGCGCTCGACAAGGCCAGCGCCAAGGTCTATGGCGACGTGCTGTGCTACATCGCCGCCGAGAACCTGGAGGAAATCCAGCGCCTGAACATCGACAAGGCGGAAGTGCTGGTCACCTCGCTGAAATCGGCCTTCGGCAGCAAGGCCCCCCTGGTTCTGGGCCATCCCGCCCTGGGTAAGGACATCTTGCGCAAGGTGGTGGACAACCTGCTGCACATGAGCCAGGAAAAGGACAAGCTGATGACGTCCTTCGCGCTCACCTGCAAATCCATGGTCCCCACCGTCATGGAATGGCTGGCCAAGCAGCCCAAGGCGTGACCCCATGCTGACAGCGCAGGGGGCGGTCGGCATCCTTGGCCTGGTGGCCATTGCCTGGATATTGTCCGAAAACCGCCGACTTGTGTCGTGGCGCGTGGCTGTCGCCGGCCTGGCCATCCAGTTCGCCATCGCCGCCATCCTGCTGAAGTTTCCCGCCTCGCAATCGCTGTTCCTGGCCCTGAACCAGGCGGTGGGCGCCGTCCAAGCCGCGACCCAGGCCGGCACCGCCTTCGTCTTCGGTTACGTGGGCGGCGGCAAGACCCCGTTCGCCATGACCGACCCGGCCGCCGGCTTCGTCCTGGCCTTCCAGGCCCTGCCGCTGGTCCTGCTGATGAGCGCGCTTTCCGCCATCCTGTATCATTGGCGCATCCTGCCGTTGGTGGTGCGCGCCTTCTCTGCGTTGCTGGAACGCAGCATGGGTCTCGGCGGCGCGGTGGGGGTGTCGTCGGCGGCCAACGCCTTCGTCGGCATGGTCGAGGCGCCGCTGTTGATCCGCCCCTATATGGCCAGCCTGTCGCGGGGCGAATTGTTCGTGGTGATGACCGGTGGCATGGCCACCATCGCCGGCACCATGATGGTGCTGTACGCCACCTTCCTGACCGGGGTGATCCCCGACCCCGTCGGCCATCTGCTGACCGCGTCGCTGATCAGCGTGCCCGCCGCCATCATGGTCGCCAAGATCATGGTCCCCGACGACGCCCGCACGGGCGCCGACCAAGCCATGGCCAGCGCCTATTCCGGCACCATGGACGCGGTGGTCAAGGGCACCAGCGACGGCGTGCAGTTGCTGATCAACATCGTCGCCATGCTGATCGTCCTGGTCGCCCTGGTCGCCCTGGCCAACGGCTTGCTGGGTCTGCTGCCCGACCTTTGGGGGGCGCCCTTGACCCTGCAGCGCCTGCTGGGCTGGGTCATGGCCCCGGTGGTGTGGCTGATGGGGATCCCGGCGGCGGAAATGCTGACCGCCGGCGCCCTGATGGGCACCAAGACGGTGCTGAACGAATTGCTGGCCTATGTGGACCTGGCCCATCTGCCGGCCGGCACGCTTTCGGAACGGTCGCGCATCATCATGACCTATGGGTTGTGCGGCTTCGCCAATTTCGGGTCCTTGGGCATCATGATCGCCGGCCTTGCCGCCATGGCCCCCGACCGCCGGGCCGAAGTGGTGGCCCTGGGCGGCAGGTCCATTGTTTCCGGCACCTTGGCGTCGTGCCTGACCGGCGCCGTGGTGGGACTGCTGACATGATGAAGCTGGATATTTTCAGTCCGTTTACAAGCAGACGGCGATAGGTCATCTTCAACGCACCATGAATAGCGGCGGCCCCTCCAAGAAACTCCTCGTGATCGAGGACAACCCAGGTGACCAAAGGCTCATCGAGATCAAACTCGCCGAGGCCATGGCCGGCTGGAAGGCCGATTGCCGCGGCACCCTGGCCGATGGCGCCGCCTTGGCGCAAAGCAACGATTACGATTGCATCCTGGTCGACCTGGGGCTGCCCGACGCCGCCGGCCTGACGTCGGTTCTGCGCCTGAAGCAGGTGGCCCCCGACAAGGCGCTGGTGGTGCTGACCGGGCTGGACGACGAACGGGTCGCCCAAGACGCCATCCGCGCCGGCGCCCAGGATTACGTGGTCAAGTCGCTGGCCGGCCTGGACATGCTGCCGCGCGTCATCCGCCACGCCATCGAACGCCAGCAATCGCGCACCGCCCTGGAATTGTCGCACCAGACCGCCCAGGCGCTGTTGGACGCCAGCCACGACATGGCCATGCTGCTGGACGAAGACGGCCATTTCATCACTCTGAACGCCCAAGCAGCCGAAGCCTTCGGCAAGCGTTCCGACGAACTGGAAGGCATGGACGCCTTCGCCCTGATGCCGCCGGCCCTGGCCGAGCTGCGCCGCACCTTCTTCGACAAGGCTTTGCGATCGGGGCGCACCATCCAGTCGGAAGACAATGACGGGCCACGCTGGTTCACCCACCGCTATCTGGCGGTGGGCACCGAAGGCATGACTCAGCGCTGCGCCATCTTCACCCGCGACATCACCGGCGAACGGGCGGCGGCGGCCAACCTGGAAGCCGCCAAGGAAGAAGCCGAGCTGGCCAACCGGTCCAAGACCGAGTTCATGGGCCGCATGAGCCGCGACATCCGCACCCCCTTGAACGACGTCATCGGTTTCGCCGAGATGATCGCCACCGAAATGCTGGGATCGATCAATCCCGGCGGGTATCGCGAATATGCCGAAACCATCCTGAATTCCGGATCGCAGATCCTGAAGATGCTGGACCGCATCACCGACGTGTCCATGCTGGAATCGGCGCTGTTGAAGGACCAGTCGTCCTATCGCGATCTGGTGGAACTGTCCCCCGACCTGATCTGCGTCTGCGTCGACGGCGCCATCGAGCGCATCAACGCCGCCGGTCTGGGCCTGTTGCGGGCCCCCGCCGCCAGCGCCTGCGAAGGCAAGCCCTTCGTCGACTTCATTCATCCCGATTACCGCGGTCTATTCGACATGGGCATCGAGACCCTGTACGAGGAAGACCATCCGGTCCCCATCAAGGTGGTGACCTTCGCCGGCCGGGTGCGCGACGTGGAAATCAACGCCGTCCCCTTGAAGCGCGAAGGCCACACCGCAGCGCTTCTGGTGGGCCGCGACACCACCGAGGTGACGGCGGCCATGCGGGCGGTCGCCGCCCGCGAACATCGTATCCGCGCCATCATGGACACCGTGCTGGACGGCATCGTCACCATCGACGAAGACGGGCTGATCGTGTCGGCCAACCTGTCGGTGGAACGCATTTTCGGCTTCCCGCTGTCGGAACTGATCGGCGCCAACGTCGCCATGCTGATGCCCGAACCCGATGCCGGGCGCCATGACGGCTATATCAAGAATTACATGGCCGGCCAGGGCGGCAACCTGATCGGCAAGGGCCGCGAGGTCATGGCCAAGCGCAAGGACGGCAGCCTGTTCCCGGTGCATCTGTCGGTATCGGAACTGCGGCTGGACAAACGCCGGCTGTTCACCGGCACCATCCGCGACCTGACCGAAAACAAGCAGTTGGCCCAGCGCGTGGCCTATCTGGCCAACCACGACTCGCTGACCGACCTGCCCAACCGCACGCTTTTGTGCGACCGCCTGGGCCAGACCATCGCCGCCGCCCGCGGCACCGGTCAACACGTGGCGGTGATGACCATCGACTTGGCCGGCTTCACCATGGTCAACGATTCGCTGGGCCACGACATCGGCAACGGGGTGCTGCGCGAAACCGCCCGGCGGCTGGCGCAATGGGTGGCCCTCCACAACGGCACCGCCGCCCGTCTGGCCGGCGACGAATTCGCCGTGGTGCTGCCGGGCCTGCGCGATCTGGCCGGGGTCACCGCCGGGGTCGAGCAGGTGCTGGAACTGCTGAACCGTCCCATGGCGATCAGCGGCTCGGACCTGGCCTTGCCGGTGGATATCGGCGTCTCGGTGTTCCCGCGCGACGGCGACGAACCGCTGGACCTGCTGCGCAACGCTGAAATGGCCCTGCATCAGGTCAAGAAGCGCGAGGACCAGCGCCTGGGCTTCTTCGACACCGCCATGTCCTATGCGGTGTCCGAACGGCTGACCCTGGAACGGTCGCTGAAGGAAGCCTTGAAGGCCGGTCAATTCGAACTGTTCTATCAACCCCAGGTGCGGCTGGCCGACTACCGTCTGGTGGGCTGCGAGGCGCTGATCCGCTGGCGCCATCCGGAACTGGGCACCATCGCACCCGACAAGTTCATCCCGGTGGCCGAAGAAACCGGCCTGATCGTCCCCTTGGGCCGCTGGGTTCTGGAACAGGCCTGCCGGCAATTGAAGTCCTGGCAGGGCACGCCGCTGGGCGAACTGCGCATGGGCGTCAACATTTCGGGCCGTCAGTTCCGCGAGGCCGATCTGGCCGGCACCGTGGCCGAAACCATCCGCGCCAGCGGCATCAGGGCCGAGCTTTTGGACCTGGAACTGACCGAAAGCATGCTGATGGCCGACGGCGAAAGCACGCTGCGCGTTCTGCATCAGCTGAACGATTTGGGCGTACAATTGTCCATCGACGATTTCGGCACCGGCTATTCCAGCTTGGCCTACTTGAAGAAGTTCCCCGTCGACACGGTCAAGATCGACCGCGCCTTCGTGCGCGACCTGGATCACGACGAGGACGGGCGCACCATCGCCACGGCCATCATTTCGCTGGCCCATTCGTTGAACTTGAAGACCATTGCCGAAGGTGTGGAGACAGAGGCCCAGGCGTCGCTGCTGCTGCATCACGGATGTGATGAAATCCAAGGCTACATGATCGGCCGCCCCATGCCGGTCGAGGATTTCACCGCCTTCGCGACCAGCTACGACAGCGCGTCGGCGTCCAAGGGGGGAGAAGCATGAGCGGCACCGTTGTCATCGTCGAAGACAACCCGATGAACATGAAGCTGCTGGACCAGGCGCTGTCCATCGCCGGCTACACCACCTTGAAGTCCCTGGATGGGGAAAACCTGGTGGAGCTGACCGCCAGCGGCGCCCAGGTGGTGCTGATGGACATCCAGCTGCCCAAGCGCTCGGGCGTCGACCTGCTGAAGGATTTACGCCAGGACCCCCGCACCAGCTCTGTCCCGGTGGTGGCGGTGACCGCCTTCGCCGACCCGGAATCGGTCAACGGCTTCTTGTCGGAAGGCTTCAACCAAGTGATCACCAAGCCCATCTCGGTGCGCAAGCTGCTGGACGAGGTCGAACGTTATTGTGGCGGCGAGGGCTGATCCCTCGCCCCCGACCTACCAGCGCAGCACCCCGCCGATCGGCTTCTTCTTGCCGGTCTCGAAGCCGCGCTTGGTCACCAGCACCCATTCGTTGACCTGCATGAAACGCGGGGCCAGGAACTGGTACAGGTCACGCAAGCGGTTGGTGTTCTCGTCCGAACGCACGGTGTAAAGCTGTTTCCAGATGGGGATGTAGTCTTCCCACGGTAATTGCCGGCGATGCACTTCGTCGCGGACGCTGCGGATATATTCGATCTGGTTGTCGATGTTCTTCAGCATGGCCAGGATTTCGCCGGTCTGGGCGTCCACCTGTTCGAAGAAGTCGCGGAACACCTTGAGCGCCCGTTGCGACAGGCGCGCCACTTGGTCGGTGGTCTCGATCATCGAACGATCGGCGGAATAGATCCGGCGCAGCGCCTGGACCTTTTCGTCGATCTTGCAGATTTCGGCGAAGACGTCGCGCTCGCACTCGATATAGGCCAGTTCCTTGGCCAGGGTCTCGATGTACATCACCACCTCTTCGCGGCGGTCGCGGCCCAGGCCCAAGGCCTCGGCGGCTTCGGCGAAGGCCAGCTGGATGTTCTTCTTGACCTGCGGGTCCTCGGCCACCTGGGCCAGTTCCTCGGCCGAGGTGAAGATGTGTTCGTTGCCGGTCAGCCACGTCACCAACTGCATGGTCAGGCGCTGACGGGCGATGCGGCGATGACGTTCGGTGGGGTCCCACGACGCCTCGCGGGTGGTGACTTCCTTGGGCAGCGGCTCGCCGGGGCGCAGGCCGCGAACGAATTTCAAGCCTTCCGCCACCAGATCCAGCATCTTGGAATCATGGGTCTCGGGCTTCAGCATGAATTCGCGCTTGATGCCGTCGAAGCCAAGAATGGCTTCGTTGGTGGCCAGCTTCAGCACGGCCACCGCCTCGCCGGTGTCGGTCAGACGGAAATAAAGGTCATCGAACGAACCGAAGAACTTGTGATCGAAACGAATCAGGCCGTCGTCCGCGCCCGCCTTGCCGCTTTTACCTTCTTCCGCCATGCCATACCCCGAACTTACCCTTAACAGCGCCCCTTAAGCGCCATTCCCCGACGGAATTATGCCGGGGCTTGCCTGCGGGAACAAGAGGGGTGTCAGAGTTCCGCCTCGATAGCCGCATGGCCTTCGCGGCCGTGGAAATAGCCGTTGGCGAACTCGGCCTTGGGGCACAACTCGGACAGGCGGATGGCGGCGTCCCCGGAATCGATCAGACCATCGGCCACGGCCCGGTACAGACCGGCCACCGCCACCATGTCCACATTGTGCGGCCACAGGCGGAAACGGTTGATTCCCAGGCCGCGCAGGGCCGCCAGCTCGGCCAGCAGGTCCAGGTAATGGTACGACATGGTCTGGGTGCCGTTGACCGCCAGGAAGGCTTCGTCGTCCAAGGTGTCCACGTCCATGCCGTCCGGGTCCTCGGCGCAGACGTATTGGCAGCCGTCCTTGGCCAGATTGCGCGATCGCGCATGATAGCACCGCGCCGAGATGGCCAGGGGCAGACGGCCGAAGCACTGGGCCTCGATCTCGATGCCGCCGGTCTGGGCCAGGGTCCCCATGACCGGGCCCGGCAATTCGGCGGGCAGGCAGGCGCGCACCGCCCCCAGGTCACGCAGGTAAGCCAAGGTGCCTTCGTTGTAGATGTTGAGCAGCGGACCGGCGACGAAGGGGCGCCCGGCCATCATCGACGCCACCGAGACGTCGTTGGCTTCCACCAGCACGCCGTCCAGCTGGGTCAGTTCGCGGGCCTGAACCGCCTCGCGCTCGCTCATGATCAGCGCCAGCGACGACAGCACCACTTCCTTGCCGGCCGCTTGCAGCCGTTCCACCACTTCCGGCACGAAAGGGGCGAAGAACGGCGTGCGCTTGGAACACACCACTTCACCGACACAGACGGAATCCACATCGGATTCGTCGGCCATGCGGAAATAGAAGTCGCGCAGCTTTTCAGGCCGCCAGTTGAACAGAACCGGTCCCAGGGTCAGGCGCACCGGCGAAAGCGGATCGTTTTTGGTCATCGCCAAGCCTTCTCATAGGCGCCGGTGGTCTGCCGGCCGCCTTCGGTGATGCTGTCCAGGTTGATGTCGGGCAACGGCTGTCCCGCCATCACCGCGTCGACGCCCTGGCGGAACGCCTGGACCACGGCGGCCACATAGGCGCGGCCACGCTGGCGGCCTTCGATCTTGAAGGCGGCGACCCCGGCCTTGATCAGGTCGGGCAGCATGGCCAGGGTGTTCAGCGAAGTGGGTTCCTCGAACAGATAGCTGGTCTTGCCGTTGGCGTTGAACCGCCCCTTGCAAAGCGTGGGATAGCCCGCCGGTTCGTTCAGGCCGAACTGGTTGATGGTGAAGCCGGCCAGTTGCGAGGTGATGCCTTTTCCGCTTTCCACATAGCGCACATGGCTGGCCGGCGAGCACACGCCGTTCATGTTGGGCGACTGCCCGGTGGCATAGGACGACAGCGCGCAGCGGCCTTCGGCCATCACGCACAGACCGCCGAAGACGAAGACTTCGGTTTCCACCGGGGCCACCGCCTGATTGATGGCGGCGATTTCCGGCACCGTCAGCACGCGCGGCAAGACCACCCGCTTGACCCCGAAGCGTTCGGCGTAAAAACCGATGGCCTGGGGATTGGACGCCGCCGCCTGCACCGACAGATGCAGCCGCAGGTCGGGGTGGGTGCGCGCCGCATAGTCGATCAGCCCGATATCGGCCAGGATCACCGCGTCGGCGCCCAGGCGGGCCGAATCGTCCACCGCCCCTTGCCACAAGCCGGGATGGCCGGCCCGCGGGAAGGTGTTGATGGCCACCAGGACCTTGGCGCCCCGGGCATGGGCATAGGCGATGCCGTCTTCCAGTTCCTTGCGGCTGAAATTCAGGCCAGGAAAGTTCCGTGCGTTGGTTTCGTCGCGAAAGCCCACATAGACGCAGTCGGCACCGGCGTCGACGGCACTTTTCAGCGCCGCCGGGGTGCCGGCGGGGCAAATCAGCTCGGGGCGGATCATGCCATGCCTCCGCGACGTGACGCCTTGCGCAGGGCTTTGACCTCGGCTTCCAGTTCTGCCAGACGGGCGTCGCGGGACGCGGCCCCTTGCAGCGCCGGGGCGATGAACGACTGGCGCACCGTTTCCACCGAACCGCGCAGCGACGACACCAGATCCAGCACGGCGCCGGCGGCGCGGCGCGCCGGCTGCGCCAATGGTCCCAGGGCGGCGGTCAGGTCGGCCACCAGATCGATGCCGGCGCCGTCGATGGCGTTGCGCAACGCCACCACCACCTCGGTGTCGCCTTCGACGACCAATTGCCGGGAAAAGAACAGGGCGTCGCCGTCCATGCGGCCCTCGGCCAGGGCGATCAGGGTTTCCAGTGGTCCGCGGATGGTGGCGTGGACTTCGTCGGTGTCGACGAAGCGACGCACCGTCAGACGCGGATTGGCCGGATCGGGTTCCAGGATCAGGGCGAAGGGCAGATCGATGGGATCGATGCACACACTTCTTTCGCCATAGGCTTCCAGCCGCTCCAGGATGTCCGGATGCTGGGTGCGCACCACTTTCAGCATGTGGTCGAACACCGGCTGCAACAGTGCCGGACGCACCGGACGCAATGCCAGCCCCAGCAGCAGAACCGGAGAAAACGGCGGGATCATGGGCTTTGTCTGCCCGGCCCGGTTTGGCCCTTCCATCATCGTTCATCATCCTTCGAAGGAGGGGGCTGATTTTCGGCAACGGTCATAGACCCGCGCGTTGATGACCGTCAAGCGACAGGCACATCAGGTGGACGCCTCTTGGAACGAAACTTGTTTACGGCTAGAAAGGCGCTTCCGCTTCGTTTCAGCCCGTTGGGCACAAGGACAACGTCTATGATCGTCGACATCGACCTCAGCACCATCGTCGTGCTGATCATCGATGACAGCCGTTACGCCCGCTCGTTCATCAAGTCGGCGCTGAATTCCTTCGGCGCCCGTCAGGTGGTCGAAGCGTCCGACGCCCCCGAAGGCATCCAGATCATGCAGGACCGCAAGATCGATCTGGTGCTGGCCGATTACGACATGCAGCCCATGGACGGCATCGCCTTCACCCGGCTGGTGCGTTCGGGCGAGGTGCCCCATTGCCGCGACATCCCCATCGTCATGGTGTCGGGCGCCGCCGACATGGACACGGTGATGCTGGCGCGCAATTCCGGCATCAACGAATTCCTGGCCAAGCCGGTTTCGGCGGAATCGCTGTTCCGCCGCGTCCGCAGCGTGTTGCTGAACCCCCGCCCCTTCGTCGAGGCCGGCCCCTTCGTCGGCCCCTGCCGACGTACCATGGACCGCCCGCCGCCGGACGGCCAGAACCGACGCAAGGCGGCGCCGCTGCCCAAGCCCAAGCCGCTGATCGACATCCCGCCCGGCATCGCCCAGCCCATGGTGCGCAAGGCCATGGCCCAAGGCGCCCAGGCCGCCAGAACCGGCGGCGAACGGTCGTCGCGGCGCCGCTTCAAGGCCGGCGAGACCATCTTCCTGGAAGGCGACGTGGGGGACGAGGCCTATGTCATCGAAAGCGGCCGCGTCGCCATCTACAAGATGGTGATGGACGCCAAGGTGGTATTGGGCGAGGTTCAGGAAAGCGGCGTGTTCGGCGAAATGGCGCTGATCGACGACGAACCGCGCATGGCCTCGGCCGAGGCCTCGGAAGACACCGTCTGCCTGGTCCTGCCCAAGGCGGCTTTGAAGTCCCAGCTGAACCGCACCCCCGATCTGGTGATCCTGGTGCTGGAAACCCTGTTGCACGACATTCGGAAAATGGGGCGTGAACTGGCCGAAGCCCGCGCCCGGCTGAAGGCCAGAAAGGGCTAAGCCCCCTTCGTCAGCCCCCGGCCTGACGGATGGCGGCCAGGATGTCGTCGGTGCTCAGCAGTTCCGGCAGGGCGATGCCTTTCGGCGCCTTGGGACCGTAAACCGCGTTGAACGGAATGCCATAGCGGCCGAACGACGCCAGATAACGGGCGATGGTGTCGTCGGGATTGGTCCAGTCGGCCCGCATGGGCACCACCGCACCGCCCTTCAACAACCCTGCCACCGGGTCGCGGTCGATCACCGCCGCCTTGTTGACCTTGCAGGTGATGCACCAATCGGCGGTCACGTCCACCAGCACCACCTTTCCCGCGGCCACCTGATCCTCGAGCGACTTCTGGTCGAAGACCTGCCAGGCGACCGCCCCCTTGGCCGGGGCGCCGTCGGCATCGCCCAACAGCCCCAATTGGGTCCCCAGGATCATGCCCAGCCACAGGGCGGTGCCGGCCAGGGCCAGTCCCATGACCTGACGCACGCGGACCATCCAGGCGCCGGGCTTGGGCAGGGCCTGCGCCGCCTTGGGCCACGCCGCCACCAGCAGGTAGGGTCCGGCCATGCCCAGGCCCAGGGCGGCGAAGATGGCGCCGATCTCGCCCGGGCCCCGGGCCAGGGCGAAGCCGACGGCGGTGCCCAGGAAGGGGGCCGAACACGGCGTCGCCAAAAGCGTGGCGAAGGCGCCGGACAGGAAATGGCCCAGCAATGTGTGGTGAGCGACGCCGCCGCCCACGTTCATCAGCGCCGATGGCAGCCTGATCTCGAAAGCGCCCCACAAATTCAGGGCGAAGCCCAGCAACAGGGCGATCATCGCCGCCAGGAACCAGGGCTGCTGGAACTGGATGCCCCAGCCGACGGCAGCACCCGCCGATTTGACGGCGATGGCCAGAACGGCAAGGGCCAGGAACGAGGTGACGATGCCGAAGGCCGAGGCCAGGAAGGCGGCGCGGATATGGCGCAGCTCGGCGCCGCCATGGCCCAGGGCGCCCAGCACCTTGATGGACAGCACCGGCAACACGCAGGGCATCAGGTTCAGGATCAGCCCCCCCAGCAAGGCGATGCCCAGCATGGCCCAAACCGGGCTGCCGCCGTCATCCAGAACCGGGGCGGCGGCGGTGCCGGCCACTGGGGTCACGGCGCTTTCCAGCGACCGGTCGCCGTCCACCACGGTGATGGTCAGCGGCGCGTCGAGCAAAGCGCGGGTCAGGGTGCCGGGCACCACCTTGGCTTCCAGAACCGCCTGGGTGCGGTCCGCCGACAGCCGCAGCTTGGGGGCGTCAAAATTGGCGGTTTCCGCCGGTTCCACGAACAGGTCGGGATGATCGAAGGGCTGCTGGGCCGACAACGTCACCCGCAGCACCGATTCGTCGCCCAGGCCCACCGCCTCGACCGTATCGACGCCAAGGCCATGGCGGTCGCCCGGCCCCGGCACCAAGGCGGCATAACGGCTGATCAGGTGGGCGAACTCGCTGGGCTGGGCCGGCCCCGCCGGCAGGGTCAGCGACAGCGACGCCTGCATGGGGACGCAAATCTGCGAACAGGCCAGATAATCCAGGCCGGCCTTGACCGTCACCGCCTTGTGCGGCTGTGGCAGGGCGGCGTCGACGGGCAGCACCACCTCGCCGGCATAGCCGTGGTTCTGCAGCCCGGCCAGGACGAAACGCTTGGGCGCCGGCCAGAAGACGGTCGCCTGACCGAAATTCTTCGACCCCGTCCAGTCGATCTTGGGCGGATAGCCGGCGTCACCCGGAGTGCGCCAATAGATTTTCCACCCCGGCAACAGCTGGAAATGCAGGCCCAGATGGATGCTGGCGGCCTTGCCGGTGGCGGTGGTGGCGGCGACCAGACGGACCTTGCCCGCCTCGTTCTCGACCCAGGAAGACGCGGCATTTTCGGCGGCACGCGCCTGGATCGACACCAACAAAAGTCCCAACAGGGCCAGCAACAGGCGCTTCATGATCTTATCCTTGCCCACCAACGTGGGCAGCCAAGCAAAGACCGGGGGCGGTTGTCAACTTAACACCCGGTCATGGTGATCGCGAGCGGGGTTGCGCCAAAGACCGTTCCGGCCTATCTGTGGAGGCATGACCATGCAGAAATCCCAAGGCTACCTGACCGGCCAATTCCTGATCGCCATGCCGCAGATGAAGGACCCCCGATTCGCGCGGACCGTGGTCTATTTGTGCGCCCATTCCGCCGAAGGCGCCATGGGGCTGGTGGTCAACCGCCCGTTCGACGGCTTGACCTTCCGCGAATTGCTGGAACAATTGGGCATCGAGATGGGCCCCGAATGCGAGGCCATCCGCGTCCATACCGGTGGTCCGGTGGAAGGCGGACGCGGCTTCGTGCTGCATTCCGACGACTACATGCACGATTCGTCCATGCGCGTCCAAGACGGCATCGCGCTGACCGCCACCGTCGACGTGCTGCGCGCCATCGCCTTGGGCGCCGGGCCGGAAAAAAGCATCCTGGCCCTGGGCTATGCCGGCTGGAGCGCCGGCCAGCTGGATGCCGAGATCAAGGAAAACTCCTGGCTGAACGTGCCGGCCGACCCGGCCCTGCTGTTCGGCACCGAACCCGACCTGAAATGGGACGCCGCCATCCACAAGCTGGGCATCGACCCCAGCCTGTTGTCCATGGATGCCGGGCACGCCTAAAACAGCGCCAGTTGGTCGCCAGCCCTGGGCGGCGGCTTGAACAGGCTGCAATCCACCGCCCAACCGCGATCCCGGTTCAGTCCCAGCCTGCGGCAGGCCAGACGGAAGCGTTGCGACAGCATCTGGGCGAAGGGGCCTTGGCCGCGCATGCGCTGGCCGAAACGCGGATCGTTCAGCCGGCCGCCGCGTTGCTGTTCCAAAAGCGACAGCACATGGCGGGCGCGGTCGGGAAAATGCTGGGCCAGCCAATCGGCGAACAGATCCTTCACCTCGTGCGGCAGGCGCAGCAGGATGTAAACGGCGCCGCCCGCACCGGCACCGGCCACCGCTTCCAGAATGCGTTCCAATTCATGGTCGGTGATCATGGGGATCACCGGCGCCACCATGGCGGTGACCGGAATTCCCGCGCCCACCAGTTGACGCATGGCCGACAGGCGCGCCGCCGGCACGCTGGCCCTGGGCTCCAGCAGACGGCACAGGTCACGGTCCAGCGTGGTCACCGAAAGGCCCACATGCACCAGATGCCGCCGGGCCATGGATGACAAGACATCCAGGTCGCGGATGATCAGATGGCCCTTGGTGACGATGGTCAGCGGGTGGTTGAAAGCGTCCAGCACTTCCAGACATTGCCGCATCACCCTCCACTTGGTCTCGATCGGCTGATAGGGATCGGTGTTGGTGCCAAAGGCGATAGGCGCCGGCCGATAGGACGGCTTGCGCAATTCCTTTTCCAGCAACTTGGCGGCGTCGGGCTTGGCGAACAGCCTGGTTTCGAAATCCAGCCCCGGCGACAGCCCCAGATAGGAATGGCCCGGTCGGGCAAAGCAATAGGTGCAGCCGTGTTCGCAGCCGCGATAGGGATTGATGGAACGGTCGAACGGCACGTCGGGGGAATCGTTCCTGGTGATGATGGACCGGCTGGCATCCACCTGCACACTTGTGCGAAGCGGCGGCAGGTCGTCGGGCAGCCCCAGGTCCCAGCCGTCGTCCACAGCCTGACGGTTGTGGCGCTCGAAACGGCCATCGGGATTGCCCCGGACGCCGCGATGGGTGATGCTGTGTTCCATGACCGCATCTTAATCAATGTTCTTATTTTGTTCCAGCGCAATCCGCCCTTGCGGGAGGTGCGCTATATTAGCGTATTATGTTGGAAACAAATCCAACCAGGAGGCCCGTCCCGTGTCCCATTCCGCGCCCGTCCCGTCCGAACATCCCTTCGCCCAATATGTCCGGATCCTGGGCAAGGGGCCGAACCTGTCGCGGCCCTTGACCCTGGACGAAGCCCGCACCGCCATGGGCATGATCATGCAAGGTCAGGTGGAACAGGCCCAGTTGGGGGCCTTTTTGTGCCTGCTGCGGGTCAAGACCGAATTGCCCGAGGAAGCCGCCGGTCTGGCGCTGGGCATCAAGGACAATCTGGACCTGCCCGCCGGAATGCCCGCCGTGGATGTGGACTGGGCGTCCTATGCCGGCAAGTCGCGGCAACTGCCCTATTACGTGCTGGCCGCCCTGTGTCTGGCCCAGCACGGCATCAAGGTGTTCATGCACGGTGCCGAGGGCCACACCGCCGGCCGCGTCTACACGTCCCAGGTGCTGCGCTTCCTGGGAGTGCCGGTGGCGGACAGCTTCGCCCAGGCCGGCGCCCATCTGGCCGCCCACAATTTCGCTTACATGACCCTGGAACACATGTCGCCGGCCCTGCACAAGGTGATGGCGCTGCGTCAGTTGCTGGGCCTGCGTTCGCCCATCCACACCGTGGCCCGCATGGTCAACCCGTTGAACGCCGCCTTTTCCATCAACGGCGTCACCCACCCGCCGTATCTGCCGGTGCATCAGGAAGGCTCGCGCCTGATGGGGGAAAAGGCCATGGCCGCCTTCAAGGGCGACGGCGGCGAGGTTGAGCGCCGGCCGGAAAAGCCCTGCGAGGTGTTCTTCCTGAAGGACGGCCAGCCGGGAACCGAGGATTGGCCGGCTTTGGTCAGCGGCACCCGCGACAAGGAAGAGAGCTTGGACCTGTCGCGCCTGAAAGCGCTGTGGAGCGGTGACGACGCCGACGAGATGGCGGCCGCCGCCATCGCCGGCACCATGGCGGTGGTGCTGCGCTATTCGGGCCGCGCCGCCAGCGTCGCCGAGGCCGAAGGCGCCGCCCAAGTCCTGTGGCGCGACCGCATCAAGACCAAGATGCCGGGCCAGGCATGAGCTTTCGCGCCGCCCCCCGTCTGCTGATCTCGGCCGCCCACAAATCGTCGGGCAAGACCACCATCAGCGTCGGACTGGTCGCCGCCCTGGCGGCCAGGGGGTTGGTGGTGCAGCCGTTCAAGAAAGGCCCCGACTACATCGACCCGCAATGGCTGGGCGCCGCCAGCGGGCGGTTGTGCCGCAACCTGGACTTCCACACCCAGCCGCCCAAGCACATCACCCAATTGTTCGAAAGCGCCAGTCGCGACGCCGACATCAGCCTGATCGAAGGCAACAAGGGGTTGTTCGACGGCGTCGACCTGGAAGGGTCCAATTCCACCGCCAGCCTGGCCCATTGGCTGGAGTCCCCGGTGGTGCTGGTGGTGGACACCTCGGGCATGACCCGCGGCATCGCGCCGCTGCTGCTGGGCTATCGCAGCTTCGACACCCGCCTGCGCATCGCCGGCGTCATCCTGAACAAGGTGGGTGGTCCCAGGCACGAAAAGAAGCTGCGCGAGGTGGTCGAGCATTATACCGGCATTCCGGTGTTGGGCGCGGTGCAGCGGGCCGCGGCCATGCGCATCATGGAACGTCATCTGGGACTGGTCCCCGCCAACGAAGCCCACGAGGCCCAGGCCGCCATCGGAGCCCTTCGCGACCACGTGGCGGCCAGTGTCGATCTGGACGCGGTGATCAATCTGGCCCGCGACACCCTGCCCGTCGAGGTCTCGCCCCATCAGGCGCCGCCCGCCCCCGCCGCCGATCTGCGCATCGGCGTGGTGCGCGACGCGGCTTTCGGCTTTTACTATGCCGATGACCTGGACGCGTTGTGTCAGGCCGGCGCCCAAGTGGTGTTCGTCAACTCGCTGACCGACCCGAAACTGCCCGACGACCTGGACGGCCTGTTCATCGGCGGCGGCTTCCCCGAAACCCAGGCCGAAGCCCTGGAAGCCAATGCCGGCTTCCGCGCCGACCTGGAAGCCAAAGCCCGCGCCGGCATGCCGGTCTACGCCGAATGCGGCGGGCTGATGTATCTGTCGCGCTCGATCATCTGGAACGGCCAAAGCCGCCGCATGTGCGGGCTGATCCCCGGCGACGCGGTGATGCATGCGCGTCCCCAGGGACGTGGTTACGTGCGGCTGCGCGAAACCGCCGACTTTCCCTGGCCCCGCCTGGAAAGCGGTCCCGGCGTCACCCCCGCCCACGAATTCCACCATTCCCGCCTGGAAAACCTGGAGGGCGCCCCCCGCTTCGCCTATGAAGTGTTGCGCGGCGCCGGGATCGGCCAGCACCGCGACGGCATCGTCGTCGGCAACACCTTGGCCAACTACGCCCATATGCGGTCGGTGGGGGCCAGCCCGTGGGCACCGCGTTTCGTGGAATTCTGCCGCCGGATCCGGGACGGCCGGCGATGAAGGAGATGTTCCCGCACAGCCCCTTCCCCCGTGCCGCCCTGGCCCTGGTGGCGGTGCTGTCCGGGGTTTTCGTCTGCGAGCATCTCCTGGCCATCGAGGATTCGGGTCCCTGGCTGGCGCCCTCGATCAAGACCCTGCTGGCCTTGGGTGCCTTGCATGCGCCGCTGACCCTGCATCAGGGGGAATGGCACCGCCTGCTGACCGCCCCCTTCCTGCATGCCGACCTGATCCATCTGGCCCTGAACGCCCTGGCGCTTGCTTTCGCCGGCATGCTGCTGGAACACCGCATCGGCGTGGCCCGCTTCCTGACCCTGTTCTATGCCGGGGCCGTGGTCGGCGGCATCGCCTCGGCGCTGCTGAACCCCGCCGACGTGGTGACGGTGGGGGCGTCGGGCGGCATCATGGGATTGCTGGCCGCCGCCTTCGTCATCAGCTTCCGCCAGCCGCCCGGCCCTGAACGCCGGGCTTTGCAGTGGAACCTGGCGATGATCCTGGCGCCCGCCTTGGCCCCCTTGGCCGCCACCACCCAGGTTGACGTCGCCGCCCATGGCGGCGGCGCCTTTGTCGGCCTGGTCATGGGCATGCTGCTGCTGCGCCGCTGGCCGCCCGAACGGACCATGCCCCGCGACTGCAAGCCGGCGGCGTTGCTCACCGTGCTGGGGACCGTCGCCGCCCTGGGGGCCTTCGTGCTGGTGGCCCGCAATTTCGAGTCCTATCGTCTGGCGGTGCAACTGATCCCCAACGACATCCTGCCGCGCACCGACCAGGAAGCGGATTCCCAGGCGGAAAAGCTGATCCGGCTTTACCCGCGCGACCCCCGGGCCCGCATGATGATGGCCCGGGTGCTGATCAACCACGACGACCTGACGGGGGCCGAATCCCTGCTGCGGGAAGGACTGGCCGACCGCGACATCCTGGCCACCTTGTTCACCCGCGACACCGAATGGAAGCTGCGGGCCATGCTGGCCTCGGTGCGCCTGGAACAGGGCGACCGTGCCGAAGCCCGGCTGCTGACCCGCGAAATCTGCATCAAGGGCGGCGGCCATACCTTGCGCTTGCTGCTGATCACCTATGGATTGTGCGAACAGGCCCCGCTTCAGTAATGGGGCGGCGGACGGTCGTCGGCGGGCGAGCGTCCGCCATCGGATTCCATGGTCAGCACCCGGTCCAGCAGACGCCGGACCAGCAGGTTCAAATGGTCGATTTCCGATTGCTGGCGGGCCAGGACCTCGCTCATTTCCTCGGCCATGATTTCGTGGTGGGCCAGGCGGATTTCCAGTTCGGTCAGACGGTTTTCATCCACGGCGGCACCTTCGGATCGGGGGGTGGGGGGCAAGGCGGCCGAGATTACCCCTTCGCCGCCAGCCGGTCACCTGTCGAACAGGCTTGCGCACAAAAACGTCACCACCTATGGTTAAGTACCATTCACAACGCATCCCGGGGGTTGCGCCATGCTGTGGGCCGTCGGCCAGTATTACGCTTATCTGGGCCTTGCCGTCCTGATCCTGACTGCCGTGGTCTCCGCCTATGTCCTGCTGACCCCCTATCATGAAGTCCGTCTGATCCGTGCCGGCAACCGGGCGGCCGCCTGTTCCCTGGGCGGCACCGTCATCGGCCTGGCCTTGGCGGTGGCCAGCGCCGTCGCCCATTCCCTGAGCCTGCTGGACATGGCGGTGTGGTCGGTGCTGGCCGGGGTGACCCAGATGGTCGTCTACATGGCCGTCGCCCGGCTGCTGCCCGGGCTGAAGACACGCATCGTCGAAGACGATCTGGCGCACGGGCTGTTCCTGGGGGCCGTCTCCATCGCGGTGGGGCTGTTGAACGCCGCCGCCCTGACCGATTGAGGACGCCATGCGCCGTTCCCGCCGCGTCGCCAGCCTGACCCTGGGGGGTGCCAGCCTGTTGCTGCTGGGCGCCTGCGACGACGACAAGACTTTGGACCTGCCGCCCCGCCTGCGGGTCTACCCCGATGTGGCCGCCTGCATGTCCATGGGCCGCCCCGAGGGGCTGTGCCGCACCGCCCAGGAAAGCGCCACCCGCCTGCATTTCGAAAAAGCCCAGCGTCAGCCCAGCCTGAAAGCCTGCGAAACCCTGTACGGAGCCGGCAACTGCGCCATGATCTATGACCGCGACGGCTGGCTGCGCTTCATTCCGGCCATGGCCGCCTTCGTTCCCGGCGCCGACATCGGCATGGGCAGCGCCGTGCCGGTTCATTACGACCGCGACGGTTATGCCCGGGTGACCGGCATGGAACAGCGACTGGGACGCAGCTGCCAAATCAAGGACGGCCAGCCCATCATCTGCGACAGCTCGGGCCAGGGCGGCAGCGGCGGGGGCAACGTTTACCACCGCCGTTCGGGGGTCACCCAGATCGTCGACACCACCGCCGGCGACATGGGCCGGGTGACGCGCGGCGGTTTCGGCCGCGCCACCGGCCTGTCGCACGTGTCGTTCGGCGGCTGATGCGCCGCGTCGTCGTTCCCCCACGCCCGCAATGGCGGGACCGGGTCGAAGCCATCGGCTTCGACTTCCACACCATCGACAACGCACCTTATTGGGACGAGACCGCCTATTGGCACTTCGACGCCCGGCAGATCGACACCTTGGAAGCCGTGGCCGAGGAACTGCATGAAATGGCCGTCGCCGCCGCGGCCAAGATCTTCGCCGAGGACCGCCTGGAAAGACTGGGCATCACCGGGATTGCGGCACAACTGGCCCGAACCAGTTGGCAAGCGCATGAGCCGGGCCTGTACGGCCGTTTCGATCTGGCCTGGGACGGTGTCAGCCCCCCCAAATTGCTGGAATACAACGCCGACACCCCCACCAGCCTGTTCGAGGCGGCGGTGATCCAGTGGCATTGGCTGATGGACGCCGCCCCCCACGCCGACCAGTTCAATTCCCTGCACGAAGCCCTGGTGGAACGCTGGGCCGCGCTGGCTGCCGGCCAGCCGCTGCACCTGACCTGCCTGCCCCCGCATGCCGAGGACGAAGGCACCGTGCGTTACCTGGAAGCCACCGCGCTGGAAGCCGGATTGGCCGCCAAGTTCGTCGCCCTGCCCGATATCGGCTGGACTGGTCGCGACTTCCTGGACCAGGACAACCAGCGCATCCAAAACCTTTTCAAGCTGTATCCGTGGGAATGGCTGGCCGAAGACCCCTTCGCCGCCCATATCCCCCAGACGGAAACCCGGTGGATCGAGCCGGCCTGGAAACTGGTCCTGTCCAACAAAGGTCTGCTGGCAGCACTGTGGGAGATGTTCCCCGGCCATCCCAATCTGTTGCCGGCCAGCCTGGATGCCGGCCGACTTGACACCCCGCGCCGGGTGCGCAAGCCACTGTTCAGCCGCGAAGGGGCAAACGTCACTATTTTCGACGGCGCCACGACGCTGCATCAGGTCCCCGGCCCCTATGGCGCCGAGGGCCACGTCTGGCAAGAATGGTGCCCCCAGGCCGTACATGACGGCGTCAGCGTCGTCCTGGGCGCCTGGATGGTGGGGGAGCAGTGTTGCGGCTTGGGTATCCGCGAGGATGAGGGCCCGGTGACCCGCGACACCAGCCGCTTCGTCCCTCATCTGTTCGAATAGCCATCTCGCACTTGCGAGATGGCAGGCCTGCGATTCCCGCATTGGCGTTTCACAGGTCAGCCATGCTTACCTAATTACCAGGGAGATGCGGTTCGACAAACCACGAGGTGTCGTCATGAGCCCAGATGCCAATGTGTTGATCATCCTGGCGGCCTGCATGCTGGCCATTTTGTCCATGGCCACCCGCTGGGACCAAGCCTTCCCCCGTCTGGCCCAGCCGCTGCGGACCAGTCCGCTGGACAGACACCCCCATGTCCTGACGCCGCTCGGCCATAACGGCGCCCCCAATCCCATGGCGGCGGAATGCTTTGGCGATTACGGCGCCGCCCTGGCCCGTCAGCGCCAACTGGCCCGCCAAGGCCAAGCCGCGGTGGTCGCCCACCGCGACAGCGGCGAAGTCCGCGTGGACTACGCCACCTTGTTGGGACCGTTCGGCCGGATCACGTTCTGATACGACAAGTCCCAGACCAGGGTTAAAGCGGCAAGTCGAAAACCAGGATTTCGGCGTCTTCGTCGGCGACGATGGCCAAGACGGCTTCGTCCTGGGCGGCTACCGCGTCGCCCGCCGTCAGGGTCAAGCCGTTGACGCTGACCCCGCCCTTGGCCACCTGCACCCAGGCGCCACGGCCGGCCGTCAGCGGGAAGGCCACCTGATCACCAGCATTCAGCCGGCCGGCATGGATAGAGGCGTCCTGGTTGATGCGGACGGCGCCTTCGCCGCCGGCCGGACCGGCGATCAGGTGCAGCTTGCCCGGCTGCTCGGCGATGACCACCGGCTTTTGTTCATAGCCGGGTTCATAACCGCGACGGTCGGGGACGATCCAGATCTGCAGCAGGTGGACCACTTCGTCGGCGGACGGGTTGTGTTCGCTGTGGCGGATGCCGGTTCCGGCGGTCATGCGCTGCACCTCGCCCGGCCGGATGATGGAAGACGATCCCAGGGAATCCTGATGCTTCAAGGCGCCGGACAGCACATAGGTGACGATTTCCATGTCGCGGTGGGGATGGGTGTCGAAACCGGTGCCCGGCGCCACCCAATCCTCGTTGATGACGCGCAGCGGGCCGAACCCCATATGGGCGGGATCGAAATATTCGCCGAAGGAAAAGCTGTGCCGGCTGTCCAGCCAACCGAAATTGGCCTTGCCGCGGGCTTCAGAAGGTCGAAGGGTCAACATGGGGGAAACTCCATTGATGTCGTTCGTTGCCCTGAATGTGGTACCCGCCGGCTTTTGGCACAATCCCGCAGAATAACAACGCATCGTTCCATCAGCAGCAACGATACTGCCGCAACAAGGAATACTAACGATGGATCAACTTCGCCGATGCAAAACCGCTTAAGCTGCTTTATCGTTCTGCCGGGTCAAAATACTGGGAGTTGATCGTCCATGCGTCGCCTGCTTGCCGTCTCCATCGCCGCCTTGTCGCTTTCCGCCTGCCAAACCGTGCAGAACCAGGCCGGCGCTCCCACCACCTACCAGGACCCCGCCACCTTGGGCGCCGTCAAGGGCGTCGGCATCGAAAGCCAGGACATCGTGTCGATGACCGACCAGATGATGCGCGACATGCTGACCGAGCCGCGTCTGGCCAACGCCGCCACCGCCCCCAACGTCATCGTCGACAGCGAATATTTCATCAACGAAAGCGCGTCGCGCATCAACCGCAACTCGATCACCGACCGCTTGCGCGTCAGCCTGCAGCGCGCGTCCCAGGGCCGCATGAACTTCGTCGCCCGCCACAACGCCAACATGGTGGCGGCCGAACGCGAACTGAAGCGCAAGGGCGTCACCGACCAGGGCAAGAACGCCTTGGCCGCGGCCCAGCGCGGCGGCGACTACCGCCTGGGCGGCCGCATCACCTCGCTGGATGCCCGCGACCCCAAGACCGGCATGATGAGCCGCTATACCCAGATCATCTTCGAGATGACCGACCTGGAAACCGCCGACATCGTGTGGAGCGGCATCTACGAATTCTCGAAGGCGGCCGCCGACGACATCATCTATCGTTAAGGGGGCATCCATGGGGGGAACGACTTTGCGTCTGGCCGGCTGCGTCGCCCTGGCGGCGATGACCGCCGCCTGCCAGACCGTGCGCGAACAGGAAAACACCGCCGTCAAGCCCGAGGTGGTCCACACCTATCTGGCCGGCAAGCCGAAAAGCCTGGAAAAGCACTTCTACGTCTCGCTGATCCAGGGGCCGCGCAACCAGGTGCTGAACGACATGCGCCTGGGTCTGGCCAGCATGGAACTGGGCGACGACAAGCTGGCGGAATCGCTGCTGGACGACGCGTTGGGCCGCATCGAATCCATTTACGTGGACAATCCCGACGCCGCCAAGGCCCGCGAATTGTTCACCAAGGAACTGGTCAAGGACTTCAAGGGCGAGCCCTATGAGCGGGCCATGGCCTATTACTATCGTGGTCTGCTGTACCTGAAGGCCGGCGACTACGACAACGCCCGGGCCAGCTTCAAGGGCGGCTTCATCCAGGATTCCTTCGCCGACGAAGACCAGAACCAGGCCGATTTCGGTCTGATGCAATACCTGCAGGGCTGGGCCTCGCGCTGTCGCGGCAACAATACCACCGCTGCCGACGACTTCGCCGAATTCAAGAAGATCAAGCCCGACTTCCCGTTGCCCGCCGACGGCGACAACACCCTGCTGCTGGTGGAAACCGGCCAGCCGCCGGTCAAGTTCAGCGCCGCAGCGCAAGGCGAGACCAAGGAAAAGTTCCTGAAATACCGCCGCGCCAGCGGCACCGAGGTGGCGCGTCTGTCCTATTCCGAGGAAAAGACCGAGACCCAGGGCAAGGGCAAGTCGGCCAAGACGGTGACCACCAGCGTCAGCCACAAGGTCGAACCGCAATTGCTGGAAGACGTGTTCTATCAGGCGTCGACCCGTGGCGGCCGTCCCTTTGACGCGGTGCTGGCCGGCAAGGCCCAGTTCCAGGACGCCGCCAGCACGGTGGGCGACGTCGCCCTGACCGGGGCCATGGTCGCCGCCAGCGTCGCCGCCTCCAACAACCACAACAACCAAGGCGAAGCGGCAGCGGTGGCCGGCGCCCTGCTGCTGGTCGGCCTCTTGGCCAAGGGCGCGGCGGAAGCCGCCGAACCCGACGCCGACACCCGTTATTGGGACAACTTGCCCGACCGGGTGCACGCCGCCAGCCTGAAGCTGCCGGAACGGGTGACCAGCCTGTCGGTGGACTTCCTGGCCGCCGACGGCACGTACTTGCGCACCCGCGAGGCCAAGGTGACCCGTGCCGGCGCCTGCGGCATCGCCTGGGTACGTGGCGACAGCGCCCAGCCGGCCAATCCCCGCGCGCCTTATTCCACCAGCAAGGAAGCCATGGTTTCCCCGGTGGTGATTCCGGGCCTGCCCGCCCCGGCCCCGGAACGGGCCGAGCCGGTCAAACGCGGCCCCGAACAGGCTGAAACCGAACAACCGAAAAGCTGAACCAAAGGGAAATGCCCGTCATGCGTAAGATCATCATGGCCGCTTCCGGCCTGACCGCCCTGGGATTGCTGGCCGGTTGCGCCCAGCAAATGGAACCCGCCCCCATCTGCAACATGGCCGGCATCAATGCCCAGCGCCAGCTGGTGGCCCTGCCCGCCGCCGCCCCGGGCGAGCCGTCGCCGCTCATGGAAATGCCGTTGAACTCGGTGTCGATCACCGACTTCAACGTCATCAACAAGCTTTATGTGCGATCGGTCACCGCCCAGCGCACGCCGACGGGAACCGTCAAGGTGATCAGCCAGATCATCAACTGCACCGACTATCCGCTGAACGTCGAGGGACGCACCCAGTTCTTCGACCAGGCCCAGGCGCCGTCGGAACCGGTCAGCGGCTGGAAGCGCCTTAATTTGGCCCCAAGGACGTCCAATACTTACGCCGAATCGTCCATCGGCACCAAGAACGTGCAATATTACATGGTGGAAGTCCGGGAGACCCGCTGATGCGCACCCATCGCCTTGCCGTCCTGGCGCTTGCCGCCAGCCTGTTGCCCGTCGCCGGACATGCCCAGTCGGCCGGTGGCGGCGTGCCGGCCTACGAACCGCCGCCGCCGGCCCAGGCCACGCCCCGGGACGGCACGGTGGTGGAACGCGCCCAAAAAGCCGCCGGCGACGCCGGTTCCTTCGGCAGCCAGTCCAGCACGGTGGCCAATTTCGCCAGCGCCTATGCCCGCAACGGCAAGCCCAAGCTGGCGCTGTTCTGGAACCGTCAACTGTCCGACACCCTGAACGAATGGTATTCGGACACCCGCGTGGTCACCCGCCAGGAAGGCGGCTCCACCATGTCGGGCGATATCACGCTGAACCAGACCGAAAACGCCCAGCAGACCACCGCCATCGAACGCCGGGTGGTGGACGGGCGGCGCCCGCAGACATCGGAAAGCTTCGAATGGGAATTCCAGGACGGTTTCCTGGCCCCCTTCCTGGAAGCCGGCGCCGTGGTGGTGGACCGCGCCGCCATCGTGCGGCTGACCGGGGTGGACATGAACACCACCAACGAACGCACGGTGGAAACCCGCGCGTTGCAGGGCAAGGCCGACTACCTGATGGAAATCCTGGTGGCGGCCAACGCCAAGTCGTCCACCGGCTATGAATTGCGCGCCCGCATCCTGGACGTGAAGACCGGCGCCATCGTCGCCATGGTCAATTCCAAGAACCTGCGCGAATGGAACCCGGAAAAGCCGGTTCTCGCCACCGGCTCGGGTTTCGTGCTGCCCGAGGACGAAGACGACGAAAGCTTCGGCCCGCAAGGCGACGACAAGTACCGCGCCACCGGCTCCGGCTTCGAAAAGCGCCGCAAGCCGCCGAAGCTGGCCAAGATCGCCCAGAACCTGGCCTATAACACCATGACCGGCCTGATGCGGCAGTGGAAGTAAGGAGAAAAGCCATGAAACGCACTCTTTTCCTGGCTTTGCTGGCCCCCTTGGCCCTGGCGGCCTGCGCCGACGAACGCCTGACCCCGGCGCCGGGCGAGGCGCCGGGCTGGCCCAGCCAAAGCCCGCCGCGCCCGTCTTACGCACCACTGCCCTTCACCACCAATTACACCCCGGCCACGGCGACGCAGACCCAACCGCCGGTGGCGCCGGGCGAGAACGTGCCCTACGCGGTGCGCGGGCAACAAGCGGCGCCGAGTGGTTCCAACATTCAGTGGAACCAGGCGGGCGGGCAGTCGCAGAACTGCCACGCCGTTCCCACCGTCACCGTCGATGGCAAGCCCGCCAGCACCGCCTGCCAACAGGCCGACGGCACTTGGGCCTATATCCCCGACTAGCCTTGCCCCTTCCCCCCTGCTATCGTCCGCACCACATATTTGCAATCGCTGACGAATGCGGAAAGGACGGATCATGAGCGAGGTCAAGGTCGCGATTTTGGGGGCCAGCGGGTATACCGGGGCCGAGTTGGTGCGCATGCTGGCGTCCCATCCCCGTTTCCGCATGGCCGCGCTGACCGCCGACCGCAAGGCGGGGCAAGAGATGGCCAGCGTCTTCCCGCAATTCGCCGCCCTTGACCTGCCCAAGCTGGTGTCCATCGACCAGGTGGACTTCGCCGGAATCGACGCGGTGTTCTGCGCCCTGCCGCACGGCACCACCCAGGACGTGATCGCCGCCCTTCCCGGCCACGTGAAGATCGTCGACCTGTCGGCCGACTTCCGGCTTTACGACCTGGACGCCTATGACACCTGGTACGGCCACCCGCACAAGGCGCCCGACCTGCAAAAGCAGGCGGTCTATGGCCTGACCGAGCTGAAGCGCGACGCTATCGCCAAGGCCCGGCTGGTGGCCAATCCCGGCTGCTATCCCACATCGGTGCAATTGCCGCTGGTGCCGCTGCTGAAGGCCGGGCTGATCGAAGCGGACGACATCATCATCGACTCCAAGTCGGGCACCTCGGGCGCCGGTCGCGCCGCCAAGGAAGGCATCCTTTATTGCGAGGTCACCGAGGGCATGCACGCCTATGGCATCGCCAGCCATCGCCATTCCCCGGAAATCGAGCAGGAACTGGGCGGGGCCGTGGGCAAGCCGGTGAGCGTCAGCTTCACCCCGCATCTGATCCCCATGAGCCGCGGCATGCTGTCCACCATCAACGTGCGGCTGGCCCAAGGCGCCAAGGCCGCCGACCTGCGCGACTGTTGGGCCAAGACCTATGCGGGCGAAGCCTTCGTCAAGGTGTTGCCCGCGGGCGTGGCCCCGCAGACCCGCCACGTGCGCGGCGCCAACTTCTGCTTCATGAACGCGTTCGACGACCGTCTGGCCGGCCGCGCCATCATTTGCTCGGTGATCGACAACCTGGTCAAGGGCGCCTCGGGCCAGGCCATCCAGAACATGAACCTGCTGTTCGACCTGCCCGAAACCATGGGCATCGACCAGCAACCTTTGTTCCCGTAAGGAGACACGTGATGACCGGCTTGATTCTGCCCTTCAAGGGCACCAGCCCGACCATCGCCGACGACTGTTTCGTCGCCCCCAACGCCACCGTCATCGGCGACGTGGTCATCGGTTCGGGCACCAGCGTGTGGTTCGGCGTGGTCATCCGTGGCGACGTGCACGAAATCCGCATCGGCGAGCGCACCAACATCCAGGACGGCACCATCATCCATGTGACCGAAGGCAAGCTGGGCACCTATATCGGGTCCGACATCACCATCGGCCATGGCGCGGTGCTGCATGCCTGCACCCTGGAAGACGGCTGCTTCGTCGGCATGGGGGCCACCATCCTGGACGGCGTGGTGGTGGAATCGGGCGCCATGGTGGCGGCCGGGGCGGTGGTGACGCCGGGCAAAAGGGTGAAGAAGGGCGAATTGTGGTCGGGCAACCCGGCCAAGCTGATGCGTCCGCTGAAGGACGAGGAAGTGGCTTTTTTCCCCAAGTCGGCCACCAAATACAAAGCCCTGGGCGACACCTATCGCCAAAGTCTGGGGGACTGACCGATCGGGCTTTTGTTTACAAAAACGCAAGCCTTTCGGTGAACCATTCCGGGTGACGGCCAGAATCGGCCTTCCGGAATGGAGATCCCCATGAGCCAGAAAAGCTCGGCCCAACCTGTCAGCCAAAAGCAGCGCACGCAAATGGCATCCGCCCAGCGCCCCAGGAACGGTCTGTTGTCCCGCATCGCGGCGCCCATCGCCAGCGTGGCCCGACGCATGAAAAAGCGCGGCCAGATCGACGACATGTCGCCGGAAGAAGCCGAACGCGAGATCGAAATGGCGCGCCGCGCCGCCCAGAACGCCGCCTCGGATTCGCTGACCGACGACGACTTCCGTCTGGCCATGGAGCAGGTCCTGCGCGAGGACCAGGGGCGTTTCGGCACCAAGCTGCACGTGGTGTCGCTGGTGGAATTCCGCGAAGCGGTGGGCGAGCGCTGGGCCAAGGTGTCCGACAAGGTGATGATGATCGCCGAAGGCGTCATCACCAAGCATCTGGGCGCCGGCAACCTGTTTTCCCGCCAGGGCACCGACTTCTTCACCCTGGTGTTCCGCACCTGCTCGGCCGACGAAGGCCGGCTGCGCGCCCACACCATCGCCCAGGAACTGGGCACCCGTCTGGTGGGCGACCAGTTCCAGGGCGTCGAACGTCCCCTGGCCCTGTCCGCCGAAATGGACCTGACCGACGCGGTGCTGCCCGACGGCAGCCTGAACCACGCCGCCATCCAGCGTGCGGTGGGGGAAAAGCGCGCCCTGATCGCCGCCGCCATCGCCGACGACACCAGCAAGGCCTGGACACCGCCGGCCAGCCCCCCGGTCGCCCGCAAACCCGCGTCGCCCGACCTGCCCCACGCCGTCACCGGGGCGGACAAGGTCAAACAAGCCCAGGATCCCGGCTGGGTGACCATGGACACGCCCAAGCGCATCAAGGAAACCGACACCGCCTGGATCATCCTGGACACCGGCCCCAAGCCCGAGCCGCAAGCCGTGGCGGCCCCCGCCATCATGCCGTCGGCGCCGCCTTTGACCGACGCCTCGCGCCTGACCCTGCTGTGGCGCCCCACCTGGGTCAGCCAGCCGGAAACCATCGGCGCCTATGTGGCCCGCGTGCAGCGCCTGGACAAGCCCGACGGCATCACCCTGGACGGTGTTCTGGCCTATCCCCGCGACGACGAAAACTCGACCCAGACCCTGGACCGTTATTGCATCGGCAACGCCATGCGCGACTTCCGCGCTTCGGAAAACGCCGGCAACGGCTCCAGCGTGGTCATCCCCATCCACTGGGCGACGCTGGCGGCGGAAAACCGCATGGACATCCTGGCGCCCTTCGCCGACATCCCCGAAACCGTGCGCCAGAACCGGGTGATCATCGACCTGTTCGGCATCCCCGAACAGGTCAGCGCCCGCGTCCTGATGGAAGCCGTCGCCATCGCCCGGCCGTTGTGCCGATCCGTCGCCCTGCGCACCCGGCTGACCGACAGCCGGGCCAAGCTGGCCGCCGACAGCGGCGTCGCCATGATCGGCGTCGACCTGGCGCAGCTGTCGCCGGCCGAGCGGGCCGACGACGCCACCTTGCTGGGCCATCTGCGCCGCTATTGGGAACAGGCCCAGGGCTTTGGACTGAAGACCTATTTGTGGGGCGTGCGCCGCCGCGCCGTGGTCGTCGGCGCCGTCCAGGGCGGTTTCGCCATGGTCAACGGCCCGGCGCTGATGAAGGACATCGCCAAGCCGTCCAAGGTCTTGCCGGCGCCGCGGTCGCGCTTCGCCGCGACCTCTTCGGGCTAGGCATGGCGGCGGTTCTTGCCACTTTGGCCCTGCTGACGGTGATCGTCGGCGCCATCGCCCAGCCCTTGGGCGGCGGCACCGGGGCGGGCTTGGCGGCATCCGCCGCCTTGCTGTTCTATCTGATGCTGGAAGGCTGGCGCTGTCGCCTCCAGGGGCGTGTCATCCTGGTCCTGGCCATGGCCGCCGCCGCCGCCACCTTGATCTGGCACCCCGATCCCACCGCCATCCTGGGCAAGGCGGCCATCGCCGCCGCCTCGATCATCGGCCTGTTCGCCGCCCTGGGCTTTTTGCGCGAAGCCGCCGAGACCTCTGACCTTGTTCAGCAATGCGGCGAGTTGATGGTGCGCCAGCCCCCCGGCCGCCGCTACCTGGTCCTGACCCTGGGCAGCCACCTGATTTCCCTGGTGCTGAATTTCGGCGTGCTGCCGCTTTTGGGCACCATGGTGATGAAGGGCAACACCTTGGAAGCGGCCGGAGGCGAGCAACGCATCGTCGACATCCGGACCCGCCGCATGTTGTCGGCCATGCTGCGCGGCTTCGCCATGATGACCGCCTGGTCACCGCTGTCGGTGTCCTTCGCCGTCACCATCGTGGTGGTTCCCGGGCTGGACTGGCCGCATCTGCTGCCCATCCAGGCGCTGCTGGCCGGCCTGCTGCTGGGCTTGGGCTGGTATCTGGACCGCCGCGCCTTTCCCCCCACCGGCCAGCCGCTTCCCGGGATCGGCCAAACCACAGATTGGCGGCCGGCCTGGCGCATGACCGCCCTGGTGGCCGCCGTGGTCTGCACCTCGGTGGCCCTGGCCGAACTGCTGGGGGTCAAACTGGTGGTCGGCGCCATGGTGGCGGTGCCGCCTTCCGCCGTGATCTGGCTGATGTGGCAAAAGCGCCAGCCGCACCGGGTGTTCAAGGAACTGGGCCGGTCGCTGTTGCGTTCCATGCCCAATTTCCGCGACGAGGTGGCCATGCTGGGCGGCGCCATGTTCGCCGGCACCGTCGCCGCCGCCTTCCTGTCACCCGACACCATCGGCGCCCTGGTGGACGGACTGGGCTTGCCGCCTTTGCTGCTGATCGTCCTGCTGGCGTGGTCGATCATGGCCCTGGCCCAGGTGGGGGTGTCGCAGATCGCGTCGGTCACCTTGCTGGGCGGCGCCCTGGTCCATGTAGCCCACCCGCTGGTGCTGGCCAGCGCCATGATGGGGGCCTGGGCGTTGTCCGCCTGCTCGACCGTGGTCGGCGCGGCGGTGCTGACCGTGGCCCGCATCGGCGGCGTCGGCGTCAAGGTGGTGGGACGCGACTGGAACGGCCTTTACGTGGTCTCGGGCGGCGTCGTCCTGGCGCTGTGGGTGGTGCTGCTGGACCGTCTGGTGACGACCTTTGGCTGACGGGCCTTTGGCTGGTGCGGGGCGCCGACGCCTGGAGTAGAGTACGGCCAGGCGAGAAGACGGGGCGATGATGGGCGGACGAAAAAAGATCGGTGTGTTCGTGGTGACTGCCGTGGCCTGCCTGGCCACCTTGCTGTTGCTGCTGCGGGACTGGAACGGCGAAGTCGCCCGTCTGGCGGCCCAGTTCGAACACGACACCGGTCTGAAGGTTGCTTTGGGGGGCTCGTCACGCCTGACCTTGCTGCCGCCGGCCCTGTCGGTGGAAAACGTCCAGGTCAGCCAGGACGAAACCACCCTTGCCCGCATCGAGCGCCTGTCGCTGCGGGTGTCGCCGCTGTCGCTGCTGACCGGACGGGTCCAGGTCAGCGCCGTGGTGTTCGACCATGCCCGCTTGGGCGGCATGACCGTGGACGGGCTGGAAGTGCAACTGGGCGCCAAACGGATCGACGGCTTTTCCAAGTGGAACGGCCACGCCGTCACCTTTGCCGCCCATGTGGCCGCCGACAACGCCGCGGAACTGCGCCTGACCATCCCCACCCTGAACACCGCATTGCGTTTTGAAGGCGGCCTTGAGCCCGGCCCAGCCCTGAGCGGCCACCTGACCCTGAATGCCGGCAACCTGGCCGGCTTGTTGCCCGGCCTGTCGCTGCCCGCCGGACGCAGCCTGCAGGCCGAAGCCGATCTGGAATGGGGCGACGGCCAGTTTTCTTTGGTCAACCTGACACTGGACTCGGCAGGCAGTCGGGCCGGCGGATCGGTCATGGTGCTGGCCGGATCCCCATCCCTGGTTGACGCCGACCTGGATGTCGACAGCCTGGATCTGGCATCCTGGTACGCCCCGAAGTCGGCGGCGCTGCCCGCCCTGCTGCCCGTCGCCCTGACCCCGCCGACCGGCGACGCCCCGAAACCGGCCAAGACGCCCGGCGTTGCGGCCCAGACCGCCAGCAGCTTTCCCAGCTTGCCGGACAATGTGTTGGCCAACCTGCGTCTGAACGTGGGCCGCCTGGCCTGGCACGGCCAAGCCCTGCATAACCTGGAAATCCGCGCCGGGCTGGATCAGGGCGATCTGGTGATCCGTCATGCCGGGCTGCGATGGGGGCAAGACATCCGTGCCGATCTGGACGGCGTGCTGGACGCGGCGGCGTTCACCGGCCGCCTGCGGCTGAACGGCCCGGGGATTTCCGGGCGTTCGGACCTGTCGTTTTCCCCCCAGCAAGTGCGGTTGACCAACTTTCTGGCCAAGCACGACGACCTGCTGATCAAGGGCAACCTGACCGGGACATGGCAGGACGGGCTGACCGCCCAATGGTCGGGCGCCGTCGGCACCTGGAACGACACCGCCGTCGCCGCCAAGCTGACATCCCTGGACGGCAAGGTGGAAATCCCCGAGATCGAGGCCCGCCTGGGATCGTTGTCGGTGCGCGGCCAGGTCTCGGCCGACCTGACCACGCCACGCCCGCAGATCCAGGCACAATTGCGGGCCGGCGACATCGACTTGGCGAAGCTGCCCGGCTCGCCCCGCCCGACCTTCGTGGCACCGCAGCCGAAATTGGGCGGCAAGGCGGCTCGGCAGGCCCGCGCTGCCAGCAGCAAACCGGCCAGTAACAAGAAAGGTGGATCGCCCTTTACCAGCGCCCCGCTGGACTGGTCGGCGTTGAGCCTGCTGGATGGGCGCTTCGACCTTGCCGCCAACAGCCTGAACGGTGATTTCGGCCGCCTTGATCAGCCACGCCTGACCCTGGCCTTGGCCCAGGGCGTCGCCACCATCGAGGACCTGCAGGCCGGCTATCTGGACGGACAGGTCAGCGCCAAGGGCCGGCTTGTCGCCCAGCCCCAGCCCGGCCTGGATATCCAGGCCCAGATCAAAGGCGCCGACCTCAGCCGGATGAAAGCGGGTTTCGCCGGGCTTCGCCTTGCTTCGGGCCGGGCCGACGCCCAGCTCCGGTTGAAAGCCAGCGGACGCAGCGCCCAGGACATGGCGGCCTCGGCGGTGGGCGACGGACGTCTGGACGCCCGCGACGGCGTTGTGGACGGCATCGACTTGGCCGCCATCAACAGCCAGATGACCAATCTGCGCAATATCGGCAACATCCTGGCCTTGGCGCAAAGCGGACTGAAGGGTGGAAAGACCGATTTCCAGACCCTGGCCGGCAGCTTGAAAGTGGCCGGCGGCACCGCCCGAAGCCCCGATCTGACGCTGAAGGCCGACGGCGGCACCTTGGCCGCCGACCTGTCCGTCGCCCTGGTTCCCTGGACCACCGACAGCAGCCTGTCCCTGGCCCTGGCGGCATTGCCCGCCACCCCGGTGGTGTTGCGCCTGAACGGCCCCGTCGACAATCCGCGCACTGTCGTCGACGTCAACGCCCTGCAAAAGGCCCTGGTCCAAAGCGGGTTGGGTCGCGCCCTTGGGAACGACGGCGGCGACACCAGCGGCGACGAAGCAAAGGGCGGCCGCAAGATCCTGCAGAACATCTTCAAGGCGCTGGGTGGCGGCCGGTAAACCGCCCCCATTTCATGATGCCCGGACGGTGGCCAGGAAGCTTTCCACCTCGCCGCGCAAGCGGCCGGTCTGATCGCTCAGCAGTTCCGAGGAATGGGAAACCTGGGCGGCGTTGTCGCCCACTTCCCGGGTCACCCCCACCAGACGGTTGATGAATTCAGACACGTCATGGGCACCGGACGCCGCCTGGTTGACGTTGCGGCTGATTTCCTTGGTGGCGGCCGATTGTTCCTCGACGGCGGCGGCGATGGTGGACGCCACTTCCGACATGGAACCGATGGTCTGGGTGATGGTGCGGATGGCGTCCACAGCGTCGTGGGTGGCCGATTGCACCGCCAGGATCTGGTCGGTGATCTCGCTGGTGGCCTTGGCGGTCTGGGTGGCCAACGTCTTCACCTCGCCGGCGACCACGGCGAAGCCCTTGCCCGCCTCGCCGGCACGCGCCGCCTCGATGGTGGCGTTCAGCGCCAAAAGGTTGGTCTGGCTGGCGATGGCCGAGATCAGCTTGACCGCCTCGCCGATGCGGCTGGCCGCTTCCGACAGGCCGTTGATGCAGTCGTTGGTCTGTTCCGCCTTGTCCACCGCGTCCTGGGCGATGCGGGTGGAATGCTGGACCTGGCCGCTGATTTCCGAGATCGACGCCGACAATTCCTCGGTGGCCGACGCCACGGTCTGGATGTTGGCGTTGACCTGTTCGGCGGCGCCGGCCACCGAGGTGGCGTCGGAACGGGCGTTTTCAGCGATGCTCGCCATGTCGCGGGCGGCGCCGTCATTGGCCCCCACCGCCTGCCCCATGCCTTCGACCACCCCCTTGACGCTGCCTTCGAAGCGGTCGGCCAAGGCCAGCATGGCCTGATGCCGCTCGGCTTCCGCCTGCGCCTTCAGGCTTTCCTGTTCGGCCCGCAGGCGTGCGGCGGTGGCCGCTTCGTCCCGCAACACCGAGATGGAATGGGCCAAGCCGCCGATTTCGTCGGCCCGATGGGTCGCCGGAACCTCGACCTGATAGTCGCCGTCGCTGATCCGCCCGGTGACCACCGCCAACTGCCGCAAGGGCGTGGCGATGGACCGGGCGATCAGGGCCGCCAGCAACAGCACCACCAAGACGATGCCGACGCTGATCAGCGCCAGTTCCCGCAAGGTTTGCCGGAAGGCTTCGTCCACGTCGTCCAGATAAATGCCGGTGCCGACGAACCATTGCCACGGCTCGAAGCCGACGACGGACGACACCTTGCGGGCAGGAACGTCAGACCCCGCCTTGGGGAACCAATAGAACAGGTGGCCGCCGCCGGACTTGGCCAGCTCGGCCATCTTGGCGACGAACGGCGTCCCCAACGCATCCTTGGCGTCGATGAAGTTCTTGCCTTCCCGTTCCGGGCGCGGCCCCAGCACCATGGTGGTGCCGGTGTAGTCGTAGACGAAGAAGTACTCGACCTTGTCGTAACGCATGCCGCGAATGGCGGCGGCGGCCAGCCGCTTTGCCGTCGCCTGATCGAATTCACCCTTTTCGGCACGGGCCTGGAATTCGGCGGCGATGTCGCGGGCCGCTTCCGACAGGTTTCGGGTCTTGGCGATGGCGGCGGCCAGCTTTTCCTGCTTGACGAAATTGGCGGCGACCACGGTCAACACCACCAATCCCAGGGCGGCGACGCCGACCAAAGCCAATAACTGCAGCTTAACCGATTTCGATCGGAACAGGCTTCCAGACATGCTGACCCCACCAAGCAAGACGCACGGAATGAAGTCACTTCATTTGAGCGACGAGAAACGCTAGCACACGAATTCTCCGACACGGAGTCACAAACAAAGGATAGACCGCACACACCCACAGAACTAACCATTCGTATATGGGCGGATTTTTATAATACTTATAAATCGCGCGCTTTTTATTTGAATGACTCCAAAACCAAAAGGAAAAGCCCCGGCATGCGGATGCTTGCCGGGGCTTCTCGAGATAGAAAAGATTAGCTCACCTGATCAGGCGGCGCGAACGGTGGCCAGGAAGCTTTCCACCTCGCCGCGCAAGCGGCCGGTCTGGTCGCTCAGCAGTTCCGAGGAATGGGAAACCTGGGCGGCGTTGTCGCCCACTTCCCGGGTCACCCCCACCAGACGGTTGATGAATTCCGACACGTCATGGGCACCGGACGCCGCCTGGTTGACGTTGCGGCTGATTTCCTTGGTGGCGGCCGACTGTTCCTCGACGGCGGCGGCGATGGTGGACGCCACTTCCGACATGGAACCGATGGTCTGGGTGATGGTGCGGATGGCGTCCACCGCGTCGTGGGTGGCCGATTGCACCGCCAGGATCTGGTCGGTGATCTCGCTGGTGGCCTTGGCGGTCTGGGTGGCCAACGTCTTCACCTCGCCGGCGACCACGGCGAAGCCCTTGCCCGCCTCGCCGGCACGCGCCGCCTCGATGGTGGCGTTCAGCGCCAAAAGGTTGGTCTGGCTGGCGATGGCCGAGATCAGCTTGACCGCCTCGCCGATGCGGCTGGCCGCTTCCGACAGGCCGTTGATGCAGTCGTTGGTCTGTTCCGCCTTGTCCACCGCGTCCTGGGCGATGCGGGTGGAATGCTGGACCTGGCCGCTGATTTCCGAGATCGACGCCGACAATTCCTCGGTGGCGGCGGCCACGGTTTGGATGTTGGCGTTGACCTGTTCGGCGGCACCGGCCACCGAGCTGGCGTCGGAACGGGCGTTTTCAGCGATGCTCGCCATGTCGCGGGCGGCGCCGTCATTGGCCCCCACCGCCTGCCCCATGCCTTCGACCACCCCCTTGACGCTGCCTTCGAAACGGTCGGCCAAGGCCAGCATGGCCTGATGCCGCTCGGCTTCCGCCTGGGCCTTCAGGCTTTCCTGTTCGGCCCGCAGGCGTGCGGCGGTGGCCGCTTCGTCCCGCAACACCGAGATGGACTTGGCCATGACGCCGATTTCGTCGGCACGGGCAGTGGCCGGAACCTCGACCTGATAGTCGCCGCGGCCGATCCGGTCGGTCACCTTCGCCAGTTGATGCAACGGCGTGGCGATGGATCGCGCGATGGCCCAGGCGCCCACCAGAACCACCACCAGCACACCGGCACCGATCAGCGCCAGTTCCCGCAAGGTTTGGCGGAACGCCGCGTCCACGTCGTCCAGATAAAGGCCGGTTCCGACGAACCACTGCCAGGGGTCGAAGCCCACCACCGAGGAAACCTTGCGCTCGGGGACGGTCGATCCCGCCTTGGGGAAGTAATAGAAGATGTGTCCGCCGCCGGCCTTGGCCAGTTCGACCATCTTGGGGATATAGACGAAGCCGTTGGCATCCTTCGAATCGATGAAGTTCTTGCCTTCCCGTTCCGGCTTCGACCCATGGACGATGTTCACGCCGGCATAGTCGTAGACGAAGAAATATTCGTCCCCCTCATAATGCATGCCACGGATGGCATCCTTGGCCAGCCGTTGCGCCGTCGCCTCGTCGAATTCCCCCTTCTTGGCGCGGTTATGGAATTCGGCGGCGATGTCGCGGGCGGCTTCCGACAGATTGCGGGTCTTGGCGATCGCCGCGTTCAGCTTTTCCTGCTTGACGTAATTGGCGGCCACGAAGGTCAGCGCCACCAACCCGACAGCACTGATCAAAACCAAACCCAGCAAACGGAAGATCACCGATTTGATCTGAAAATGGGATTTGGCCATTTTCCCCTCCCTCCTTACGTGCATCGTGCCCCAAACAACACGACAGCCGTGGAATCCTGGTTATTTAACCAGTGTTCATCTAGTCCCACCATCATGCAGAGGGTGGAAACCGGCTGATGATTCAGAAGGAGGGATGTTGTTCAGGTGATCGCTAAGCCGGGTTTTCAGGCTTACTCGTGCTCGGCCTCGGGGCCGACGTCGACGTCGATGGGGACACCCGGCTGGTGCTTGGAATTGCGGATGGCCAGCGAACTTTTGACATGGCTGATGTTGGGCGCCGCCGTCAGCCGGGTGGTCAGGAAGCGCTGATAATCGTCCCAGTCATGGGCAACGATCTTCAACAGGAAGTCGGTCTCGCCGGCCAGCATGTGGCATTCGCGGACTTCCGGCCAGGCCAGCACCAGATCTTCGAACGACCGCAGATCGGCTTCGGCCTGGCTGTTCAGCCCCACATGGGCGAAAACGGTGACGTTGAAGCCCAAGGCATGCGGTTCGATCTCGGCGTGATACCCCTTGATGTAGCCGGCTTCCTCGAGCGCGCGGACGCGCCGCAGACAAGGTGGCGCCGATATCCCGGCACGCCGGGCAAGCTCGACATTCGTCATCCGACCATCAGCCTGCAGATCCGCCAGAATCCGACGGTCGATGCGGTCCAACTTGACCCGCTGCATTAGGGAACTCCAAAACCAAAGCAATTTACGAAATTATATTACCGTGTCCATGACGATCCGCCAAGCCCCACATTGCGCTGCCGCACGACTTTACGAAGTTTCATTGCGCCACCGGGGGCAGCCCCGCAGTCCCCGGCGCAAGGCGATGCCTGGATTATCCCGCGCCGACACCAACTGCTTATAATCATTCCATCCTTGCGCGGTGTGCCCGGGCGATCTAGATTGCGGCCAAAGCACACTAATCCAATCAGACAAGGAGCCCGTTAGGATGTCCGACGCCGTCAATCCCATGAGCCTGGTGACCAACGCCGCCCCGGATTTCACCGCGCCTGCGGTGATGCCCGACAATTCCATCAACGAGGCCTTCAACCTGAAGTCCTATCTGGCCGGTTCTTACGGCCTGGTGTTCTTCTATCCGCTGGACTTCACCTTCGTCTGTCCGTCGGAAATCCTGGCCCACGACCACCGCGTCAAGGCTCTGGCAGAAAAGAACTGCAAGGTCGTCGCCGTGTCGGTGGATTCGCACTTCACCCACCTGGCGTGGAAGAACACCGCCGTGGACAAGGGTGGCCTGGGCAACGTCCAGTTCCCCATGGTGGCCGACCTGACCAAGTCCATCGCCAAGTCCTATGGCGTCCTGATCAACGACGCCGTCGCCCTGCGCGGTTCGTTCCTGATCGACAAGCAGGGCAACGTCCAGGTCGCCCACGTCAACAACCTGCCGCTGGGCCGCAACGTCGACGAAATGCTGCGTCTGGTCGACGCCCTGCAGTTCCATGAAGAACACGGCGAGGTCTGCCCCGCCGGTTGGCAGAAGGGCAAGGCCGGCATGTCGGCCACTCCCGACGGTGTCGCCAAGTATCTGGCCGCGCACGCCAACGAGCTGTAATCGGCCGCATCGGCCATCACGGCTGAAGAAAACGGGCGCGGAGTCATCTCCGCGCCCGTCGTCGTTTCACCATCACTTTAGGCTTGGTATTCCAAGACCAATCGCCATATACCAAGGTATTTAATCGGCGAGGCCGACTGATGCCCTTGGCCCCCCTGCCCATACCGCGCTTCCTGCGCTCGTTGCGACTGGCCGTGCTGCTGCCGGCGGTGGTCCTGAACCTTGTGGCCGGTCTGGGCGTGGCCTATCTGGCCCTGGGCAACGCCCGCGATTCGGTTTCGGAACTGTCCCTGGCCCTGCACGACCAGATCGCCCGCCGCGTGGCCGAGCGCCTGGACACCTTCCTCAGCCCGCCGCCGCAATTGCTGCGCAGCTATGCCACCCTGGCCCATTCCCAGGGCTTGCCGTTGCACGACATGGCCGCCCTGCGCCGCTTCTTCACGGCCGAAATCCAGAACCACCACGAACTCAGCAGCCAATATCTGGCTTTTCCCTTGGGCGGCATGATCGGCGCCGGCATGGACCGGGAAAAGCTCTACGTCACCGGCACCGACACCCCCGCGGCGGGACAATGGCGCAAATCCTGGGCTGACAACCAAGGCGACCCGATGGAAGTGGTCACCACCTTGCCCAATTTCGACGCCCGGTTGCGCCCCTGGTTCAAGACGGCCATCGACGACCGCGACAGTCGCGTGGTGTGGAGCGACGTCTACGTGCTGTTTTCCGGCCAGGACATGGCGTTGACCGCCAGCAAGGCGATCCGCGACGACAACGGCCAAGTGCGCGCCGTCATCGCTGCCGACATTTTCCTGTCGCACATCTCGGACTTCCTGCGCCGACTGCACCGCCAGCAACCGGGCCTGACCTTCATCGTCGACGCCCAGGGACTGCTGGTGGCGTCGTCCACCGACGAGGCCCCGTTCCAGCCGGCCACCGCCACCCTCGCCGCCCGCCGCCTGGCCGCCCGCGACGCCGCCAATCCGGTGATCGCCCAGGCCGCCGCGGGTCTGGCGCAAAGCACCGGCAGCCATTTCACCGTCAGCGAGAACGGCAACCGCCACAGCGTGACGGCGATCCCCTTCACCGAATCCCATGGCCTGTCCTGGCAGGTGCTGGTGGTGGTGCCGGAAAGCGCCTATCTGGGCCATATCCAGGCCGGGTCCCGCCACACCGCGCTGCTGATCGCCGCCGTGGTGCTGGTCAGCCTGTTGCTGGGCTTTGCCCTGGCCTACGCGGCCAGCCGAGCCATCACCGCCATCAGTCGCGGCGCCCGGGCCATCAGCGACGGCCAACTGTCCCACAAGGTGCCGATCCCCGCCTTGACCGAACTGGCCGATCTGGCCACCGCCTTCAACGGCATGGCCGACAAGCTGGCCCAGGCCGACCGGACCCAAAAGCACCACATCGCCGAGATGTCGCAGGCCCAATCCCTGCTCAAGCGTCAGAACCAGGCGCTTGAAACCTCGAACGCCGAACTGGAATACTTCGCCTATGTGGCGTCGCACGACCTGCGCGAGCCGCTGCGCAACGTCACCGCCTATGCGTCCTTGCTGGGCAAAAGGCTGGATGGCCGCCTCAGTCCGGAAGAACAGGAGTTCCTGGGATTCATCCACCAGGGCGGGCTGCGCATGGATGAACTGGTCCGCGACCTGCTGGATTTCGCCCGCATCGGCCGCCAGGGCGACCCCATGGCCGACATCGCCATGATCGACGTGCTGGAAATGGCCAAGGCCAACCTGCGGGTTCAACTGGAACACGCCCACGCCCAGGTGGAAACCATCACCGCCCTGCCCGTGGTCAGCGGCTGCGTCCGCGAACTGGTCAGCCTGCTGCAGAACCTGATCGCCAACGCGCTGAAATACCGTCGCCCCGATGTCCCGCCGCACATCACCCTGTCCTGCCAGGCCGAACCGGGCAAATGGCACTTCCAGGTCGCCGACAACGGCATCGGCCTGGTTTTGGGGCAAGGTTACGAGGAACGCGTCTTCCGCCTGTTCCAGCGCCTGCATCAGCGCGACGAACATGGAGGGGGAACCGGTGTGGGGCTGGCCATCTGCAAGCGGGTGGTCGAAGGGCATGGCGGCGACATCTGGGTCGTGTCGCCCGGCCCGAACCAAGGCTGCGTCTTCCATTTCACACTGCCCATGGCCGAAATCGGCGACTGAATCACACCGTGGCGGACAGCAGGTGCTTGCACAGCCCTGATCCCCCCCTTATCTTTTCAAACCAGTTCATCCGCTTTTCCGCCGAAGGATTTCCCATGACCACCCACCGCACCAAAGTCCTGATCCTGGGATCGGGTCCGGCCGGCTGCACCGCCGCGATCTATGCCGCTCGCGCCAACCTGGAACCGATCCTGGTCGCCGGCTTGCAGCCGGGTGGGCAACTGACCATCACCACCGACGTGGAAAACTATCCCGGTTTCGCCGAGGCCATCCAGGGCCCCTGGCTGATGGAGCAAATGCAAAAGCAGGCCGAGCACGTGGGGGCCCAGTTCCTGTACGACACCATCATCGACGTCGACCTGTCCAAGCGGCCTTTCGTCGCCAAGGGCGATTCGGGCGACGAATATGTGGGCGACACCCTGATCATCTGCACCGGCGCCACCGCCCGCTGGCTGGGCATGGAATCCGAACAGAAATACCAAGGCGCCGGCGTCTCCGCCTGCGCCACTTGCGACGGCTTCTTCTTCCGGGGCAAGGAAGTGGTGGTGGTCGGCGGCGGCAATTCGGCGGTCGAGGAAGCCATCTACCTGGCCGGCATCGCCAGCAAGGTCACCCTGGTGCACCGCCGCGATTCCTTGCGTGCCGAAAAGATCGCCCAGGACCGCCTGTTCGCCAATCCCAAGGTGGCGGTGGTGTGGGACAGCGTCATCGACGAAATCCTGGGGGCCGGCGACCCGCCGGGCGTCACCGGGGTGCGGCTGAAGAACGTCAAGTCCGGCGAAACCCGCGAACTGTCGTGCGACGGCGTCTTCATCGCCATCGGCCATAGCCCCAACACCGAATTGTTCAAGGGCGCCGTCGACATCGACGACGAGGGCTACATCATCACCAAGGCCGGCGCCACCAGCACCAACATCCCCGGCGTCTACGCCGCCGGCGACGTCCAGGACAAGACCTACCGCCAGGCGGTCACCGCCGCCGGCACCGGCTGCATGGCGGCGTTGGAAGCCGAACGCTTCCTCGCCATGCATGGACATGAGGGCTGAGTTGCGGCAGACTTATAGCTGAACTGGAAGGACGCGGTCATCGGGGGCCGCGTCCTTAAGTCTCCCCCGGGGGAAGGAGCCGGCGACAAGCGATGGATTGGGACAAACTCAGGGTCTTCCATGCGGTGGCGGAAGCGGGAAGCTTCACCCATGCGGGCGAGGTCCTGAACCTTAGCCAGTCGGCCGTCAGCCGGCAGATCAGCGCGCTCGAAGAAAGCCTGAACCTGCCCCTGTTCCATCGCCATGCCCGCGGCCTGATCCTGACCGAACAGGGCGAGTTGCTATACAAGACGGCGCGCGAGATTTTTTCCAAGCTGGCGATGACCGAAGCGCTGTTGACCGAAAGCCGCGAACGACCACAAGGACCGCTGAAAATCACCACCACGGTGGCCTTCGGGTCGCTGTGGCTGACGCCGCGCATCAAGGAATTCCTGGACCTTTATCCCGATATCGCCGTCACCATGGTGCTGTATGACGGCGAGCTGGACCTGGCCATGCGCGAAGCCGACGTCGCCATCCGCATGATGCCGCCGCGCCAGCCCGACCTGATCCAGCGTCATCTGCTGACCATGCACTACAACGTCTACGCGGCGCCGGAATACCTGAAGAAATACGGCATGCCCAAGACCGCCGAAGACCTGGACAACCACCACATCATCATCTATGGCGACGACGCCCGCATCTCGCCGCCGGTGGCCAACGTCAACTGGCTGCTGGAAACCGGATCGACCGCGTCCAACCCGCGCAAGCCGGTGCTTGAGGTCAATAATATCTACGGCATCTACCGCGCGGTGAAATCCGGCCTGGGCATCGCGGCGCTGCCCGATTACATGACCACCGAGGCCGACAATCTGGTGCGCGTGCTGCCCGAGCTGAAGGGGCCCAAGCTGGACACCTATTTCGTCTATCCGGAAGAACTGCGCCACTCGAAGCGCATCACCGTCTTCCGCGATTTCCTGCTGTCGAAGATCCAGGAAAACCTGTAACCCGCAGGAATTGGCCGTAAATGCGTTTTTTCGCATTGACGCCGGTCAAATGGATTGACCCCACCCCCGTGGCAATCGACGCATTTCACAGTCGTGACAAGCATTTATCGCTTGCTATGCGATCAACGCATGCCCCCGCTGCCATTTTTCCCATGGTTGCGCACCGCAACATAACGTACAAACCAGTCATCGGTTGCTGCGACGCAACAGCTTGCGAAACAGCCAACCGGACGAGTTTCCCGAGTCATGCTCGGGATTTCCAGGGTCCTGATTTTTTGGATCCTACGTCTCCTAGACGTGAAGCCTCCCTGTTTGACTTAGGCCCCGGCTAACCCCGGGGCCTCTCTTTTTGTGCCTACCGCAGGAAAGGCGCTCCGCCTTACCCCATCCCCGCCTTGGCGCGCGGATCATAGCCATTCCGCGCCCCCCACTTTTCCACCAGCTTGGCGAATTCGGCGTCACCTTCCGGCAGCACCACCTTCAGGGTGACCAATTGGTCGCCGCCGTCGATGCCCTTGCCCTTCAACCGCATCACCGCGCCGGTGTTGGAGCCGGCGGGCAGGGTCAGCATGACCTTGCCGTGGACGGTGGGCACCGGCACCTTGCCGCCCAGCACCGCTTCCTGCACCGAGACCGGCAGGTCCAGCAGCACATCCTTGTCGCGGCGGGTGAAATACGGATGCGGCTCGACCTTGAGGTCGATATAGGCGTCGCCGTCATTGTCGCCCAAGAAGCTGGGATAGCCCTGGCCTTTCAGGCGCAGGGACTGGCCGTCCACCGTGCCCACCGGGATCTTCACGTCCAAAGCCTTGCCCGACACCAGGGTGACCCGCTTGGTGGCGCCCAGGGCGGCTTCGATGAAGGTGACGGTCAGGGCGTGATGGGCGTCTTCGCCCTTGGTGCCACGTCCGGCCTTGGACGAGCCTTGCGGGCCTTGTTGGCTGCGGCCCTTTTCCTTGCGCCGCATCATTTCCGACAAGATGTCGTCCACGTCGTCGCCAAAGGAAAACCCGCTGGACGAAAACCCCGAACGCGCCCCGCGAAAACCGCCCGCCCCGGCACCGCTGCCGGCGGAATGCCAGGACCGGCGCTTGACCGCCCCGGTCGCGTCGATTTCGCCGTTGTCGTATTGCCGGCGCTTTTCCGCGTCCGACAGGAAGTCGTAGGCGGCGGTGACTTCCTTGAATCGCTCCTCGGCCTTCTTGTCGCCGGGATTGACGTCGGGGTGCAGGCTGCGCGCCAGCTTGCGATAGGCCTTCTTAAGCTCGTCCTCGGTGGCGGTCTTCGCCACGCCCAGCACCAAATAAGGATCCTTCACCGATTGTATCCTCAGGCAACGAAAAAGGGGCGGCCCGACGGGCCGCCCCTTAGTTCTGCCAGAAAATGGTTTCTACTTCACCACCTTCCACGATCCGTCGGGCTGACGGCAGGCGGTGCCATAGGCTTGCTCGCTTTGGCCGCCGATGTTCACCGTGGTCTGGTACTCGCGACAATAATTGCCCGACTGGTCGCGGCCGTCCCGCGTCGGGGTATAGGTACCCGAATTGCCGCTGTCGGGATTGTTCCAGCTGATGGTCTGCCCCACCGGCGCGGTGTGGGCCTTGCTTTCCGCCTGCATGGCGTATTGCTGGTCGGCGCGATCCAGGCTTTTGCCCACTTCCGAGCCGATATAGGCACCCAATAGCGTACCCAAGGCGGTCATGGCCAGATTGCCCTTGCCCTTGCCGAACTGGGCACCGGCCACCGCGCCGCCGATGCCGCCCAAGACGGTGCCGCCGGTCTGCTTGGGGCCGTAATCGTTGGAACAGGCGGCAAGCGCGCCGACGATCACAAGGGCCGAGACGGATTTCACGATGAAAGAGGTCATGGTCATGCTTTCCCAGGATGAGAGCCTTACCAAAATGACACGCAATTGGGGCTGTTTTTGGGCAGGCTTCTGGGTACATTCATGCCCTGACGCCCTGGATCACCAGAAGGAAAGCCATGTCCGCCCTGGAACCGAACCCTTACGCCCTGTTCGCCAAGTGGATGGCTGAAGCCGAAAAAAGCGAACCCAACGACCCCAACGCCATGGCGTTGTCCACGGTGGACGATCAGGGCCGCCCATCCACCCGCATGGTTCTGCTGAAGGGCTGGGACGAAGACGGCTTCGTGTTCTACACCAACCTGGAAAGCCGCAAGAGCCGCGACATGGGCGGCAACCCCAACGTCGCCCTGTTGTTCCACTGGAAAAGCCTGAAGCGGCAGATCCGGGTGGAAGGCGCGATCCAGCCGGTGACCGCCGAAGAAGCCGATGCTTACTTCGCCTCGCGCCCGCGCATCAGCCAGATCGGCGCCTGGGCGTCACTGCAGTCGCGCCCGCTGGAAGGCCGCTTCGAACTGGAAAAGCGTGTCGCCGAGTTCACCGCCAAGTTCGGCCTGGGCGACATTCCCCGCCCGCCCCATTGGTCGGGCTTCCGGGTGGTGCCGCGCGCCATGGAGTTCTGGCACGACCGCCCCTTCCGCCTGCATGACCGCTTCGCCTATACGCGTGACGGCGCCGGCTGGACCTCGCAGCACCTGTTCCCATGACCAAAAACCTGCAAGCCGACAATGAAAGACTGATGCGGTTGGCCACCTATGCCTCGGTGGCCACGGCATCGATCCTGATCGTCGCCAAGCTGGCGGCCTGGGCGATGACCGGATCGGTGGCCATCTTGTCCACCTTGATCGATTCGACGCTCGACGCCGCCGCCTCGCTGGTCAACCTGTGGGCGGTGCGTCACGCCCTGACCCCGGCAGACACCGAACACCGCTTCGGCCACGGCAAGGCCGAGCCCCTGGCCGGCCTGGGCCAAGCCGCCTTCATCCTGGGGTCGGGGGCGCTGCTGCTGGTGGAATCGGTCAAACGCCTGTTCCAGCCCGAACCCATCAGCCAGGGGCTGGTGGGCATCGGCGTCATGGTGTTTTCCATCGTCATGACCCTGCTTCTGGTGGGCTTCCAGAAACGGGTGCTGAGCCGTGCCAAGTCGGTGGCCATCGCCGCCGACCAGTTGCATTACAGCGGCGACGTGCTGATCAACGGCAGCGTCATCGTGTCGCTGTCGGCGGGCATGCTGTTGGGCTGGACCTTCCTGGACCCCATCTTCGCCATCGCCATCTCGGTGTTCCTGCTGTGGAACGCCTGGGGCATCGCCATCGGATCGCTGGACATGCTGATGGACCGCGAAATGGCGGACGAGGACCGGCAGAAAATCGTCGAGATCGCCCGCTCGCACCCGGAGGTCCGCGATCTGCACGACTTGCGCACCCGCATGTCGGGACAGTTGGGCTTTGTCCAGATGCATCTGGAACTGGACCCGCAATTGCCGCTGGTCCGCGCCCATGCCATCGCCGACCATGTGGAAAAGGCCATCGAGAAGGCCTTTCCCCAATGCGAGGTGATCATTCACCAGGACCCGGCCGGCATCCGCGAAGCCCATACCGGTTTCGCGGACCGGCCGTGATCCCGGTTATCCCCCTTATTCCTCGTCGCCCCCACCCAAGGTGCGGGCCAGTTCCTGCACCTGACGGCGCACCGCCGGGTCGCTGATGCGGGTATAGGCGCGCACCAGTTCCAAGGTTTCGCGCTGGGTCATCACCGCTTCATGCGACATGGGCGGGTCTTCGGTGGCGCGCACCATGTGGCGCGGGCTGGCCGCCATGGTTTCGTCGTTCATGTCGTCGAAGAAATAGCTGACCGGGACGTCCAACACCCGTGACAGGTCGTAAAGCCGCGAGGCCCCCACCCGGTTGGCGCCGCGTTCGTATTTCTGCACCTGCTGAAAGGTCAGGCCCAAGGCCTCGCCCAGCTTTTCCTGACTCATCCCCAGCAGCGTGCGGCGCAGGCGCACCCGGTTGCCCACATGCACGTCGATGGGATTGGGCTTGCCCGAAGGCGTCCGCCCACGGCTGGCCCGCCGGGAAACCCCACCCTTCTTTGGTGTCGATTGAACCATGTCGTCATCCCCAAGCTGCGCGTTGGGTCGTCCCCAACCCCGCACGTCACTGTGTCCCGCCACCGGTCCCCCGCCCCCAGGGGGGCTGACGGCAACCATGCTTTCTTCGGGCATCATATCGTTCGCGATAAACAGCGAACAGCCAGAAACGCACAACCGAAACTTTGGAACCCCATTTACACCAAGGAATTAGACGTCGGATGCGAATGGTTGAAGGTGCACAAATGCAAAACGCCCCCGGCACGAGCCGGGGGCGTTCTGGAAAACCTTGCGGTCAGCGAAGCAAAGCTTAGCCGACGATCTCGCACTGCGAGAAGAAGAAGGCGATTTCGATGGCGGCGTTTTCCAGGGAATCCGAGCCGTGCACCGAATTGGCTTCCACCGATTCGGCGAAGTCGGCGCGGATGGTGCCGGCGGCGGCATTGGCCGGGTTGGTGGCGCCCATGATCTCGCGGTTCTTGGCCATGGCGTTTTCGCCTTCCAGGACCTGCACGACCACCGGGCCGGAGATCATGAAGGACACCAGTTCACCGAAGAACGAACGCTCGCGGTGCACGCCATAGAAAGCCTCGGCCTGTTCCTTGGTCAGGCGGACGCGCTTCTGGGCAACGATGCGCAGGCCGTTTTCTTCGAAACGGGCGTTGATCTTGCCGGTCAGGTTACGGCGGGTGGCATCCGGCTTGATGATGGACAGGGTGCGTTCGAGAGCCATGTGGTCAAATCCTTGAAGTGGCGGTTGGGCGGGCGCCAACAGGCACGCCGGCGCGCTTTTGATCGCCCAGAGCGGCCGGGTTATAACCCTATTGGCCTCGAAGGGCAACATGGCTTTGGTTAATTCCGCATGGCGATGCCGCCATGCTCGTGGGCTTTGGTTAATTCCGCATGGCGATGCCGCCATGCTCGTGGGCTTTGGTTAATTCCGCATGGCGATGCCGCCATGCTCGTGGGCTTTGGTTAATTCCGCATGGCGAAGGCGGCACGCTCGTGTTAGGAAGCGGGCATGCTGCACGTCAACGACCTTGTCTTCCGCATCGGCGGCCGCGTCTTGTTCGACCAAGCCACCGTGCATGTTCCCGCCGGGGCGCGTGTCGGCCTGGTGGGCCGCAACGGTGCCGGCAAGTCCACCTTGTTCAAGCTGATCATGGGCGAATACGCCTGCGATTCGGGGTCCATCGCCATCCGCCCGCGCGCCCGGGTCGGCCGCGTCGCCCAGGAAGCCCCGGAAGGCGACACCACGCTTTTGGACTGCGTGCTGGCCGCCGACGAAGAGCGAAGCCAGTTGCTGGCCGAGGCCGACACCGGTCATGACCCGCATCGTCTGGCCGAAATTCACGACCGCCTGAACGCCATCGACGCCCATTCGGCGCCGGCGCGGGCGGCCGCCATCCTGGCCGGCCTGGGTTTCGACGCCGCCGCGCAAGCACAGCCGGTGTCGTCGTTTTCCGGCGGCTGGCGCATGCGCGTGGCCCTGGCCGCCGTGCTGTTCGTCCGCCCCGACCTGCTGCTGCTTGACGAACCCACCAACCACCTGGACCTGGAAGCCACTTTGTGGCTGCAGACCTATCTGGCGTCCTATCCCGGCACCCTGGTGGTGATCAGCCACGACCGCGAACTGCTGAACGAGGTCTGCAACCGCATCATCCATCTGGAACGCGGCAAGCTGGTGCCCTATGGCGGCAATTACGACGTTTTCGAAAAGACCCGGCGCGAAAAGATGGACCTGGCGGCCAAGGCCCAGGCCAAGCAGTTGGAGCAGCGGCGCAAGATCCAAAGCTTCATCGACCGCTTCCGCGCCAAGGCCACCAAGGCACGCCAGGCGCAAAGCCGCATCAAGATGCTGGAACGCATGGGGCCGGTGGTGTCGGTGATCGAAGACCGCTCCATCAGCTTCGACTTCCCCGATCCCGACCCCATGAGCCCGCCCATCGTCGCCGTCGACGGCGGCACCGCCGGTTATGGCGACAAGGTGGTGCTGTCGGGACTGAACCTGCGGGTCGACATGGACGACCGCATCGCCCTGCTGGGGGCCAACGGCAACGGTAAGTCGACGCTGTCGAAGATCCTGTCGGGCCGGCTGGCGCTGATGAAGGGCGACATGCATCGCCCGCAGAAACTGCGCATCGGCTATTTCGCCCAGCACCAGACCGACGAGCTGAACCCGGCCGCCACCCCCTATGACCACATGGCCGAGTTGATGAAGGACGCACCGGAAGCCAAGGTGCGCGCCCAACTGGGCCGCTTCGGCTTTGAACAAGACCGCGCCGACGTGCGTGTCGAGAACCTGTCGGGCGGCGAAAAGGCCCGCCTTTTGTTCGCGCTGATGAGCCGCGACGCCCCCCATCTGATGATCCTGGACGAACCCACCAACCATCTGGACATCGACGCCCGCGAGGCTTTGGTCGCCGCGCTCAACGCCTATGACGGCGCGGTGGTGCTGGTCAGCCACGACCCGCATCTGGTGGAACTGGTGGCCGACACCTTGTGGCTGGTGGCCGACGGCCGCGTCACCCCCTTCGACGGCGACCTGACCGATTACCGCAAATACCTGCTGGACCAAGCGCGCGAAGCCCGACGTGGCAACGCCGCCGCCGACAAGGCGCCCACCGCCAACCGCAAGGGCGAACGCCGCGCCGCCGCCGAGGCCCGGGCCCAGACCGCCCCCTTACGCAAGAAAGTGCAGGAAGCGGAAAAGAAGCTGGAAAAGCTGGGCAAGGACAAAAGCGTCATCGAGGCCAAGCTGGCCGACCCCAAGCTTTACAGCGGCCCCGGCGAAGCAGTGGCCAAACTGCAAAAGGAACTGGCCGAACTGGACCGCGCCATCGCCGACACCGAAAGCGTCTGGCTGGACCTTCATGAACAACTGGAAGCGGCAACCACAATGTGATCCATCCAGGGATCACATTGTTTCTGAGGCTAGCCCCTCGCCGGGCGCAAACCTGCGGTTTGCTTGGCCGCCGCCTCAATGGCGGCCAAGCAATGTGATTCCATCGGTTATCACATTGCTCTAGACTGTCCCCGCGATTCTTTCAGGCGTGACATGCCCGTGACCGACCAGGCCTTTTCCCCGTATCAGCCGCCCGGCGCCAAGACCGCCCCCCGGTCGTCGTTGCGTGCGCTGATCGTCAGCGTCACCGTGCTGATCGTCATCGCCTGCGGCCTGTTCCTGGCCTATTTGCGCGGCGAGGCCCTGCGCGGCGCCGAGGACAAAGCCTCTGCCGTCGCCCGCCTGCTGGAAGAACACGTCAGCCGCACCTTCCGCACCGCCGACTTCATCGCCGACCAGGTGGCGATCCTGGGCCGTTCCATGCCCATGGCGCAACTGGCCAAGTCGGAAGCCGCCTGGATGCGCCTGACCGAGCTGAAGCGCGGCATGCCGGAACCCGGCACCTTGTGGATCACCGACGCCAAGGGTCAGACCCAATTGGGCACCCTGACCTTTCCTGCCCGTTCGGTGTCGGTGGCCGACCGCTATTATTTCGCCGCCCACAAGGAACAGCGCCGCGACCTGATCATCGGCCCCCTGGTCAACACCAAGCAGCGCGACGCCCAGGCCTTTCACCTGTCGCGCCGCATCGAAAACGACGACGGGTCGTTGGCCGGCGTCGCGGTGGTCGGCTTCGACGCCATCACCTTCACCGATTTCTACCGCAACCTGGGCCTAAGCCTGCATTCCGGCCTGACGGTGTCGCGCAAGGACGGCGCGGTGATCCTGCGCCAGCCCGACCCCGAGCAATGGGCGGAAACCACCCTGCCCGACAGCGACCCGCTGATGCAGGCCCTTGCCTCGGGGCGCACCCGCGGCGTCATGCGCATCACCTCGTCGGTGGACCATGTGGAGCGCATGGTCGCTTTCCGCGTGCTGCCGGAATTCGGCGTGGTGGTTTCCGCCGGCATGGCCTTGGAAGACGCCATGGCCAATTGGTGGGACACGGCGCTTTTGACCGTCACCGCCGTGATCATGCTGATGGGACTGTTGGGCTGGCTGGCGGCCATGGCCTTTGAAAGCCTGAAGCGTGAAGAGGAACTGATCCAGGGGCTTGAGGAAACCGTCCGCGACCGCACCCGCGAGGCCGAGCAACGGGCCGAGGAAGCGCGGCGCGCCAATGACAGCAAGACCCGCTTCCTGGCCGCCGCCAGCCACGACCTGCGCCAGCCGCTGCAGGCGGCGGGCATGTTCGTGGAAGCCTTGTCGGCCCGCCTGGACGGCAGCCCGCATCAGAACATCGTCGACAAGATGCGCCAAAGCATCGACGCCACCCAGGCGTTGCTGTCGACGCTTTTGGACGTCTCCACCCTGGAAGCCGGCCATATCGAACCGGCGCCCACCAGCTTCGCCCTGGCGCCGATGATGACCACCTTGGTGGAACAGCTGGAGCCCGAAGCCACCAAGCGCGGCCTGGAGTTGCGGGTGGTCCCCACCTCGGCGGTGATCATCTCGGACCCGGTGCTGCTGGAACGCATGCTGCGCAATCTTTTGTACAACGCGCTGCGCTATACCCGCGACGGCAAGATCCTGTTGGGCTGCCGCCATCGCGGCCGGCGTCTGGCCATTTGCGTGGTCGACACCGGCATCGGCATCCCCGAAGACAAGTTCGCCACCATTTTCGAGGACTTCTCGCGCCTGGGCGCCAAGGGCAGCGGCCCCGACCGCGGCCTGGGACTGGGCCTGGCGGTGGTGCGCCGCATGGCCGAATTGCTGGACCATCAGGTCGAAGTCCGCTCCCAGGTCGAGAAAGGCTCGACTTTCGCCGTGGTCGTCCCCACCGTTTGAACTCTTGATCTTACGCACACGCGGGCCAATTGTTGAGTGACAGCAGGCTGCAACAAGAACGCACAGACGATGAACGTTCCCCATTCCGCCGGCAGCGCCTATGAAGGGCTGTCCATCGATCTCGGCAAGGCCGCCCACACCGTCACCAAAGCCTTGGATTACGTCGGCGTCGACGACCGCAGCCATGGTCGTCGGGTCGGCTTGATGTGCCACCGTGTCGCCCACAATCTGGGCTGGGACCGCCCGACCCGCCATTTCGCCCTGCTGGCCGGCATGCTGCACGATTGCGGGGTGTCGTCCACCGCCACCCACAACAAACTGGTGGAATCCATGGAATGGGAAGGCGCCGACGACCACTGCCGGCGCGGTGCCGAATTCCTGCGCGCCTTTCCCCCCTTCGCCGAATACGCCGCCACCATCCGTCACCACCACACAAGGTGGAACAGCCTGCCCGCCTCTTTGGATCCACGGACCAGCTTGTTTTCCAACCTGGTGTTCCTGGCCGACCGTCTGGACGTGGTGCGCGGCAATTTCCTGACCCAGCGCCATCAGAACGAAGTCCTGGCCACCCGCCGCGAACTGGTCGCCACCTTGTCCCCTTATGTGGGCGAACTGTTCTCGCCTGAATTGTTCTCGGCTTTGGAACAGGCCGCCAAACGGGACGGTTTCTGGCTGGAACTGGAGGACGAGTTCCTGGACCAGGCCATTTTCGAGACCCTGGCCACCTGGGACCACAGCGTCCATCTGCGTTTCGACGACATCATGGCGTTGGGCGAGATGATCTCGCGCATCGTCGACGCCAAAAGCCCGTTCACCCATTATCACAGCCTGCGGGTGGCCGATCTGGCCTTCCATGCCTCGGGCCTTCTGGGCTTCGCCCCGCAACGCCGCCAAATGCTGCGTCTGGCGGCGCTGTTGCACGATGTGGGCAAGCTGCGCACCCCCGACGACATTCTGGAAAAAGCCGGCCCCTTAAGTCCGGCCGAACACGACGTCATGCTGCGCCACCCGCTGGACAGCAAGATCGTGCTGACGGCGCTGTTCCCCAACACCCCCATCGCCACCTGGGCCGCCCACCATCACGAAAAGCTGAACGGCACCGGCTACCCCTATGGCTGGAGCGGCGAGCAGATCGACCTGGAAACCCGGCTGTTGTCCATTTGCGACATCTTTCAGGCGCTGTGCCAGAAACGTCCCTATCGCGACCGTCTGCAGGTCAGCGACGTGGTCGAGATCATGGAGCGCATGGTCAAGGCCGGCGAGCTTGACCCTCCCCTGTTCGAACTGCTGCGCACCCACGCGGCGTCGCTTTACGCCATCGCCATCCGCGAAGGTTAAGCCTTTCCTCGGAACCGCCCCGGTACCAGGCGCCACAGATTGGCGGTGCCGAAACGGCGGAACGCGGGGCTGTGCAGGCAGATGCCGCCCAAAAGACCGATGAAGCTGCCCAGCACGATGTCCACGAAACGCGCCTGCACCAAGGTGGTGGGCGAGGCATGCCCCAGGCTGGCGGCTTCCGCCAGCAAGATGGCCATCGGCGTCAGGAAGATGGCGGCAAAGGCGTATTGGCGGACCACCAGCGTCTCGACGATGAAGGCCAGCACCATCATCACCGCCGCCACCATCCACTTGTCCAAAGGCAGATGCAGCACGCCCCAGGCCAGAACCAAGCCCACCGAGGTGCCGGCGATGCGCTGCAGCTTGCGCGTCCACACCGCCCGAAGCGTCACCCCCTGAATCACCACCAGACACGAAACCGGCGCCCAATAAGCCTTTTCCAGCCCCAAAAGCTGGGCGACCAGCAACGAACAGCCGACGAACACGCCGATCACCAAGGGATCGAAGACCATGGTCTCGAAACTGGGGGTCGGCAGGGGCGGGATGGGAAGCGGAACCCGGCGGCGCAGGATGTAGACGCTGTAGAAAAAGGCCAAAAGGCAGGCCAGCAGCGTCCCCATGCTGAACAGCCCCACCATCAGCGGCACGTCCAGAACGCCAATGGGCGAGTAGGCGGCGATGGACGCACACATGACGAAGAACAAGCCGCCCGGCATGCCGACGCCATAAAAACGGCACAGCATCACCGCCAGCACGGTGATGAACGCCACAACCGGGACCAAGGCCGCCGGCACGAAATGGGTGATCAGCCCCAGGGTGTAGGACGCCGTCATGCCGAAGGCGCAGGCCATCAACATGACCATGCGGTGGGACAAAGTGGTGGCCGGCATGTACAGGAACACCAGCCCCCCCAGGGACGACACCAGCCCATAGGACAGATGGTCGAACCAGGCGCCCACCACCAGCGGCAGGCCGCTGGCCAAGGCGGCGGCGAACGGCATCTGCCAGGGCCGGTCGCTGGCATTGATCCGGAACAGCAGGGCGATTTCGCGCCCCAGCCAGGCCAGGGTCCCGAAGAAAGCGTTTGGCGGGCTCATGGCCGTACTTTAATCCGCGTCATCAAAGGCTCACAAGCCAGCCCTTCCGCATGGCTGCCCCTCGGGCAATACTGCCCCTTGGAATTGCAGTCGAAAGGATTTCCGCCATGCTGTCCCTTCCCCGTCTGGTCGTCCTTTTGGGCATCTGGCTTGCCTGCGGCCTGCCCGCGGCCCTGGCGGCGGAAAGCCGTTTGACCTTTTTGCATTTCAACGACGTCTACGAATTCCAGCCCGGCCGCGACAGCGGCGGCCTGGCCGGGTTGCACAGCCTGATCCGCCACGAACGCCAAAGCCATCCCGACGCCATCCTGACCTTTGGCGGCGACCTGATCTCGCCGTCTTTGGCGTCAGGTCTGACCCAGGGCGCCCACATGATCAAGATGGTCGACGCCATGGAGCCGGTGGCGGCCGTCCTTGGCAACCACGAATTCGATTTCGGCGCCGCCGTCACCCGAAGCCGCATGGCGGAAAGCCGCTTTCCCTGGCTGGTCAGCAACGTGGCGGAAAAGGACGGCGCCCCCTTCGGCAACGGCCCGCGCTTGCTGGTCATCGAACGCCAGGGGGTCAAGATCGGCCTGTTCGGCATCTTGACGGTGGAATCGGCGTCGCTGTCGGCCGGCGGCAAGGACGCCCGCTTCACCGAGGAAATGGCCACCGCCAAGCAATCGGTGGCGCAATTGCGCGCCCAAGGCGCCCAAGTGGTGGTGGCCTTGACCCACCAGGACTTCAGCCGGGACCTGGACATGGCCCGCAAAGTGGCCGGCATCGACCTGATCCTGGGTGGCCACGACCACGAAGCCATGGCGTTCCAGGCCGGCACCACCACGATCCTGAAGGCCGGAAGCAATGCCGAATACCTGGCCGCCATCGACGTCGCCATCGACAACGGCAAGGTGCGGCCCTTGGGCTGGCGACTGGTTTCCAGCCTGGGCCAACCCCCCGATCCCCAGATCGCCACCCTGGCCGACACTTATGCCCGTCTGGTGGACCAATCCCTGGGCCACCCCCTGGCCGTGCTGCAGGCGCCGCTGGACAGCCGCCAGGCCACCAGCCGCGCCACCGAATCCAGCTTTGGCGACATGGTGGCCGACGCGCTACGCCAAGCCATGGCCGCCGACATCGCCCTGATCAATGGCGGCGGCTTGCGCGGCAACCGCCTTTACCCCGCCGGCGCCACGCTCAGCCGCGCCGATCTGATGGCGGAAATGCCCTTCGGCAACACCGCCATGATGCTGGAAGTGGATGGGGCGACCATCCTGGCCGCCCTGGAAAACGGCGTGTCCAAGACACCGTCCCTTGCCGGACGCTTTCCCCAGGTGTCGGGACTGAGCTTTGTCTATTCCCCCCAGGAAGAAGCCGGCAAGCGCGTCCGTCAGGTTCGCATCCAGGGACGGGACCTGCAAAACGACCGCCGCTATCGGCTGGCCACCAGCAATTATCTGGCGCAAGGCGGCGACGGCTATTCCATGCTGAAGGGGGCCAAGATTCTGGTGAACGCGGAAGAAGCCGACCTGCTGGTCAACGTGGTGGCCGGCCAGATCAAGGCTTCGGGCAAGATCGCCGCGCCCCAAGGCGGTCGCGTCACCGCCGAATGAAAAAACGGGGCGGATCGCTCCGCCCCGTCCCTGATTACAGCTTCTCGGCCAGTTCAGGCACCGCCTTGAACAGGTCGGCGACCAGTCCGTAATCGGCGACCTGGAAGATGGGGGCCTCTTCGTCCTTGTTGATGGCGACGATGACCTTGCTGTCCTTCAT
>Ga0209958_1000363_pt1 | contig 98297 bp, 95 predicted proteins | sample ThiBio_inoc_plan_FD_183942 | JGI IMG/M metagenome (GOLD analysis project Ga0209958, IMG submission 183942) | Wastewater bioreactor microbial communities from Cape Town, South Africa - Thiocy_inoc_plan (SPAdes) | ecosystem: Engineered > Bioremediation > Thiocyanate > Unclassified | place: South...
AATCAGCCCGCCGCGCAGCCCTGCCCGCCTGGCTGCACTTCTACAATCACCACAGGCCCCACACTGCGATCGGGAAGCTCCCGCCCATCAGCCGGATCTCAAACAACCTGCCTGGGCAGTACAGCTAAGCACCGTTGCGCGGCGCGCTAAGCCGCGCGCTGGCAAGGGCGTCGGGGAGACCCGGCGCCCTTCGCTGTTCTCGCCTACGATGGAATGAGCCGCCGTCGCGGAAAGGGAGTGAGCGCATGAAAAACCTGCTGTGGTTCGCACTGGGGCTTGCCGGGGGTTTCGTCGCCGCCCATTACGTCAACAAGGATCCGCGCGGACACGAACTGCTCGCCGAGGTGGATGCGCGTATCTCGCAGTTCACCGACCGGATCGCGGATGCGTATCGTGAGCAGGAAGCCCGGATTGTCGGGATCGTCGAAGATGCCGTGGATTCGGCATCCGCGACCGCCGACGCCGTGACCGAGGCCGTGACGGACGCTGCCGGCGATGCCGCCGACGCAGCGAAAGACGCCGCCAAGAAGCTCACCGACTGATCTCAATGCGTGCGTGCGTCGCCCGGGCCGGGCGATGCCGTTCACCCGTGCAAAGGAAACCCGATGAAGACCGCTGAGATCGCCCAGCGCTACCTCGACTACTTCGAGAAGAACGATCACGTCATCGTTCCGAGCGCATCGCTGGTCACCGACGACCCATCACTGCTCTTTACCGTCGCGGGAATGGTGCCCTTCATTCCCTACCTCACCGGGGTCGTTCCCGCGCCCTACCCTCGCGCTGCTGACGTGCAGAAGTGCATCCGCACCAACGACATCGAAGAGGTCGGCAAGACCGCACGCCACGGAACGTTCTTCCAGATGCTGGGGAACTGGTCGTTCGGCGACTACTTCAAAGCTGGCGCCATCGAATACGCCTGGGAACTGCTGACCTCGCCCGAGTCGGCCGGCGGCCTCGGCTTCGCCGAGCGCGACCTCTGGGTCACCGTGTACGAGGACGATGACGAGGCAGCCGGGCTCTGGAAGAAGATCGCCGGGCTTCCCGATGAGCGTATCCAGCGCTTCGGCAAGGAAGACAACTACTGGTCGACCGGTCAACCGGGTCCCGCGGGGCCCTGTTCCGAGATCTATTTCGACCGGGGACCGGCGTACGGCCCGGACGGGGGACCGGCAGTCGATGACAGCCGGTTCACCGAGATCTGGAACCTCGTGTTCATGCAGTACGCGATCACGAACGTTCGGTCCAAAGTCGATTTCGATGTGGTGGGCGAGCTCCCGCAGAAGAACATCGACACCGGCATGGGCCTGGAGCGGGTCGCGTTCATCAAGCAGGGCGTCGACAACATGTACGAGACCGATCAGGTGCGCCCTGTGCTCGATCTCGCCGTCGCACTGTCGGGCCGCACCTACGGTGCCGTCCACGAGGATGACGTGCGATTCCGCGTTGTCGCCGATCACGTTCGTTCCTCGCTCATGCTGCTCTCCGACGGGGTCCGCCCCTCGAACGAGGGACGTGGCTACATCCTCCGCCGCCTCATGCGCCGCACGGTTCGTGCGATGCGCCTGCTCGGTGTCGACGCGCCGACGTTCCGCGAGCTGTTCGCCGCGTCGCGGGATGCCATGGCTCCCGCCTACCCGACTCTCGCTACCGACTACGACCGGCTGGAGTCCGCGGCGGTCGCCGAGGAAGAGACGTTCCTTCGTACGCTCGCAGCAGGATCGACGATCCTCGATCTTGCTGTGGCTGAGACCAAGAGCTCCGGCAAAGCCGAGATCGCCGGCTCCGAGGCGTTCCTGCTGCATGACACCTACGGTTTTCCGATCGACCTCACGCTCGAGATCGCCGAAGAGGCCGGTCTGTCTGTGGACCGGGCCGCTTTCGACTCGCTCATGCACGAGCAGCGCGAGCGCGCCAAGGCCGACGCGAAGTCGCGCAAGCGCGCCATCGCAGATCATTCGGTCTACCGCGAGTTCCGCGCCCTCGGCGAAACGACGTTCACGGGATACACCGATCTTGAAACCGAGTCCCGCATCCTCGGGGTTCTCGTGGATGGGGTCTCTGTCGATCGTGCCGCCACCGGTCAGGTGGCCGAGGTGATCCTCGCCGAGACGGCACTGTACGCGGAGTCGGGTGGTCAGGTCGCCGACAAGGGAATCATCGTCGGTCCCGGCTATCAGCTCGATGTCATCGATGTGCAAAAGCCGGTACCGGGCCTGGTGAGTCACACAGTGGAGGTGACCAGTGGCGAGGTCGCTGTCGGGTTGGCGGCTACCACGATCGTGGATGCCGCCAACCGCCGTGCGGCAGCACAGGCGCACTCCGCGACCCACCTCGTTCATGCCGCCCTTCGCGACACGCTCGGGTCATCGGCCACGCAGTCGGGATCGCTGAACCGCGCCGGCTACCTGCGCTTCGACTTCGCGTGGACTCAGGCTCTTTCTCCTGAGACGAAGTCTGAGATCGAAGAGATCGCAAACAACGCCGTGCGCGACAATCTGCAGGTCACCACGCGTGTCCTCGCGCTCGACGAAGCCAAAGAGCTCGGCGCCATGGCCCTGTTCGGGGAGAAGTACGGCGACACCGTTCGGATGGTCGACATCGGCGGACCGTGGTCGCGCGAGCTGTGTGGTGGCACCCACGTCGCGACGAGCGCCGAAGTTGGCCTCATCAACCTCGTGGGCGAATCCTCGGTCGGCGCCGCCAATCGTCGTGTCGAGGCGCTCGTCGGCGCTGATGCCTTCCGTGAGCTCGCCGCCGAACGAGCGATCGTCTCACAACTGACCTCGTCGCTGAAGACCCCCCGAGATCAGCTGCCGGCGCGCATCGCCGAGCTCGCCGCGAACCTCAAGGCAGCCGAGAAGAAGATCGCGTCGCTGCAGGCGAAAGCTCTGAGCGAGCAGGTTCCGGACCTCGTTGCCGGCGCTCGTCGTGTGGGCGCACTGTCGGTCATCACCGCCAACCTCGGCCGCACAGGCTCGGCTGACGACCTCAGAGCCGTCGCGCTGAAGGTCCGCGAGCGACTCGGTTCCGACGCTGCGGTCGTCGCTCTCGGAGGCGAGGTCGATGACCGACCGGTCGTCATCGTTGCCACGACCGACGCGGCACGCTTGCTCGGCGTGAAGGCCGGCCCCCTGGCAAAGGCTGCCGCGACGACACTCGGCGGTGGCGGTGGCGGACGCGACGACCTCGCCCAGGGCGGTGGCGCCGATGTCAGCGCGCTGGCTCGCGCCCTCGATGACGTCGTGGCGGGGCTGCCCCGGCCGTGAGCGGATTTCGCCGCGGCATCCGTCTCGCCGTCGACGTCGGGAAGGTTCGTGTGGGCGTCGCCCAGTGCGATCCTGACGGCATGCTTGCGACGCCGACCGAGACTGTCGCGCGCGGCGACGGCACGATCGGGCGCTTGGCTGAGCTCGTATCCGATATGGATCCGATCGAAGTCATCGTCGGCCTGCCGATCAATCTGCGGGGAGAACGCACCGCCTCGACCGAAGACGCAGAGGCGTTCGCCGTCGAGCTGGGTGCCCGGATCACCGTTCCGATCCGGATGCTCGATGAGCGCCTGAGCACGGTCTCGGCGCACAGCGCCCTGCGCGCATCGGGCAAAACCACCCGAACTTCTCGTACCATGGTGGATCAGGTCGCCGCCGTCGTGCTGCTGCAGCAGGCGTTGGACATCGAGAAGAGCACCGGCCGCCCACCGGGTGCGCTACTACCCCCCGCCGAGGAGCCTGCCTGACATGCCCGACGATTCGTCACCGTTCGACGATCCGTTCGCCGATCTCTTCGGGAAACTCCCGGACGGTCGGTCGCGCGGGACCGGAGGTGCAGCCTCGGCCTCGTCAGAGCCGTCTGCCCCCACTACCGGCGATCCCACTGACAGCGTCCCCACTACGGACGAACCGCCAGCACCGGTTCCAACTTCCGAGGGATCGTCCACGCCGGCTCCGCCGTCACGGCGTGCAGCGCGTGAGGCCCGTGCCGCCGGCACGACCGGCGGCACGCCGTCAGATCCTCAGCTCCCCGCACAGCCGACGAGCACGGCTGGCTCCGCCGCGGCAGACGACGATGTGCCGCCGGAGCTGTTCTGGGCCGCGGTCGCAGCGCCGCCGGCCTCCACCCAAAGCCTCACCTCGACCTCGACCTCGGCCCCTCGCGCGGAGCGTCCCGCGCCGGCACCGACCGGCACCCTCGATGACCTCTTCGCAGGAGAGCGCACCACGGATGACATCGGCATGACCCCTCCACCGGCAGAACGCCGCCGTCGCCGACGCGGCGGATGGATCGCCCTCATCGTCGTTCTCGTGCTCTTCGGCGGAGCTGCGGCAGGCGGCTGGTGGGTGTGGTCGACGTACGAGGACAAGATCCGCGAGGTGCTGGGCTGGGAAGAGCCGCAGGAATACGAGGAGGGGATCGCCACCGGCGAAGCCTTCCTCACGATCGTGTCGGGGGATACCGGCGCATCGATCTCACCCAAGCTCTACGACGCAGGTGTGACGAAGACGCCTGACGCGTTCTACGACTACCTCGTCGCCGAAGACCTCAATCCGCCGTTCGTCCCCGGCGTCTTCCGGCTCCAGCAGCAGATGACGTCGGCAGCGGCGCTGGAGGCGATTCTCGATCCCGCCAACAAGATGGAAAACACCGCGCAGTTGCGCGAGGGACTCACGGTCTATCAGTCGATCCAGATCCTCTCCGACAGCCTCGGAATCCCGCTCGAGGACTTCCAGGCCGCAGTGGCCGACCCGGGTCTGTACGGCGTGCCCGTCAATCAAGCTATCGTCGCTGCCGGTGGGCAGCCGCTGGAGGGCTGGCTGTTCCCCGCGACCTACACCTTCGACCCTGGCGTGACCGCACAGCAGGTCATTCAGACGCTCGTCGATCGCGCGGTCCAGTCCTTGGATACTGCGGGCGTACCCGTCGACGATCGGGAGCGCATCCTCACCGTCGCATCGATCATTCAGCGCGAAGCCCGTTTTGAGGCCGATTTCTACAAGGTCTCGCGCGTCATCCAGAACCGCCTCGATCAGGGCATGAAGCTGCAAATGGACTCGACGGCTCAGTACGGCTACGGCGAGTTGCATGACGGCACAGTAAGTTCATCGGGCGAGGCTCTCACCGACAACAATCCGTGGAACACGTACGTCATCGATGGACTGCCAGTCGGCCCCATCGCCAACCCGGGCGACCTCGCGATCGACGCGGCGATGCATCCTGAGGACGGCCCGTGGCTGTACTTCGTCACGGTGAACCTCAACACCGGCGAGACGGTCTTCACGACCAACTACGACGACCACCTGGCCGCCGTGGAGCAGTGGCGCCAGTGGTGTACGGACAACCCCGACGCAGGCTGTTGAGGTGACGCAGCGACGTACGCGTCTGGAGGTCTGGGGTGACCCGATCGAGCACAGTCGGTCACCCCAGCTCCACGCTGCCGCGTACCGCGCGCTCGGCCTGGATTGGTCCTACGGACGCCGCCGCGTCTCGGCGGAGAGCTTCCCTTCGGAGTTGCACTCGCTCGACGACGCCTTCCGAGGCCTGTCGGTCACGTATCCACTCAAAGAAGCGGCTTTTGCGGCATCCGTTACCCGCGATGCGCGTGCGGAACTTACCGGAGCCGTAAACACCGTTCTGCTGACCGGTGCCGGGCCTTCCGGATTCAACACGGACGTCGGCGGCATCGTCGGGTCTCTCGCCGAGTGCGGAATCACCGAGTTGCGTCGCGTCAGGATCGTCGGGGCAGGCGCCACGGCGACATCTGCGCTCGTGGCTGTCACGGAGCTTGGTGCGGACGAGATCGAGGTCGCAGCCCGGCGGCCTGAAGCTGTCGCCGGGCTCCGCGAGATCGGCGACAGGCGTGGACTCACCGTTCGCGGCGTCCCTCTCGCGCAGCCTGAGCTTGCACCTGTCGACCTGACGATCGCGGCGCTCCCCGGCGGTGCTGTGGTGGCTGACGCAGGCGCCGATCGGCTCGCATCGGGCGGTGGGGCGTTGTTCGACGTTGTCTACGGGCAAGGGATGACGTCCCTGCAGGCCGCCTGGCTCCGCGCCGGTCATCCGATTCATACGGGAGAAGGGATGCTGCTGCACCAGGCGGTGCTGCAAGTGCGGATCTTCGTCGGCGGCGATCCGGCAGTGCCACTTCGCGACGAGTCGACTGTTGTCGGCGCGATGCGAGCAAGCCTCATGGGAGACTAGACCAATGCTCCGCGTGCTCACGGCCGGCGAATCGCACGGCCCCGAACTGGTCGCCGTCATGGAGGGTCTTCCCTCTGGCGTTCCCATTTCCCGCTCCGAAATCCAGGCTGATCTTGCCCGCCGCAAGCTCGGGTACGGGCGCGGATCGCGCATGAAGTTCGAAGAAGACGAACTCACGATCTCCAGCGGCGTCGTCCACGGGATGAGCCTGGGCAGCCCAATCGCGCTGCGCATCGCGAACACCGAGTGGCCCAAGTGGGTCGAGGTCATGAGCGCTGAACCCATCGAACTGACCGAGAAGTCGCGCGGTCGCGGAGCAGCGCTCACCCGTCCCCGCCCCGGGCACGCCGACCTCGTCGGGATGCAGAAGTACGGGTTCGACGAGGCCCGGCCGATCCTCGAGCGGGCAAGCGCGCGCGAAACGGCCGCCCGTGTCGCGCTCGGGGCCATTGCTCGGGCGTTCCTCGCCGAGCTCGGCATCCGTCTTGTCTCTCACACGGTAGGTATCGGTCCGGTCGAAGCGCCCCGGGACGCTCCGCTGCCTACGCCCGACGATGTCGAAGCGCTGGATGCCGACCTGATGCGCTGCTTCGATCCCGAGACCTCGGCGCGGATGGTCGCCGAAGTCGACGACGCTCGTAAAGCCGGCGATACCCTCGGCGGTGTCGTCGAGGTCCTTGCGTTCGGACTCCCGCCGGGGCTCGGCAGCCACGTTCACTGGGATCGTCGGCTCGACGGCAAGCTCGCGCAGGCGCTCATGAGCATTCAGGCGATCAAGGGCGTCGAGGTCGGCGACGGCTTCCTGACGGCGCGGCGCCGGGGCTCGGAGGCTCACGATGAACTGTTCTCGACCGATGGCGGCATCGCCCGAGCCACGGATCGCGCCGGGGGTACCGAGGGTGGCATGTCAACCGGAACCGTCCTGCGGGTTCGTGCCGGAATGAAGCCGATCGCCACCGTCCCGCACGCACTGCGCACGGTGGACGTGGCATCCGGCGAGACCGCCAGCGCGCACCACCAGCGATCAGATGTGTGCGCTGTCCCGGCAGCCGGCGTGGTCGCCGAAGCCATGACAGCGCTCGTGCTCGCTGAGGTCGTACTTGAGAAGTTCGGCGGCGACAGCGTCGCCGAGACGCGTCGCAACCTGCAGTCCTACCTCGCAGCGATTCCCGCGGCCCTGCGCACGAGCGCAGAAAGCGACGAATCGCTGCTGGACGCGGCAGTTCTCACCAGCGATGGCCCCCGCTAGTCCGCTCGTTCTGGTCGGCCCCATGGGGGCAGGAAAGACGAGCATCGGGCGTCGCGTTGCCAAGGCACTGGGCGTGAGGTTCATCGACACGGATGCCGTGGTCCAGCGCGAGCACGGGCCGATCGAGCAGATCTTCGAGATCCAGGGCGAGTCAACCTTCCGCTCCTGGGAACGTGCGGCGATCCAGGACGCTCTCGGGCGCGGCGGTGCCGTCGTGTCGCTCGGCGGCGGAGCCGTGCTGGATGCCGACACTCGTGCGGACCTCGCGACATGCGATGTCGTCATGCTCACGGTCGACCCCCGCGTCGTGGCAGTGCGGATTCAGGGAACGGCTCGCCCGCTCCTGTCCGGCGAGGACCCGCTTGAGCGGTGGCGACGCATCTGGCAGGAGCGTCGTCCCCTCTATGAAAGTGTCGCCGACATCACGATCGACACGTCGACCGGTCCCCTCCAGCACGTCGTGGACGAGATCGTGTCGTGGGCGCGCCACCGCACCGAGTCCTCCTATCCACGCGCCACCGGGAAAGAAGAGTCATGACCGCTCCGACGACAATCGCCGTTACCGGCGACAGCCCCTACGACATCACGATCGGTCGCGGCATCCTGGACTCGGTCGGTGCGGCACTCCCGACAGCTGCACAGCGTGTGCTCATCGTGCACCCGCCGACCCTGTCAGCACAGGCTGAAGAGCTGCGCGGACGCCTACAGGGCGAGCGGCAGGTGCTTCTTGCCGAAGTGCCCGATGCCGAAGCCGGCAAGCGCGTCGAAGTCGCGGCATTCTGTTGGCAGGTCATGGGCCAGGCGAACTTCACTCGCAGTGACGCCGTCGTCGGCTTCGGCGGGGGAGCGGTGACGGACCTGGCCGGGTTTGTCGCCGCGACCTGGCTGCGCGGCGTCTCGGTCGTGCAGGTTCCAACGACCGTCCTCGGCATGGTCGATGCTGCAGTCGGCGGAAAGACGGGCATCAACACCGCCGAGGGAAAGAACCTCGTGGGCGCATTCTGGCCGCCGGCTGCCGTCGTTTGCGACCTCGATCTCCTCGAGACCCTGTCACGCAATGAGACTGTTGCTGGGTTCGCCGAGGTCGTGAAGGCGGGCTTCATCTGGCATCCGGAAATCCTGGAGCTCATCGAGAGGGATCCCGACGCTGCGACAAACCCGGCATCCGACGCGTTCCGGCGGTGCATCGAGTTGGCGATCGGGATGAAGGCCCGCGTCGTCTCCGAAGACCTGCGTGAGGCAGGGCTTCGCGAAGTCCTCAACTACGGCCACACCCTCGGGCACGCTATCGAGCACACCGAGCGGTATCAGTGGCGCCACGGCGCGGCAATCTCCATCGGCATGGTGTTCGCCGCCGAACTCTCGCGGCTCGCCGGGCGGCTTTCGGATGACGCCGCCCAGCGGCACCGCGACATCCTGACCACCCTGGGCCTGCCGACCACCTACCGAGCCGGGGCATGGCAGCAGCTGCTGTCGACGATGCAACGAGACAAGAAGACGCGGGGAAGCATGCTGCGCTTCATCGTCCTTGACGACATCGCCCGCCCTACGGTTCTGCAGGCCCCCGACGAGTCGCTCCTGTTCGCTGCATACCAAGAAGTGGCGGGGTGAGCCAGGCGCACTGATAACGTGCACACGTGACCGCCCGCCGCCTGCTGCTCGTGAACGGACCGAACCTCAACCTGCTCGGCATTCGCGAGCCCGAGGTCTACGGTCGTGAGACGCTCGCGGACGTCGAGCGGATGACAACGGCTGCCGCAGCACAGCGTGGCTTCGCCGTGACGGCGGTGCAGAGCAACCACGAGGGCGTGCTCCTGGATGCTATCCACCAGGCGCGCACGACGTGCGCCGGCATCGTGATCAACCCGGGGGGCCTCACGCACACGTCAGTCGTGTTGCGGGATGCACTGGCGGCTGTCGCGCTGCCTGTGGCCGAGGTTCACATCTCGAACGTGTACGAGCGCGAGGAATTTCGTCATCACTCGTACGTCGCCGACGTGGCCGCAGTCCACGTGATCGGCGAGGGGGTCGCCGGCTACGTGCGGGCGACCGGCCTGCTGATCGACATCATCGCTCGCGTCGCAGACGGCTGACGGACCTGAAAACTGAGTAGACTCATTTATGAGGGTACTCAGATATGACTGCGGAACAGAGCCGCCGAGAGCGCAGCAAGCTGCAGAAGCGTGCGCGCATCTTCACCGCTGCGCGCACGCTGTTCGCCCAGCACGGTTACGCCGCCGTGACCACACAGCAAGTCGCAGAACACGCTGATGTCGCCGCCGGCACGGTGTTCCGCTACGCCGCGACCAAGGCAGAACTGCTCCTGATGGTGTTCAACGCCGACTTCAGAGCCTGCGTCGAACGCGGCCTCGCCGAGGCCGCCGGTGTCTCACCCCCGACGGCTGCAATCTGGACGGCGCTGGCACCGACGCTCGCCGCCGCCGCCGCTCGCCCCGCCGATACCGCGGCGTATCAGCGCGAGCTCATCTTCGGCGAGGCCGCAGACCCGCATCGTGCGGAGGGGCTCGCCATCGTCGCGCACCTGGAGGAGGGAATCGCGCGACTGCTCGCGGGGGAGCACCCTGGCGATGACGCGCACAGCGCGGCACGCGCAGTGTTCGCCTGCGCGCACGTCGTTCTGGTGCGCGCGAGCACCGGCGGCGACCTTTCTGCCGCACAGCTGCAGGTACAGATCGAACAGATCGTCGCCGGTTGGGACCGGCGCACCATCCGCGCGGCCGACATGTCGCGCACGGCCAAGCGGGCGATCCCCGCTGGAGAGAAGGAATCATGACCGACATCACCACTGTCGCCGTCCTCGGCACAGGCGTTCTCGGTTCGCAGATCGCGTTCCAGACCGCGTACAGCGGATTCGCCGTTACGGCGTATGACATCAGCGACGACGCGCTGGCCGCGGCGCGGGAACGCTTCGCCCGCCTCGCCGCGACCTACCGGGCTGAGGTCCCCGGCGCTGCCGAAGACGGCAAAGCCGACCTCGCGCTGATGCGCCTGACACTCACAACCGACCTGAGCGTGGCCGCCCAGGCCGACCTCGTGATCGAGGCCGTTCCCGAGGTGCTTGACCTCAAGCGTGACGTGTACAACAAGCTCGGCAAGCTCGCCCCGGAGAAGACGATCTTCGCAACGAACTCGTCGACGTTGCTGCCTTCTGACATGGTCGAGTTCACCGGGCGGCCGGATCGCTTCCTCGCGCTGCACTTCGCGAACCGAGTGTGGAAGTTCAATACAGCCGAGGTGATGGGCACCACGCATACCGATCCCGCGGTTTTTGCCACCGTGCAGGAGTTCGCGACGGAGATCGGCATGGTGCCGATCGCGATCCACAAGGAAAAGGCCGGCTACGTTCTAAACAGTCTTCTCGTCCCCCTGCTGAACGCCGGTATGGGCCTCGCCGCCGGCGGGTACGCGTCGGTCGAGGACATCGACAAGACCTGGCGGATCGCGACCGGCGCCCCCTTGGGCCCGCTGCAGATTCTCGATGTGATCGGACTTACCACGCCGTACAACATCTTGACGCACAGCTCGACGGGCGACGAGAAGCTCGCTACCTGGCTGAAGGAGACCTACATCGATCAGGGCAAGCTCGGCGTTGCCACGGGCGAGGGCTTCTACAAGTACGCGTGAAGCCATCGCGGCAACTGTGCGGCCGGGCACGTCGCCCGGCCGCACACGACTTCCTCCCGCGTGGGCGGCGGTGGCCCGCCCGTGCTTGCCGCCCATGATCCCGTAGAATGATGCGTCGGGCCTGCCTCGACGAGTTCAGCTGCCCCTCGGAACCCCCAGAACGGAACTGAACACTCATGGCATCCACCGCAGACATCAAGAACGGCGTCGTCCTCAACATCGACGGACAGCTCTGGAGCGTCGTGGAGTTCCAGCACGTCAAGCCCGGTAAGGGCGGCGCGTTCGTGCGCACCAAGCTCAAGAACGTGATGACCGGCAAGGTCGTCGACAAGACGTTCAACGCCGGCGCCAAGGTCGAGACCGAGAACGTCGACCGCCGCGACTTCACCTACCTCTACAACGACGGTGACGGCTTCGTGTTCATGGACGTTGCCGACTACGACCAGATCACGGTCGGCGCCGCGACGGTCGGAGACGCCGCGAACTTCCTCCTGGAGAACCAGCAGGTGCAGATCGCGCTCAACAACGGCAACCCGCTCTACATCGAGCTGCCGGCATCCGTCGTGCTCGAGATCACCTACACCGAGCCGGGCCTGCAGGGCGACCGCTCGTCGGCCGGTACCAAGCCCGCAACCGTCGAGACCGGCTACGAGATCCAGGTGCCGCTGTTCCTCGAGACCGGCACCAAGGTCAAGGTCGACACCCGCACGGGTGACTACCTCGGCCGGGTCAACTGACGCGTGAGCGCACGCACCAAGGCGCGCAAGCGCGCCCTCGACATCCTCTTTCAGGCAGATGTCCGCGGTGAGGATGTCGCGCTGACGCTCGCCGCCGAGGCCCGTCGCGCCGCATCTGAGCCGGCGCGCGAAGCTTCGTGGCTGTACGCCCGCGAGATCGTCGATGGCGTGATCGACAACGCGCCGGCCATCGACGAGGCCATCACCGCTGCGGCGAAGGGCTGGACTCTTGCCCGGATGCCCGCCGTGGACCGCGCGCTGCTGCGGATCGGCACCTGGGAGATCGTGTACAACGACGGCGTCCCTGCCGCTGTAGCGATCGATGAAGCAGTCGAGCTTGCGAAGGAATTCTCGACCGACGACTCCGGAGCCTTCGTGCACGGCGTGCTCGGCCGGGTAGCGCGCGGGGGCGAAACTCCCGCCGAGAAGGTCAACTGACCTCGCCGCATTTGCACGGCGTGAACCGGCGGCTGCTGCGCAGCAGCCGCCTACACTCGTCTCGGGAGAGGAGCGACCATGCGCATCACCGGACTCGGACATGCCGGCATGTTCATCGAGACCGCCGGGGGCTCGATCCTGTGCGACCCGGTCATCGGGCCGTCATTTTTCGGATCGTGGTTTCCCTTCCCTGACAACCGGGGCTTGGAGTGGGAGCGGTTCGGCGCAGCCGACTTCCTCTACATCTCACACCGGCATCGGGATCATTTCGATCCACGGATGCTCCACCGCTATGTCCGCCGCGACATCCCGGTGCTCTTGCCGGAGTATCCGACCGACGACCTCGAGCGCGACCTGATCGACCTCGGTTACACGAACATCATCCGCACGGAGGCCGGTGTCCCGCTGACGTTCGGCGACATGACGCTCATGATCACCCCGCTGCGCGCCCCCTCCGATGGCCCGATCGGGGATTCATCGCTGTCGGTGGATGACGGCACTGCCAGCATCCTCAACCAGAACGACTCGCATCCGCTGGACCTCGAGAAGCTCCTCTCGTTCGGCAAGCCTGACGCCTATTTCACGCAGGTCTCCGGTGCGATCTGGTGGCCCATGGTCTACGACCTCCCGCAGGATTCCAAGCAGCACTTCGCGCAGCTCAAGCGCGAGGCGCAGAACAAGCGCGCCATGTACTACATCGACAAGGTGGACGCGGCGCACGTGTTCCCCATGGCGGGGCCCCCGATGTTCCTGCGTGAGGAACTGTTTCGCTACAACGGCACGGGCCTGGAGAACGACTCGATCTTCACCGATCAGGCTGAGTTCCTGGAGCACCTGCGCGCGCAGCGGCCCGACAAGGTCGGCCACCTGTTCGTTCCTGGCACACAGGTCGACATCATCGGCTCCGATGTCACGATCACGCAGACCCTCTATACGGATGCCGAGATCGAGCGCATCTTCCACGACAAATGGACCTACCTCGCCGAGCAGCGCGACAGTCGGCAAGACGAGGTCCGCGCCGAGGAGTCGCGGCGTGCGGCAGTACTCCCGCCTGCGGAGATGCTCGCGGCGATCAAGGAGTGGTGGGAGCCGCTGCTGCGGCGCGCACGCACCATCCGAGACGGCGTGGGCGGCAACGTGCGGTTCCGCATCGGCGAACTCGATATGGTCGTCGACTTCCCGAAGGCAAAGGTGCGCGAGTACGCGGGGGAGGAGTGCATCTACTGGTACACGATCCCCGCTGACCTCGTCTCGACCAACATCGCCGACCATGAGATCGACTGGTCGAACTCGATCTTCCTGTCGATGCAATTCTCGGTGGGACGCAGCGGCAAATTCAACGAGTTCCTCACCACGTTCCTGAAGTGTCTCTCGCGCGATCGAATCGAGTACGTGGAGAACTGGTATGCCGAGCAGTCGGACCAGACAGAAGATGTGCAGCTCGAGGACTGGGTCCTCCAGCGACGCTGCCCGCACCTGCGGGCCGACCTTACTAAGACCGGCAAGATCGAGGACGGCGTGCTGACCTGCTCGCTGCACGACTGGAAGTGGGACCTTGGCAGCGGCAAGTGTCTGACGACGACGGGGCATCCCATCCGGTCGCAGCGGATCACCGAGACGGCTGACGCGCCTGCCACTGCCTGACGAGCGCTTCCGGTAGGCTCGAAGCACAGCAACCTTTAACACCGTCCTGTGAGGCGGAGAAGGGAGCGACGATGAGCACCCGCGCAGTCATGCAGGATGCCGACATCTCACGCGCTCTGACGAGAATCTCTCACGAGATCATCGAATCCAATCGCGGCGCGGGCGAGCTCGTCCTCCTCGGCATCCCGACCCGTGGGGTCCCACTGGCAGAGCGCATCGCTGCGCTCATCGGCGACTTCACCGGCCAGACGGTGCCCGTCGGCTCGATCGACGTCACGATGTACCGCGACGACCTGCACCGCAATCCGACGCGGACTCCCCACCCGACGCGCATCCCGGACTCAGGCATCGACGGGAAGACCGTTGTCCTGGTCGACGACGTGCTCTTTTCAGGGCGCAGCATCCGGGCAGCCCTCGATGCCCTCCAAGACATCGGCAGACCCGCCGCCGTGCGCCTCGCGATCCTCGTCGACCGCGGACACCGCGAGTTGCCGATCCGCCCCGACTTCGTCGGCAAGAACCTTCCCAGCTCGCGCTCGGAGCACGTCGCCGTGCGCCTGCGGGAGATTGATGGTGAAGACGAGGTGAGCATCCGATCATGAGGAACCTGCTCGATACCGCCACCCTGAGCCGGGCCGACGCGCTGCGGATCCTGGACACCGCGGAGGATATGTCAGACACGCAGCGCCGGGAGATCAAGAAGCTTCCGACCCTGCGCGGCAAGACCGTCGTCAACCTGTTCTTCGAGGACTCGACCCGCACGCGCATTTCCTTCGAGGCAGCAGCCAAGCGCCTCTCCGCTGATGTCATCAACTTCGCCGCGAAAGGCTCGTCTGTCTCCAAGGGCGAGTCTCTTCAGGACACTGCGCAGACGCTCCAGGCAATGGGCGCGGATGCCGTCGTCATCCGACACGGCGCATCAGGCGCGCCCCACACCCTTGCCACGAGCGGCTGGATCAGTGCGGGAGTTGTAAACGCCGGTGACGGCACGCACGAGCACCCCACCCAGGCCCTGCTTGACGCCTTCACAATGCGCAAGCGTCTGTACGGAGATGACAGCCGGGGACGGGATCTCACCGGCACCCGGGTCGCAATCGTCGGCGACGTTCTCCACTCCCGCGTTGCGCGCTCGAACATGTGGCTGCTGCACACGCTGGGAGCGCACGTCACCCTTGTCGCCCCTCCGACGCTCGTGCCGCAGGATGTTTCGGCCTGGCCTGCCGACGTCGTCTACGACCTCGATGAAGCAATCGCCGCCGCACCCGACGTCCTGATGCTGCTGCGCATCCAGCTGGAGCGCATGAACGCCGCGTACTTCCCGAGCGAGCGAGAGTACGCGCGCAGATGGGGGTTTGATGCTCGGCGGCTCGCAGCCCTGGGCGCCGATAGCATTGTGATGCACCCGGGCCCGATGAATCGCGGACTCGAAATCTCAGCCGAAGCGGCCGATTCGGCTCAATCGACGGTCCTGGAACAGGTAGCCAATGGCGTGTCGGTGAGGATGGCGGTGCTCTACCTGCTGCTGGCGGGTTCGACGACAACACCAGCGACGACATCGACAGGTGAGGAACGAGCATGAACGAGGTCCTCCTGGTCCGCGGGGTCGAACTCGTAGACGGCAGCCGCACGGATCTGATCGTTCACGACGGAATGATCGTGGAGACAGGCGCCGGGCTCGACAAGCCCGGAGCTCGCGTCATCGACGCGTCAGGGCTCATCGCGCTTCCTGGGCTCGTCGACCTGCACGTCCATTTCCGCGAGCCCGGGTTCGAGGCATCTGAGACGATCCTGACGGGCTCTCGGGCGGCAGCCGCTGGCGGATTCACCACCGTCTTCACGATGCCGAACACCTCCCCGGTGGCCGACACCGCCGGCGTGGTGGAGCAGGAACTCGCCCTCGGAGAGGCCGCTGGCTACGTGACCGTGCAGCCCATCGGTGCTGTCACCGTAGGGCAGAAGGGCGAGCGTCTCGCCGAGCTCGGGGCAATGGCGGCCTCCCGGGCCCGGGTCCGTGTGTTCAGCGACGACGGGTTCTGCGTCTGGGACCCCGTCATCATGCGCCGCGCCCTCGAGTACGTGAAGGCTTTCGGTGGCGTGATCGCTCAGCACGCACAGGATCCGCGGCTCACCGAAGGGGCGCAGATGAACGAGGGTGTCGTGTCGGCCGAGCTCGGCCTCGCGGGATGGCCAGCTGTCGCCGAGGAGGCCATCATCGCGCGTGATGTGCTGCTCGCAGAGCACGTCGGGTCGCGCCTGCACGTCTGTCACCTCTCGACGGCGGGGTCGGTCGACATCATCCGCTGGGCCAAGAAGCGCGGAATCGACGTGACTGCCGAGGTGACGCCCCACCACCTGCTGCTCACCGAGGACCGGGTCCGCGGGTATGACGCCCGATTCAAGGTCAACCCGCCGCTTCGCACCACCGAAGACGTCGAAGCCGTGCGGGAGGGTCTCGCCGACGGCACGATCGACATCGTTGCCACCGACCATGCGCCGCATCCGAGCGAGACCAAGGCGTGCGAGTGGCAGGCTGCATCTCACGGAATGGTCGGCCTTGAGAGCGCGCTCCGCATCGTGCACAGCACCATGGTGGAGACCGGTCGCATGACCTGGAGCGATGTGGCGCGCACGATGGCGGCAGCGCCGGCGCGGATCGGGAGCCTCAGCGGGCACGGAACCCCCGTGGCCGCTGGTAACCCGGCGTCGTTCACGCTCTACGACCCGGCTCCGACCCGCACGTTCTCGGTCGATGACCTTCGAGGACGTAGCCGAAACTCGCCCTACCTCGGGGAAGAACTACCCGGCGAAATCCGGTGGACGATCAATCGCGGCACCGTGACTGTCGCAGACGGGGCGCTTCTCGAGACGCCAGGAGTCCTGTCATGACCCGTGAGGCCGCCGTCCTGGTGATGGTCGCCGTGGCCGTCGTGCTGCTGGGGCTCGCCGCCTGGGGCTGGGTGCGTCGTGCCCGCCGTGATCGGACGCCCCTCATCCAGCCAGCCGAGTTGAACGATGCCGACGTACTCCGCGAGACGATCGACGCGCTCTACGTCGCGACCACGGTCCATGACGCTCCGCTCGAACGGATCGCGGCGCCGGGCCTCGGCTATCGATCACCGGCGACTGTCACCGTGACGGATTCCGCTGTCGCGCTGGACCTGACCAACCAGCCGCGCATCACCATCGGGGCCGACCGGATCAGCGCCGTAACCCAGGCAACCCTCACGATCGATCGTGTCGTCGAGAAGGACGGCCTCGTCCGTCTGAGCTGGCTCGCCGACACGGGTGTGGTCGTCGACACGTATCTGCGCCCTCGGGAGACGTCGGCCCGGCACCTGGCCGACGTTCTCGCGCCCCTGGCCACTGCACCTGACCCCTCCACCGCAACCGGAGATTCCGAATGAGCTTGTTCACCACCGATCCCGCCGTGCTCGTCCTCGAGGACGGCACTCGATTCCGCGGCCACGCCTACGGCGCACGGGGAATGGCCCTCGGCGAGGTCGTCTTCGCAACCGGCATGACCGGCTACCAGGAGACCCTTACCGATCCGTCGTACGCGGGCCAGATCGTGCTGCAGACAGCTCCTCACATCGGCAACACGGGGATGAACGACGAAGACCCTGAGTCACGCCGGATCTGGGTCGCCGGCTACATCGTGCGCGACCCCTCACGTGTGGTGTCGAACTGGCGTGCTGACGAATCCCTCGACGAGGCGCTTGAGCGCGACGGCATCGTTGGAATCAGCGGGATCGATACCCGCGCCGTGACCCGTCACATCCGTTCGGCGGGGTCGATGCGGGGCGGTGTGTTCTCGGGGGATGCTGCAGCCCTCGATGCCGAGGAGCACCTGCGCCTGGTCCGCGACGCGCCATTGATGGCCGGTCAGAACTTGTCGGCATCCGTATCGGTGAGCGCACCCGAGGTGACTGCCGCAACCGCAGAGCGGCTCGGGTCGCTCGCTGTGATCGACCTCGGTATCAAGAAGGCCACGATCGACAACCTCGCGGCGCGCGGGTTCGACGTTCACGTGTTGCCGCAGGATGCGACGATCGACGACATCCGGGCGCTCGACCCGGTCGGCGTCTTCTACTCGAACGGTCCGGGTGACCCGTCGGCCTCAGCCGATCACGTGTCGCTCCTGCGATCCGTCCTCGATGATCGAGTTCCGTTCTTCGGCATCTGCTTCGGAAATCAGCTGCTCGGCCGCGCCCTCGGACTGGAGACGTACAAGCTGCCGTTCGGCCACCGGGGCATCAACCAGCCGGTCCTCGACAAGCAGACCGGCCGCGTCGAGATCACCGCCCACAATCACGGCTTCGCGGTCGATGCCCCCCTCGATGAGCCCTTCGACAGTCCCCAGGGCTACGGTCGCATCGAGGTGAGCCATATCGGTCTCAACGATCGCGTCGTCGAAGGGCTTCGCGCCCTCGACATCCCGGCGTTCTCGGTGCAGTACCACCCCGAAGCTGCCGCCGGCCCGCACGATGCCAACTACCTGTTCGACCGGTTCGCCGACCTCGTTCGCGCGAACCTCAGCACGAAAGAAGCGAATGCCTAAGCGCGACGACATCCGCTCCGTCCTGGTCATCGGCTCCGGTCCGATCGTCATCGGCCAGGCTTGTGAGTTCGACTACTCCGGAACCCAAGCCTGCCGCGTGCTGCGCGCCGAAGGTGTCCGGGTGATCCTGGTCAACTCGAACCCTGCCACGATCATGACCGACCCCGACTTCGCCGACGCGACGTACATCGAACCGATCACGCCCGAGGTCATCGAGACGATCATCGCGAAGGAGAAGCCCGACGCGATCCTGCCGACGCTCGGTGGCCAGACGGCTCTGAACGCCGCGATGGCGTTGCACGACCGCGGCATTCTCGAGAAGTACGACGTCGAGCTCATCGGGGCGAAGGTGGACGCGATCCGCAAAGGCGAAGACCGCCAGATCTTCAAGGAGCTGGTCATCGAAGCGGGCGCGGATGTCGCCGCGAGCCGCATCTGCCACACGATGGATGAGGTTCTCGCCGGCGCCGAGGAACTGGGCTATCCGCTCGTCGTGCGCCCCTCGTTCACGATGGGCGGTCTCGGTTCCGGTTTCGCCTACACCGAGGCCGACCTGCGCCGCATCGCGGGCGCCGGCCTGCACGATTCGCCCACGCACGAAGTGCTGCTCGAGGAGTCGATCCTCGGGTGGAAGGAGTACGAGCTCGAGTTGATGCGCGACACCGCCGACAACACGGTCGTGGTGTGCTCGATCGAGAACGTCGACCCCGTCGGTGTCCACACCGGCGACTCGATCACCGTCGCGCCGGCGCTGACGCTGACCGACCGCGAATACCAGAAGATGCGCGACATCGGCATCGACATCATTCGCGCCGTCGGTGTCGACACGGGCGGCTGCAACATCCAGTTCGCCGTCGACCCGACGAACGGTCGCATCATCGTGATCGAGATGAACCCGCGCGTCTCTCGCTCCTCGGCGCTGGCGTCGAAGGCCACCGGCTTCCCGATCGCGAAGATCGCCGCGAAGCTCGCCATCGGGTACCGACTCGATGAGATCCCCAACGACATCACCAAGGTCACACCGGCAAGCTTCGAGCCCACGCTCGACTACGTCGTCGTGAAGGTCCCGCGCTTCAACTTCGAAAAGTTCCCGGCCGCCGACACGACGCTCACCACGACCATGAAGTCGGTCGGCGAAGCGATGGCGATCGGCCGCAATTACGCGACGGCGCTGCAGAAGGCGCTGCGGTCGCTCGAGAAGCGGGGCTCCAGCTTCCACTGGGGTCCCGAGGAGCGCAGCGTCGAGGAGTTGCTCGAGATCGCGCGCACGCCGACCGACGGCCGGATCGTCGTCCTCCAACAGGCCCTGCGTAAGGGCGCGACAGTCGAGCAAGCGTTCGAGGCTACCGCGATGGATCCGTGGTTCCTCGACCAGATCGTGCTCATCAATGAGGTCGCGGCCTTCATCGCCGCGGCGGGCGAGCTGGATGCCGAAACGCTGCGCATCGCCAAGGAGCACGGTTTCAGCGACGCGCAGATCGCCGAGCTGCGCGGGATCACCGAGACCGAGGCCCGCGGCATCCGACACGGCCTCGACATCCGCCCCGTGTACAAGACCGTGGACACCTGCGCTGGTGAGTTCCCCGCGCTGACCCCGTACCACTACTCCAGCTATGACGCCGAGACAGAGGTCATGCCCTCCGAGCGCACCAAGGTCGTGATCATCGGATCGGGACCGAACCGCATCGGTCAGGGTGTCGAGTTCGACTACTCGTGCGTGCACGCCTCGTTCGCCTTGAGCGACGCGGGCTTCGAGACGATCATGGTCAACTGCAACCCCGAGACCGTGTCCACCGACTACGACACCTCTGACCGGCTCTATTTCGAGCCCCTCACGCTCGAAGACGTCCTCGAAGTGCTGCACGCCGAGGCGCGCTCGGGAACGATCCTCGGCGTCATCTGCCAGCTGGGCGGACAGACACCGTTGGGACTTGCCAAGGGGATCGAAGCGGCCGGTTACACGATCCTCGGCACGAGCCCCACGGCGATCGATCTCGCTGAGGAGCGGAGCCTCTTCAGCGGCATCCTCGCCGACGCGGGACTCGTCGCGCCGCGCCATGGCACCGCGGTCGACGCCGAGGGCGCCGTTGCCGTGGCCGAAGACATCGGGTACCCGGTGCTTGTCCGTCCGAGCTTCGTGCTCGGTGGACGCGGCATGGAGATCGTGTACGACACCGCGAGCCTGCGCGACTACTTCGTGCGCGTCGCCGACCAAGCCATCATCGGCCCCGGAATGCCGCTCCTGGTCGACCGCTTCCTTGACGACGCAATCGAGATCGACGTCGACGCGCTCTACGACGGCCACCAGCTCTACATCGGGGGCGTGATGGAGCACCTCGAGGAGGCCGGCATCCACTCCGGTGACTCCAGCTGCACGCTGCCGCCCGTGTCGCTCGGACGCACCGAGATCGATCGGGTTCGCGAGGCGACGCTCGCCATTGCGGCCGGCGTTGGGGTCCGAGGGCTCCTGAACGTTCAGTTCGCGATCAGCGCGGGCGTGCTCTACGTCATCGAGGCCAACCCGCGGGCCAGTCGCACCGTCCCGTTCGTGTCCAAGGCACTGGGGATTCCGCTTGCCAAGGCGGCCAGCCGCATCATGGCGGGCTCCACGATCGCCGATCTCATCGCTGAAGGGCTGCTGCCCGCATCCGATGGCTCACGCGTTCCCTTGGACGCCCCGGTCGCCGTGAAGGAAGCCGTTCTGCCCTTCAAGCGGTTCCGCACCAAGGACGGACAGATCGTCGATTCAGTCCTTGGGCCTGAGATGCGTTCGACCGGTGAAGTCATGGGTATCGACCGCGACTTCCCCACGGCCTTCGCGAAGAGTCAGGCCGCCGCATACGGCGGGCTGCCGCTGGAAGGGACAGTCTTCATCTCGGTATCGGATGCTGACAAGCGAGCGGTGATCCTCCCTGCTCACCGGCTGCAGGAGCTCGGGTTCGAGCTGCTGGCCACGGAGGGCACGGCCGAGATCCTTGCGCGCAACGGGATCGCCGTCGAGGTCGTCAACAAATACTCGGCGACGCAAGCCTCGGGTGAGACCAATATCGTCGACCTCATCAATGAGGGCCGCATCGACATCGTCGTGAACACCCCGAGCGGCGGGATGGCCCGAGCTGACGGATACGAGATCCGCGCCGCTGCTGTGGCCGGTGACAAGGCCCTGTTCACGACGATGGCAGTCCTCGGCGCCGCAGTCAGCGCATTCCCCGTGCTCCGCGAGGGTTTCGAGGTCAAGAGCCTGCAGGACTACGCACGCGAGAGGGCAGAACGCGCGTGAGGTCGTTCGGTTCGCGCCTGTGGGAGACGCTCGGTCGGTCTGGCCCGTTGTGCGTGGGTATCGACCCTCACGGGAGTCTGCTCGATTCCTGGGGCCTGGATTCCACCGCCGAGGGAGCGCGGCACTTCGGACTCCGCGTGGTGGAGGCGTGCGCGGGTCGGGTCGGCATCGTCAAGCCGCAGGTTGCGTTCTTCGAGCGCTACGGCGCGGCCGGGTTCGCGGCACTTGAAGACGTCATGGCGGCCGCGCGTGCGGCCGGGCTGATCGTCATTGCAGACGCCAAGCGCGGCGACATCGGAACCACGATGGACGGCTATGCCGCGGCCTGGCTCGAACCCGGCTCTCCGCTCGAGGCTGATGCTGTGACACTGAGCCCGTACCTCGGCCCCGACTCGCTCTACGCCACGGTCACGACGGCGATCCGCCGCGAGAAGGGCGTCTTCGTTCTCGCAGCGACGAGCAATCCGGAAGGCAGGCCCATACAGACCGCACTCACCAGCGATGATTCGGGGCCCGATGACGAGCGCGTCGCGGCGCGGGTAGCTCGCGAGATCGGTTCCCTCAACATCGGTCTGCCCGGGGCGCTCGGTTCGGCGGGACTCGTGGTCGGCGCAACCGTCGACCGCGCTGCATTCGGGCTCACCGACGTCGTCCTCGCCGGAACACCGATCCTGGCGCCCGGCTTCGGCGCGCAGGGCGCGCAGCCGGCCGATCTGCAGCGTCTTTTCGGCTACGTGGCAGCCAATGTCATCGCGTCCGAGAGCAGAAGCATCCTCGCCGTCGGCCCCGACCGCCTGGCCTCGCGTATCGAGGAGCGCGCAGCGCTGTACCCGCGAACCAGCCATGACTGAGCGCCCCGCCCCTCCCGAGGTCGACCGCCTCGCAGCATCCCGTCGGGCCGTCGCCGCCAGGCGGGAGCGTGCCTCGTTGAAACAGGATGTCGCAACTCGCGTGATCAGCCCGCAAGAGCTGCTCCGCCGCGCGCTTGCCGCCCCGGATTCACCTGCGGGCGCGATGCGTGTCACAGAATTCCTCACCGCAATCCCTGCGATCGGCGTCGGCAAGCGGGACAGAATCCTCGACCATCTGCAGATTTCGCCCGTGAAGCGACTCGGCGGCCTCGGCCGCAGGCAGCAGCAGGCTCTGCGTGCGTTTCTCGATGAGCGCCTGCCCGAGCCGCATCCACGCGCTGACCGGTCGGCCCTGGTGGTGCTCGCGGGACCCACCGCGGTCGGCAAAGGGACCGTGGCGCAGCACATCCGCGCTCACCACCCCGAGATCCACCTGTCCATCTCGGCTACGACCCGCCCGGCCCGTCCGGGGGAGCGTGACGGAGAGCATTACTACTTCGTCGACGATGCGGAGTTCGATCGGCTCATCGCAGATGGCGAGCTTCTCGAGTGGGCAACGGTCCACAACGCGTACCGCTACGGCACTCCGCGTGCACCGATCCGTGCCGCGCTCGATCGCGGTCAGGCGGTGCTGCTCGAGATCGATCTGCAGGGCGCACGGCAGGTGCGTGCGGCCCAACCTGACGCAACGCTGGTGTTCCTTCTCCCACCCAGCTGGGACGAGTTGGTCAGCCGATTGATCGGACGCGGCACCGAGGACACGGAGGAACGCGCGCGACGCCTCCGCACAGCGCGCGTCGAGTTGGCGGCCCAGGATGAGTTCGATTACCGCGTCGTGAACGCCGACGTCGCCGTTGCGGCGCGCGAGGTCGTAGAATTGATGAATGCGCCCGCGCGCTGAGCGCGACTGCGGCGCCACAGACCTCTCACCGACATCCGTCGCCAGCGAAGGGATTCCGCCATGGCCGGGAACAACAAGGGCATCATCGACCCCCCCATCGACAGCCTTCTCGAGAAGGTTGACTCGAAGTACCAGCTGGTGATCTACGCATCAAAGCGCGCCCGCCAGATCAACGACTACTACTCCGACCTGCACGAGGGAAACCTCTTCGACAACGTGGGACCGCTGGTTGATTCAACCGTCGAGGACAAGCCGCTGACCATCGCGCTCCACGAGATCAACGAAGACAAGCTTCGCCTCCGTCCGATCGACTGACGGTCACCTGTTCGCGCGCCGGTGTCGTAGGCCGGCGCGATACTGATCGGCGTCCACTACTGACGGGAGCTCCATGACCGCGTTGCGTCTGTTTACGTCCGAGTCGGTCACGGAAGGTCACCCCGACAAGATCTGCGACCAGATCTCTGACAGCATCCTCGACGCCATCCTGAGTGAGGATCCGACCGGGCGCGTCGCGGTCGAGACCCTCGTCACCACCGGACTGGTGCATGTCGCGGGTGAGGTGAGCACGTCCGCGTACGTCGAGATTCCCGCGATCGTTCGCGATGTGGTCAACCGCATCGGATACACCTCGAGCGAGACTGGGTTCGACGGCGACTCGTGCGGCGTGAGCATCTCCATCGGCGCGCAGTCCTCCGACATCGCGTCGGGTGTGAACAAGGCCTTCGAGCAGCGTGAACGCGGATCATCCGACCCTCGTGACGAGCAGGGCGCGGGCGACCAGGGCATCATGTTCGGCTATGCGACGACCGAGACGCCTCAGCTGATGCCGATGGCCGCGTGGACGGCGCACCGCATGGCTGAGCGCCTCGCCGAATCGCGACGCTCAGGTGCGCTGCCGTTCCTGCGTCCCGACGGCAAGACGCAGGTCACCCTCGGCTTCGAGGGGGCCGTGCCGCGCACCGTCGAGTCCGTGGTGCTCTCGACCCAGCACCACCCTGACATCTCGCAAGAAGACCTGCGCGCCCAGGTGCAGGAGACCGTCATCGATCCGGTTCTGGAGAGCACTGGACTCGATCTTTCCGCGGTCACCTACTACATCAATCCCGCTGGTCCGTTCGTGATCGGCGGCCCGAAGGGCGATGCGGGCCTCACGGGCCGGAAGATCATCATCGACACCTATGGCGGTGCCTCGCGCCACGGAGGCGGAGCCTTCAGCGGGAAGGACCCCTCGAAGGTCGACCGCTCTGCTGCCTACGCCATGCGGTGGGTCGCGAAGAACGCCGTGGCCGCAGGACTTGCTGATCGGCTCGAGGTGCAGGTCGCCTACGCCATCGGCAAGGCCGCTCCGGTCGGCCTGTACGTCGAGACGTTCGGAACCGGTCACGTGGCCGACGACATCATCACGACGGCGATTCTTGACGTGTTCGACCTGCGCCCGAAGGCGATCATCGACCAGCTCGATCTGCTTCGCCCGATCTATGCGCAGACCGCAGCCTACGGGCACTTCGGTCGAGAACTCGCCGACTTCACGTGGGAGCGCACGGACCGCGTCGACGACCTGCGCTCAGCCGCCGGTCTCTGACATGACCGCTCGGCGCATCGCGCGAGTGCTCCTGGATTCCCCGCTGCCCCAACTGGATCGGCTCTTCGACTACGAGATTCCCGACGAGCTGGTACCTGAGGCTCACGAGGGCGTCCGAGTACGCGTGCCGCTTCGTGCGGCCGGCCGGATCGTGGACGGCTTCATCGTGGAGCTGGACGACGAACCGTCCGCTGACCGCCCCCTGTCGGAGGTCGAGTCCGTCATCTCTTCGGTACCCGTGCTGCCACGGCGGCTCTACGACCTCGCACGAAAGGTCGCCGACCGGTCGGCAGGGTCGGCATCCGACATCCTGCGCCTGGTCGTACCGCGACGGATGGTGCGAGCCGAGCGTTCATGGCAGAACGCCGAACGAGCGGGCGTCCCCGAGGTGTCGGCATCCACTGCAGAATGGGCGGCAACTGCCCTCGCAAGCTTCCCCGGCGCGGCCGATTCGCTCACCCGGGGCGCGCGCATCGCCCTGACGGCGCCGACGGCGCCGGTAACGCCCGATTCGCCCGCACCGGGGTGGGTGGGAATCCTCGCTGCCGCGGCCGCGAGGCTGCTCGTGGCAGGACGCAGCAGCATCCTCGTCGTGCCCGACCACCGAGACCTCGACCAACTCGAGCAGGGCCTGATCGCGCACGGACTCGGCGAGGCACTCATCCGGACGGATGCCGCTCAGAGCGCCCCTGCCCGCTACGGCGCGTATCTGCGGGTGCTCGAGCCCACGCCCTCGATCGTGATCGGCAACCGATCGGCCGTGTACGCGCCCGTCCACGCGCTGGGCCTGATCGCTGTCTGGGACGATGGCGACCCGCTGCTGCGTGAACCGCTGTCACCGGGCGTCCACGCCCGTGACGCCGCGCTGGTCAGACAGGAGCAGGAGCAGTTTGCGCTTGTCTTCGCCGGGTTCACCCGCACCACCGACGTCCAACGTCTTGTCGATATCGGGTGGGTGGAGGAGCTGCGCGCATCCCGTCCAGCGGCTCCACGCGTGGTGCTCACACCTCTGCGCGAGGGGGAGACCGGGACCGCGCGGATCCCCTCTGCGGCGTTCACCGCCGCGCGCGAGGCAGTTCGGAGCGGTCCAGTTCTGGTGCAGGTCTCTCGCCCCGGGTACGCTCCGGTGCTCGCCTGCGCGGAGTGCCGGCATCCCGCGCGCTGTCGCGCCTGCGGCGGACCGCTTCATGCCGGAGCGCGAGGGGCAACACCAACCTGTTCTGCGTGCGGACGCCGCGCTGAAGGCTGGACCTGCGCCTCCTGCGGTGGCGCGCGCTTCCTGCTCATCGGCTCCGGGAGCCGCCGCACCGCGGAGGAACTCGGACGCGCCTTCCCCGGCATCCGGATCATCGTCTCGGATGCCGATCATCCTGTTCTCGATGTGCCAGAGACACCGGCGCTCGTCATCGCGACGCGTGGCGCGGAGCCTCGGGCCGCGCGTGGATACCGCGCGGTGCTGCTCTTGGACGGCGAACGGATGCTGCTCGCTGATGATCTGCGGATCGCCGAGCACTGTCTACGCTGGTGGTCAAACGCGGCCGCCTTGGCTGGACCAGGTGCGCCGGTGCACCTGGTCGGGGTCGCTGGGGCTCTCGGCCGAGCACTGGCGACCTGGTCCCAGCCTGCCTTCGCACGCGCCGAGCTCGCCGAACGCGCAGAGCTGCGAATGCCTCCCGCGGTTCGGGTTGCCTCGCTGGAGGGGTCTCGGCCGGCGGTGGAGACCGCGCTGGCCACCGTGCGGTCGGATGTGCCGGGGCTGCGGGCCAGCGACGTGCTCGGGCCTGTGCCGCTGCCGACCACCGGCTCGCACGATGGCGACGTGCGCGCGCTCGTGCGCTGCGATTATCACGATGGACCCGCCCTCGCGCGTTCCCTGCGCGCGGCTCTGGTTGCCGCAGCGCTGCGGGGGCGCCGCTCACGTAGTCGCGGCGGCGCACGCGCGACGCTGCGCATCCGTCTCGACCTGCCCGACCTGAACCTGGAGACACAGCAATGAGAATCGTGTTCGCCGGAACGCCCGAGCCGGCCGTGCCGTCGCTACGCGCCCTCGTCGACGCCGGTCACGAGGTGCCTCTCGTGATCACGCGGCCCGACGCGCAGATCGGTCGCCGCCGCGTCGTGACACCTTCGCCGGTGGCTACCGCCGCTGACACGCTCGGCCTGTCGGCGCATCGCACCGCACGCCTCGACGATGTAGCGCTCGAGGCGGTGCGCGCTGCTCACCCCGACCTGGGCGTGATCGTCGCCTACGGCGGCCTCGTCCGCGAACCCCTGCTCTCGACGCCTCGGCACGGCTGGATCAACCTCCACTTTTCGGCCCTGCCCCGGTGGCGGGGGGCTGCTCCCGTGCAGCACGCCATCATCGCGGGAGACCCCGAGGTGGGCGTCGACGTCTTCCAGCTGACGGCAGGCCTTGACGAGGGAGACATCTTCGGCGAGGTGCGCTTTCCACGCCCGATTGAGGCGACGGCGGGGGAGCTGCTCGCGACCCTCGCGGATGCAGGAGCAGAGCTCTTGACCACGGTCGTCGGCCAGATCGCAGACGGCACTGCGCGATCCCGCCCTCAAGCGGGCGACCCAAGCTATGCGCCGAAGCTCTCGATCGAGGACGGTCGCGTCGACTGGCAGCAAAGTCGGGAGCAGATCATGTCACGGATCCTCGGCGTGACCCCAGAGCCCGGTGCCTTCGCGACCGCGCAGGACGCGCGGCTGAAGATCCTCGCCGCCGTGCCGGCAACCTCCGAAGCGCCACGGTTGCGCCCCGGGCTGGTCGCAGCTCACGCGAAGCAAGTGATCGTCGGAACCGGTAGCGATCCGATCGCACTGTTGCGTGTCCAGCCAGCGGGGAAGCCCGCGATGGATGCCAGAGATTGGTGGCGCGGTGCACGGCTGAGCGAGCTGCAGTTCGATACTGACGCTCAGATGACCGGCGATGTCGGAGCCACGGCATGAGCGGCGCACCGTCGGCCCGCCGAGTCGCCTTCGACACGCTGCGTGCGGTCCACGACGCCGACGCGTACGCGAACCTCGTCCTGCCGACAGCCATCGCCCGGGCACGACTGAGCCCGGCAGATGCCGCGCTCGCGACGGAGCTGACATACGGGACCCTGCGGCAACAGGGAACCTGGGATGCTGTCATCGCTGTCGCTGCCAACCGGCCGGCCGAGAGCGTCGACCCGCCAGTCCTGGACATCCTGCGGCTCGGGGTGCATCAACTCTTGGCCACGAGGGTCCCGCCGCACGCGGCAGTCAACGAGTCGGTTGCTCTTGCGCGTTCCAGTGCGGGGGAGCGCGCTGTCGGTTTCGTCAATGCTGTGCTGCGCAGAATCGGCGAAGCGGATGCCGCGACCTGGATCTCCCGCGCCGAAGAGGCTGCACGCTCCGACGACGAGCGCCTCTCGGTGCGCACCTCCCACCCGGTGTGGGTTATCCGGGCTCTCCGGCGCGCTCTCGACGACGAAGGGCGCGCGGGCGAACTGCTCGATCTTCTCGTGGCCGACAACGACTCGCCCGGCGTCACGATGACGGCTCTCCCGGGGCTTGCCACCGTTCCTGAAGAGTCGGAGCCGACATCCTTCTCGCCCTATGGGTTCCGAGCACCGGCCGGGGATCCCGGCAGGCTCGTGGCAGCCTCGAACGGGGCGCTGCGCGTCCAGGACGAGGGATCCCAGCTCGCAGCCCTCGCCCTGTCGGAGGTCGACACGGTGCGATCCGGGGAGCGCTGGCTCGACCTGTGCGCGGGCCCGGGCGGAAAGACCGCGCTGCTGGCTGCCCGCGTGCTGCAGGCGCGGGAGGCGGGGACCCCGGTCGACCTGGAGGCGAACGAAGTCTCGTCCACGCGCGCCGGGTTGGTTCGTCGATCCCTCGAGCCGATCCCGTTCGAGGTTGTCGTCTCTGAGGAAGACGGCAGGGAAAGGGCAGGCGCCGACGCGTACGACCGGATCCTCGTCGACGCGCCCTGCACGGGCTTGGGTGCCTTGCGCCGCCGACCAGAGTCGCGCTGGCGCAAGTCCCCGCAGGATGTCGCACCGCTGGCCGACCTGCAGCGCGAACTGCTCTCTGCCGCGGTGACCGGGCTCCGGCCGGGCGGTGTCGTCGCTTATGTGACGTGCTCGCCGCACCTCGTCGAGACCCGCGATGTGGTGGCGGCGGTGCTGGATCAGCACCGAGACAAGCTGGACGAGCTGGACGCGCGAGACGTACTGCGCCGGGTGTCGCGGAGCACGCTGGACCTGGCGAGCCCGACGGGCGGCGGGGGGCGAGCGCAGTTGTGGCCCCACCGGCACGGCACCGATGCGATGTCGATCACGCTCCTGCGACGGCGCAGCTGACAGGCACACTCGCCCATAATGGACGGGTGAGTTCCCCCGACGCCGCGACGCATGATCTTGCGGTGCGCATCAATCCCAGCATCCTTGCCGCCGACTTCGTCAACATGCAGGCGGAGCTGCAGCGCATCGCCGCCGCCGACTTCGTCCACGTCGACGTCATGGACAACCATTTCGTTCCGAACCTCACGTTCGGACCACAGATGGTTGAGAGGATCCACGCGACGTCTCCCGTGCCGCTGGATGTTCACCTCATGATCGACGATGTGGACCGCTGGGCCCCGGGCTACGCCGAGATCGGCGCGGCTTCCGTGACCTTCCACACGGAGGCCACGTCAGAGCCGGTGGCTCTCGCCCGGCGGTTGCGCTCTCTCGGCGCACGCGCCGGAATCGCGCTCAAGCCGGCTACGCCGGTCGAGCCGCTCTTCGATGTTCTCGACGAGTTCGACCAGATCCTCGTGATGACCGTCGAACCGGGGTTTGGCGGTCAGTCGTTCATGGCCGACATGATGCCGAAGCTCCGCCTGCTCGCCGACGAATGCCACCGGCGCGGCTCTGCGGTCTGGCTGCAAGTGGACGGCGGCATCTCGCCGTCCACGATCGAGCAGGCTGCCGCAGCAGGTGCCGATACGTTCGTCGCCGGATCAGCCGTGTTCGGGGCAGATGACCCGGAAGCCGCGATCGTGAGCCTGCGCTCCCGCGGGGCCCACGCTCATCGGCACTGACCGGGCTACCCGCGCGGTTCGCTACCCTGGCATAGTGAAGTCGTTCGAGGAGCTGTTCGCCGAGTTGACGGTGAAGGCGCAGACCCGTCCCGAGGGGTCGGGGACCGTCGCCGAGCTCGATGCAGGCATCCACACGATCGGCAAGAAGATCGTCGAAGAGGCCGCCGAGGTGTGGATGGCCGCCGAGTACGAGTCGGATGAGGCCGCAGCCGAAGAAATCTCGCAATTGCTGTATCACCTGCAGGTGCTGATGCTGGCGAAGGGGATCTCGCTCGAGGACGTGTACCGACATCTCTGAACCCGTCGCCTCTTCCGCTTCGACCCGAAAGACCCCCATGCTCCGAATCGCCGTGCCCAACAAGGGTTCGCTGGCCGAGACATCGGCCGCCATGCTCACCGAAGCTGGATACACCGGCAGGCGTGATCCGAAGGATCTCCACGTCATTGATCCCGCCAACGAGGTCGAGTTCTTCTATCTGCGTCCGCGCGACATCGCGACCTACGTCGGATCCGGGGCCCTGGATGTCGGCATCACCGGTCGGGATCTTCTTCTGGATGCCCGGATGCCGGCGCGCGAGATCGAATCCCTGGGATTCGCGGACTCGACGTTCCGGTTCGCGGGGCCTCCCGGACGCTTCACCGACCTCGCTGACCTCGAGGGAATGCGCGTCGCCACCGCCTACCCCGGTCTCGTGGACTCGTTCCTCGATGAACGGGGGATCGCGGTCGATCTCGTTCCGTTGGACGGTGCTGTCGAGTCGGCGGTGCGGTTGGGCGTGGCGGATGCCGTCGCCGATGTCGTCTCGACGGGCACGACACTCAAGCAGGCGGGGCTCGAGATCTTCGGCCCCGTGCTCCTGGAGTCGGAAGCCGTCCTCATCGGAGGGCCACGGGAGGTCGAGGGGACCGAAACGCTCCTGCGGCGGCTCCGCGGTGTGATGGTTGCCCGCCGGTACGTTCTCATCGACTACGACCTGCCGGCAGACCTCGTCGACCGAGCAGTGGACATCGCGCCCGGCATCGAGTCGCCGACGATCTCGCCACTACGGGACCCGTCGTGGGTGGCAGTGCGCGTCATGAGTCCGCGCAAGGGCGTCAATCAGGTGATGGACGCCCTGTACGGCATCGGTGCTCGCGCCATCCTGGTAACCGAGATTCACGCGGCGAGGCTCTAGATGGCTGTTGCGACGCGCGTCATCCCGTGCCTCGACGTCGCCGCCGGGCGCGTGGTGAAGGGCGTCAACTTCCTGAACCTTCGCGACATGGGCGACCCTGTGGAGTTGGCGGCTGCGTACTTCCGCCAGGGCGCTGATGAGATCACGTTCCTCGATGTCACCGCGACTGTCGACGAGCGTGCAACGACATACGACGTGGTCCAGCGCACGGCAGAGGAGGTCTTCATCCCGCTCACCGTCGGGGGAGGGGTGCGTTCGGCAGACGATGTCGCTCGGCTGCTCGGGGTCGGCGCCGACAAGGTGGGGGTGAACTCGGCAGCGATCGCCCGGCCCGGACTCGTGGATGAGATCGCCGACCGCTTCGGAGCCCAGGTGCTCGTACTGTCCCTGGATGTGAAGCGCTCAGACGCCGTCGACTCGGGGTTCGTCGTCACGACCCACGGTGGGCGAACCGAGACGACTCTCGATGCGCTCACGTGGGCTCGCGAGGCCATCGATCGCGGCGCAGGCGAGCTCCTGGTCAACTCGATCGATGCTGATGGCACACGGGAGGGTTTCGATCTCGAGCTCGTCTCGCTGATGCGCGAGATCTCGTCAGTACCGGTGATCGCCTCCGGCGGCGCGGGATCGGTCGAGCATTTCGCACCGGCCGTGCACGCCGGAGCAGATGCGGTGCTGGCGGCCAGCGTCTTCCACACCGGTCAGCTCACCGTCGGTGACGTGAAGTCAGCGCTGGCAGCCGAGAACGTGGAGGTGCGAGCGTGACCGATCTCGAGGAGCGCATCGCGGCAGTCGCCTTCAATGCCGACGGTCTTGCGCCGGCCATCATCCAGCAGTGGGATACCGGCGAGGTGCTCATGCTCGGCTGGATGGATGCCGAAGCGCTCAGACGCACGCTCACGACCGGGCGCGTGACCTTCTGGTCTCGCTCGCGCCAGGAGTACTGGCGTAAGGGCGACACATCCGGACACGTGCAGTACGTACGCGGCGCGAAACTCGACTGCGACGGCGACGCGCTCCTGATCGAGGTCGAACAGATCGGTGCCGCCTGCCACACCGGAACGCGCAGCTGCTTCGACACGACCGACCTGCAGCCCGCCGTCACCCACGGGGACGCATGATCGCGCGGGCTCGGCTCATCGGCGTTGTCGGGTTGCTGATCGCGGGAGCGACGGGCCTCATCTCCTCGACTCAGACATGGCTGCTCGTGTCATTGAGCGATGGAGCCGCGGAACCGCTCGCCGTAGCCGGCGCATCTGCCGTGGTGCTCCTCGCGCCGCTGAGCCTGACGGCGCTCGCCCTCGGAGCTGCTCTGTCCATCGTCGGGCGGATCCTGCGTCCCGTATTCGGCGTGATCGGCGCCGTACTCGGGATAGCACTGGCAATCCTGACTGCGCCAATCGCCATCCAGGCACCGGTGAGTGCCGTCTCGGCAGAGGTGGCGGCCGTGACCGGCATCCGCGGTGAGAGTGCGATCGCGGAGCTTGTGGCAGGGATCACTGCCACGACCTGGCCCGCCATCACCCTCGTCGCGGCCGTCCTCATGGCAGCCGCGGGGATCTGGGTTCTCGCAACCGCGCGCCTCTGGCCCGAGGGCGGACGGCGGTACCAGTCAGAACGCGCCGAGCGACGCCGGAGCGGCGGGCCCCTCGATGCGATCGACTCGTGGGATGACCTCTCCCGTGGCGGGGACCCGACCACCTGACCGCTAGACTGACCACAGCCCGCGCACTACCGGAGGATATCCATGAGCAACCCCATCGGCGACCCCGGCCACGGACACTCGCCGGCGGCCTGGACGGCTGTCGTCATCATGCTCGCTGCCATCGCCCTGGGTACAGTGGCGTTCTTCCTCGAGATCGTCTGGCTGGTGTGGGCGTCGGTTGTCCTCGTCGTGGTGGGGGCGCTCGTCGGCTGGATCATGGCGAAGGTCGGCTACGGCGTAGGCGGCTCCAGGTACACCGCGAAAGAGCATTGAGCATGCTCGCCGACCTCACGGCCGGCGCTCTCGAGGACGCCCGGACGCGCGAAGCCGTGCGACCGCTCGCGGATGTCGAACGCGCCGCGCTTGCCCGCCCCGCTGCACTCCCGGCGCTGGCGCACCTTGCACCCGCAGAGCGTGTGCGCATCATCGCCGAGGTGAAGCGCGCAAGCCCCTCACGCGGTGATCTCGCCGACATCCCCGACCCGGCTCACCTCGCGTCGCTCTACGAGCGCGGCGGCGCGTCTGCCATCTCGGTCCTCACGGAGCAACGTCGGTTCAAGGGGAGTCTCGCCGATCTCGAGTCAGTCCGCGCCGCGGTATCTCTGCCGGTGCTGCGGAAGGACTTCGTATCCACCGAGTACCAGGTCTTCGAAGCCCGCGCCGCGGGTGCCGACATCGTTCTACTCATTGTCGCGGCCCTCGATCAGCCGGTGCTCGAGCGCCTGTTGCATCTGATCGAACAGCTCGGGATGACAGCCCTTGTCGAGACTCACTCACTCGAGGAGCTTCATCGTGCCGCCGACATCGGTGCGCGCCTGGTCGGTGTCAACGCACGAGACCTCTCCACGTTTCAACTCGACCGAGATCTGTTCGGGCGCCTGCGCGACTCGATCCCCGCTGATGCCATCGCCGTCGCGGAGTCGGCAGTACTGGCGCCGGCCGATGTCGCGCACTACCGGGCCGCCGGCGCGGATGTCGTGCTCATCGGCGAGGCGTTGGTGACCGGAGACCCCGTCGCGACCCTCACGACGTTCCTGGAGGCAGGATCATGACCACGAGCCTGCGCGAACAGCGCGGTCCCTTCTTCGGCGATTTCGGCGGACGTTTCATGCCCGAGTCGCTTATCGCCGCGATCGACGAGCTCACTGCCGAGTACGAAGCCGCTCGCATCGATCCGGCGTTCCACGCGGAGTTCGTCCGGCTGCTGAACTCGTACGCAGGCAGACCCTCGGCGCTCACCGAGGTGCCTCGGTTTGCCGAGCACACCGGGGTCGGCCGCGTCTTTCTCAAGCGCGAGGACCTGAACCACACCGGGTCCCACAAGATCAACAACGTGCTCGGACAGGCTCTGCTCACGCAGCGGCTGGGCAAGACGCGCGTCATCGCTGAGACCGGAGCCGGTCAGCACGGCGTTGCAACGGCGACGGCCGCTGCGCTGTTCGGTTTCGAGTGCACCATCTACATGGGCGAAGTCGACACGCAACGCCAGGCACTGAATGTCGCCCGTATGCGCCTGCTCGGCGCCGAGGTCATCCCGGTCACGACGGGGTCGAGGACGCTCAAGGATGCCATCAACGAGGCGTACCGCGACTGGGTAGCCAGCGTCGAGACCACCAACTACATCTTCGGAACAGCTGCCGGCCCGCACCCGTTCCCTGCGATGGTTCGCGATTTCCAGAAAGTCATCGGTGAAGAGGCGCGCGCTCAGCTTCTGGAGGAGATCGGACGGCTCCCCGATGCCGTCTTCGCCTGCGTTGGTGGCGGATCGAACGCGATCGGCATGTTCGATGCTTTCCTCGACGACGAGGGCGTCGCCCTCTACGGCGTCGAGGCGGCCGGCGATGGCGTCGACACGCCCCGGCACGCGGCATCCATCGAGCGAGGCACGCCGGGCATCTTGCACGGCGCCAAGACCTACGTTCTGCAGGACGAGGACGGCCAGACCGTCGAGTCACACTCGATCTCTGCGGGCCTGGATTATCCCGGAGTAGGGCCCGAACACGCCTGGCTTGCCGACATCGGTCGCGCGCACTACATCCCTGCCACCGACACCGAGGCGATGGAGGCCCTGCGCCTGCTGTCGCGCACGGAGGGCATCATCCCGGCTATCGAGTCCGCCCATGCACTGGCTGGAGCCCTGCGCATCGGACGCGAGCTCGGACCGGATGCCGTTGTTGCGATCTCACTGTCAGGTCGCGGCGATAAGGACATGGACACAGCGGCCCGGTGGTTCGAACTCTACGACGAGGGAGCGCAGCCGTGAGCGCCGTCGCCGCCGCGATCGACGCGGCCCGCGATGAAGGTCGCGGCGCTCTCATCGGATACCTCCCCATCGGCTATCCCGACCTGGAGACCAGCATCGAGGCCGCCGTGACGTTGGCCGAAGCCGGCGTCGACATCCTCGAACTCGGCCCGCCCTACTCAGACCCCGTTATGGACGGCCCGGTCATCCAGGAAGCCACCAACGCTGCGCTAGAAGCGGGCTTTCGGATGCGCGACACCTTCACCGCGGTCCGCGAGGTCGCTTCACGAACCGACATCCCCGTGCTCGTCATGACGTACTGGAACCCTGTCGTGCAGTACGGGGTTTCCCGGTACGCCGACGACCTCCGCGCAGCCGGTGGCGCCGGGCTGATCACGCCCGACATCACCCCAGACGCGGCAGCCGACTGGCTCGCCGAGAGCGCACGTACGGGCCTTGACCGGGTCTTTCTCGCCGCCCCGAGTTCGACCGACGCTCGACTCGAGATGATCGTGCGGGAAACCACCGGGTTCGTCTACACGGTCTCGACGATGGGTATCACGGGGGAGCGGGCCCAGTTGGATGCCGCAGCCCGTGCCCTTGTCGCGCGCCTCCGCGAGCACGGCGCCGAGCGCGCGTGCGTCGGAATCGGCGTCTCCAACGCCGACCACGTGCGGAGCGTCCTCGAGTACGCAGACGGAGCGATCGTCGGGACGGCGCTCGTGCGCGCCCTGCGCGACGGGGGCCTCGACGGACTAGCTGCTGCCGCGCGCGAACTCGTCGCCGGCACCGTCCGCGAGTGAGCGCGCCCCACTCGAACTAGACTCACGACGTCGGCCCTCCGGCCGGCGCCCCACCAACCGAGGACGATCGACATGATCACCGCTTTCCAGAACGTCCTGACGAGCATCCCCAGTCCGAGTGTCAGCTACATCGACCTCGGGCCGCTGCGCATCCATTTCTACGCGTTGTGCATCATCGCCGGTATCATCGTCGCGGTCCTGCTCACGAACTACCGCCTGACCAAGCGGGGTGCCGAAAACTGGATCGTCATCGACATCGCCCTGCTGGCGGTCCCGCTCGCGATCATCGTCGCCCGGATCTACCACGTCCTGACCCACCCCGGCTTCTACTTCGGTGAAGGTGCCGACATCTGGGCCATCTTCCGCATCTGGGAGGGCGGCATCGCCATCTACGGAGCCCTCATCGGCGGAGCGATCGGTGCGTGGCTCGGATGCCGCTGGACCGGCATCCGATTCTGGTCATTCGCCGACGCATTGGCGCCAGGTCTGATCATCGCCCAGGCCATGGGACGCCTCGGCAACTGGTTCAACCACGAGCTGTTCGGTCTTCCCACAGACCTTCCCTGGGGCCTGGAGATCGAGTCCACCAACGCGGCCTTCCCTCCGGGCCTGGCCCCCGGCACACTCTTCCACCCCACGTTCCTCTACGAGATGATCTGGAACCTCCTGGGAGCTGCCGTACTGCTGTGGGCGGGCCGTCGTTTCGCGCTGCAATGGGGCCGCCTGTTCGGCCTCTACCTCATCTGGTACAGCGCGGGGCGCATCGTCTGGGAGTCCATCCGGATCGATCCGAGCGAGATCTTCCTCGGCATCCGCGCGAACGTGTGGGCAGCGATCTTCGGCGTCATCATCGGCGCTGCGATCATGATCGTGCAGAAGCGCCGCCACCCCGGGCGGGAGCCCTCACCGTACGTTCCCGGTCGCGAGCGCGCCGCGAAAGGCACTGTACAATCGCAGGACACTCCCGACTTCGTCGACGTCAGCGAACCACCGGCCCCCGAAGTCACCGCAGGCAGCGCCACAAGCACCCCTCGGCCGCAGTGATCTGATCACCGGAGCAGTACCCAGATCACCGCGTACACCACACACAGCCGGGCCGACGTCGTCCCATCTTGAGCATCAACGTGAGGACGGTAGCAATGGCATCGAGCCCCCGTCGCATCGCCACCGGCGAATCCGGCTTCCCCGCCAAGCAGGGGATGTACAACCCTGACTTCGAACGGGACGCCTGTGGCCTGGCCATGGTCGCGACCCTGCGCGGCGAGCCTGGTCACGACATCATCGACCTCGCTCTGACTGCCCTGCGCAACCTCGAGCACCGAGGTGCCATCGGATCGGATGCCGGTACTGGAGACGGGGCCGGCATCCTCACCCAGATGCCGGATGCGTTCCTGCGCGCTGTCGTCGACTTCGACCTTCCGCCGGTGGGGGAGTATGCGGCTGGCATGGTCTTCCTGCCGCTGGATCACGAAGCCCGGGCCGAGCAGAAGGCCGGTATCGAGCGGATCGCGGCGAGCGAGAACCTTGAGGTCCTCGGTTGGCGCGAGGTCCCCACCGACGAGGAGCACCTCGGCAAGCTCGCGTTCGAGGCACGCCCGGCATTCGAGCAGTTGTTCGTCTCGCGCCCCGCCGTCGGCGACGCTCACGCTCTGTCGGGAATCGCGCTGGATCGCCGCACCTACCGGCTCCGCAAGCGCAGCCGCACCGAGCTCGGCGCGTACTTCGTGTCGCTTTCGGCACGCACCCTCGGCTACAAGGGCATGGTCACGACGCTGCAGCTGGAGCCGTTCTATCCCGACCTGCAGGATGAACGGTTCGCATCCGAGCTCGCCGTGGTTCACTCGCGGTACTCGACGAACACGTTCCCGTCATGGCGCCTGGCGCAGCCGCTGCGGATGCTCGCGCACAACGGTGAGATCAACACCGTCAACGGCAACCGCAACTGGATGCGCGCACGCCAGTCCCAGCTCGAGTCCGAGCTGATCGGTGACATCCGTCCGCTGCTTCCGATCTGCACCGACGGCGCCAGCGACTCGGCATCCTTCGACGAAGTGCTCGAGCTGCTCACCCTGACCGGCAGAAGCTTGCCTCACGCCATCATGATGATGGTCCCCGAGGCTTACGAGAAGCAGGTCGGGCTCGACCCTGATCTGCGCGCGTTCTACGACTATCACGCGATCCAGATGGAGCCGTGGGATGGCCCGGCTGCCCTGATCTTCACGGATGGCACGCTGGTCGGCGCGACACTGGACCGCAACGGCCTGCGTCCCGGACGGTGGACCGAGACCACCGACGGCCTCGTCGTCATCGGCAGCGAGACCGGTGTGCTCGATTTCGAGCCCGAGCGCATCAAGCGCCGCGGACGCCTGCGTCCCGGTCGCATGTTCCTCGTTGACACGGCGCAGCGCCGGATCATCGAGGATGACGAGATCAAGCGCGATCTCGCAACGATGCAGCCCTGGCAGGAGTGGCTGGATGCCGGCCGCGTGCGTCTGTCCGAGCTGCCTGAGCGTGAGCACATCGTGCATCCGATCGCGTCGATCACCCGCCGTCAGCGCACCTTCGGCTACACCGAAGAGGAAGTCCGCATCCTGTTGACCCCGATGGGGCAGAAGGGCGCGGAGCCGCTCGGCGCCATGGGTAGCGACACTCCCGTTGCGGTCCTGAGCGATCGCCCGCGTTTGCTGTTCGACTACTTCACGCAGCAGTTCGCTCAGGTGACCAACCCGCCGCTCGACTCGATCCGGGAAGAGGTCGTGACCTCGCTGTCGCTCGGCATCGGTCCCGAGCGGAACCTCTTGGACTGGGGTCCCAGCCACACGCGCACCGTGACGCTGGACTTCCCGGTCATCGACAACGACGAGCTCGCGAAGATCCAGCACATCGACACCGCCGTTCCCGGACGTTCCTCGGTCACGATCCGCGGCCTGTACCGCGTCGAGGCGGGACACAAGGGGATGCAGAAGCGCATCGCCCAGATGTGCAGCGAAGTCGATCAGGCAATCGAAGACGGCGCCGAGTACATCGTTCTCAGCGATCGGGACTCCAACAAGGACCTCGCGCCGATTCCCTCGCTGCTGATGGTCGCTGCCATCCATCACCACCTGATCCGGCGCGAGACCCGAATGAAGGTTGGGCTGGTCGTCGAGGCCGGCGACGTGCGCGAAGTGCACCACGTCGCGACATTGCTCGGTTACGGGGCCTCAGCTGTGAACCCGTACCTTGCCATGGAGACCGTCGAATACCTGGTGCGCGCCGGTTACATCACCGGTGTGACGCCTGAGAAGGCCGTCAAGAACCTCATCTATGCGCTCGGCAAGGGCGTGCTCAAGATCATGTCGAAGATGGGCATCTCGACCGTGTCCTCGTACGCGGGCGCGCAGGTGTTCGAAGCTGTCGGCCTGTCGCAGGAGTTCGTGGACGCCTACTTCACGGGCACGGAGACGAAGCTCGGCGGCGTCGGGCTCGACGTCATCGCCGCCGAGAACCGTGCCCGGCACGCCTATGCGTACCCGGAGGACGAAGCAGAGCGCGCTCACGAGCGCCTCTGGACCGGTGGTGAGTATCAGTGGCGCCGAGACGGCTCGCCGCACCTGTTCAACCCTGAAACGGTCTTCCGCCTGCAGCACTCGACACGCACGCGTCGGTACGACGTGTTCCGCGAGTACACGAAGCTCGTGGATGACCAGGCGAGCGAACTGAAGACCCTCCGCGGACTCTTCCGTCTGCGCACCGGCGTGCGCCGCCCCGTGCCGATCGACGAGGTCGAGCCGGTGTCGGCGATCGTGAAGCGGTTCTCAACGGGCGCGATGAGCTACGGCTCCATCTCGAAGGAAGCCCACGAGACACTCGCTATCGCGATGAACCGGATCGGTGGCAAGTCCAACACCGGTGAGGGCGGCGAGGATGTCGACCGTCTGCTCGATCCGGAACGTCGTAGCGCGATCAAGCAGGTTGCCTCGGGCCGATTCGGCGTGACGAGCCTGTACCTCACCGAAGCAGAAGACATCCAGATCAAGCTCGCGCAGGGCGCCAAGCCCGGTGAGGGCGGGCAGCTGCCACCGACCAAGGTCTATCCGTGGGTCGCGCGCACTCGGCACGCCACCGCGGGTGTCGGCCTTATCTCGCCGCCGCCGCACCACGACATCTACTCCATCGAGGACCTCAAGCAGCTGATCTTCGATCTCAAGCGCGCCAACCCCCACGCCCGCATCCACGTCAAGCTGGTCAGCCAGTCGGGAATCGGCGCGGTAGCAGCGGGTACGGCGAAGGCCCTGGCCGACGTCATCCTCGTCTCGGGCCACGACGGCGGGACGGGCGCGAGCCCGCTCAACTCGCTCAAGCACGCGGGAACGCCGTGGGAGTTGGGCCTCGCCGAGACCCAGCAGACCCTGATGCTCAACGGCATGCGGGACCGTGTGGTCGTACAGGTCGATGGCCAGATCAAGACCGGTCGCGACGTCATCATCGGCGCGCTGCTGGGTGCCGAGGAGTTCGGTTTCGCCACCGCTCCGCTGGTCGTCTCCGGATGCATCATGATGCGCGTCTGCCATCTCGACACCTGCCCCGTCGGTGTCGCCACGCAGAACCCCGTGCTGCGGTCGCGGTTCACCGGCAAGCCGGAATTCGTCGAAACCTTCATGGAGTTCATCGCCCAGGAAGTACGGGAGTACCTCGCAGAACTCGGGTTCCGCTCCCTGGACGAGGCGATCGGTCACCACGAACTGCTCGACACCAACCGTGCCATTGAGCACTGGAAGGCGAGCGGGATGGACCTGACCCCCGTGCTGGAGGGTCCTGCGTTCGCCGAGGACGAGCCGCGTCGCAACCTGCGTGCGCAGAACCACGAGATCGACGAGCACTTCGACGTCCCGATCATCGAGCGAGCCCAGGATGTCATCGCCCATGGCGGTCAGATCACGATCGACCTGCCGGTGCGCAACACCGCCCGCGCGGTCGGCACCTTGCTCGGGCACCACGTCACGAAGGCTCAGGGCCAGAACGGTCTGCCGGCCGGATCCATCACGATCAACCTCACCGGGTCGGCCGGGCAGTCCTTCGGTGCCTTCATGCCCGCGGGAATCACCCTGCGACTGACGGGAGACTCGAACGACTACGTCGGTAAGGGACTCTCGGGCGGTCAGATCGTCATCCGGCCTCCCCAGAATGCAGCGTTCGACGCGTCGCAGAACGTCATCGCCGGCAACGTGATCGGTTACGGCGCCACGCAGGGAACGCTCTTCCTGCGCGGCATCGTGGGCGAGCGCTTCTTCGTGCGCAACTCCGGGGCCACCGCTGTCGTCGAAGGCGTCGGCGACCACGCGCTCGAGTACATGACCGGCGGGCTCGCCGTCATCCTCGGTCCGACGGGTAGGAACCTGGGTGCCGGTATGTCGGGTGGAACCGCGTACATCTACCGGCTCGACCCCGACCTCGTGAACCGGGAAGCGCTCGCTACGGGTGAGCTCGAACTCGGACCGCTGGGCTCCGGGGATGCCGAAATGCTGCGGGACCTGCTCGCGCAGCACGCGGAACAGACGGGTTCCGCGCTTGCTGCGGACTTCCTCGCACGCTTCGACGAGGAAGTCGCCAACTTCGTCCGCGTCGTCCCTCGGGACTACGCCGCCGTGCTGCGCACGCGGCAGGAGGCCGTCGATGAGGGCCTCGACCCCGACGGCGACGTCGTCTGGACCCGCATCCTGGAGGTGACCGGTGGCTGATCCCAAGGGCTTTCTGAAGGTTACGGAGCGGGAACTTCCCGCCCGTCGTCCGGTGCCTGTTCGCATCATGGACTGGAAAGAGGTCTACGAACCCGGTGACAGTGCTGTGCTGCGCCGGCAGGCCGGACGCTGCATGGACTGCGGCATTCCGTTCTGCCACCAGGGATGCCCGCTCGGGAACCTCATCCCCGAGTGGAACGACCTCACGTGGCGCGGGGAGGGGCGCGCGGCGATCGATCGTCTGCATGCGACGAACAACTTCCCGGAGTTCACGGGTCGGCTCTGTCCCGCACCGTGCGAGAGCGCCTGCGTGCTGGGCATCAACCAGCCGGCGGTGACGATCAAGCAGGTGGAGGTCTCGATCATCGATCAGGCCTTCGCGAACGGCTGGGTCGACCCCAAGCCGCCGGGGCGCTTGACCGGCAAGACCGTGGCTGTGGTCGGTTCAGGCCCCGCAGGTCTGGCAGCCGCACAGCAACTCACGCGCGCCGGTCACACCGTGGCCGTGTACGAGCGGGATGACCGCATCGGCGGTCTGCTGCGTTACGGCATCCCGGACTTCAAGATGGAAAAGCGCCACCTCGAGTCCCGGCTTCGTCAGATGCAGGACGAGGGAACCCGGTTCCGCGCCGGCGTCAATATCGGTACCGACATCACCTGGGACGCCCTGCGCGCCCGGTATGACGCTGTCGTCGTCGCGACCGGGGCAACAGTTCCGCGTGACCTCCCCATCCCCGGACGCGACCTCGCCGGGGTTCACTTCGCGATGGAGTACCTCGTCGAGTCGAACCACGCTGTCGCAGGGGATGCCGTCGCCAATCAGATCAGTGCCGAGGGCAAGCACGTCATCGTGATCGGTGGCGGCGACACCGGTGCTGACTGCATCGGAACCGCCCACCGCCAGGGCGCGCTGAGCGTCACGAACCTCGCGATCGGACGTCGCCCTCCCGAGGCACGCCCTGACGCGCAGCCCTGGCCGATGGCCCCGACCCTGTTCGAGGTGCAGTCCGCTCACGAGGAAGGCGGGGAGCGGATGTATCTGGCCTCCACCGTCGAGTTCCTGGGCAACGACGCCGGCGAAGTTCAGTACCTTCGTGTCGCCGAGACCGAGTTCGTGGATGGCCGGCGCGTCCCGAAAAGCGGCACGGAGCGCGAGATCCCGGCAGACCTCGTTCTCATCGCCATGGGCTTCACCGGCCCCGAGCGACTTCTCCTCGAGGACCAGCTCGGTACCAGATTCACCGATCGCGGCAACGTTGCCCGTGAGGACGATTACCAGACGACGCATCCGGGGGTGTTCGTTGCCGGTGACGCCGGCCGCGGTCAGTCCCTCATCGTCTGGGCGATCGCCGAAGGACGCGCGGCCGCTGCAGCGGTGGACCGGTATCTGATGGGTGACACGGAGCTTCCGTCTCCTGTTCACCCCACGGATGTCGCCATCGGCGTGGCGCACGCGTAGGCTGGGCCCGGCCCCTGCCTGTACCCGCAGGCCTTCTGCCTGCATCACGCAAACAACGGAGCACACTCGGATGAGACGCGCGAAGATCGTCGCAACCTTGGGCCCGGCAACCTCGACATACGAGATGGTTCGCGCCATCATCGATGCCGGCGTTGACGTTGCCCGCTTCAACCTTTCCCACGGCGACTACTCGGTACACGAGAACAATTTCGCCAATGTCCGCAAGGCCGCAGACGACGCACAGCGCGCCGTCGCGGTCCTCGTGGATCTGCAGGGACCCAAGATCCGTCTCGGAAAGTTCGAGAACGGACCTCACGAGCTCGCGCCCGGAGACATCTTCAAGATCACCATCGAGGACATCCTCGGCACGAAGGACATTGTCTCGACGACGTTCAAGGGTCTGCCTGCTGACGTGAAACCGGGCGACTTCCTGCTCATCGACGACGGCAAGGTTCGTGTCAAGGTCATCGAGACAGACGGAACAGTCGTCACGACCGAAGTCATCGTCGGTGGTCCGGTGTCCAACAACAAGGGCATCAACCTTCCCGGGGTCGCGGTCAACGTTCCCGCCCTCTCCGACAAGGACGAGGCAGACCTCCGCTGGGGTCTGCGTACCGGCGCCGATCTGATCGCGCTGTCGTTCGTCAGGGATGCCAAGGACGTGCAGCGTGTTCACGTGATCATGGCCGAGGAGGGCCGTCGGGTTCCGGTCATCGCCAAGATCGAGAAGCCGCAGGCCGTCGACAACCTCGAGGAGATCATCGACGCCTTCGACGGCATCATGGTCGCCCGTGGCGACCTCGGCGTGGAGCTTCCGCTGGAAGCCGTTCCGATCGTGCAGAAGCGCGCAGTAGAGCTGTGCCGCGCGATGGCCAAGCCGGTCATCGTCGCCACGCAGATGCTCGAGTCGATGATCAACAACCCGGTTCCCACGCGTGCCGAGACCAGTGACGTCGCCAACGCCGTTCTGGATGGTGCCGATGCCGTCATGCTCTCGGGCGAGACGAGTGTGGGGGAGTACCCCGTTGTCGTCGTACAGACGATGGCCCGCATCATCGAGTCGACGGAAGAACACGGACTCGAGCGCATCGCTCCGATTCACACGAAGCCGCGCACGCAGGGGGGCATCATCACGCTCGCGGCCAACGAGGTCGCTGACTTCGTCGAGGCGAAGTTCCTGTGTGTGTTCACGGAGTCGGGAAACTCGGCTCGCCGTCTGTCGCGCCTGCGGCCGAAGATCCCCATGCTCGCTTTCGCCCCCGACCCGGCGATCCGCCGCCGCATGGCAGTGACGTGGGGCATCCAGTCGACCCTGGTCGAGCACGTCTCGCACACCGACCGGATGTTCCTCCAGGTCGATGACTACCTTCTCTCGAATGACCTGGCAAAGGTCGGTGACAAGGTCGTCGTGATCTCGGGTTCTCCTCCCGGAATCGAGGGCACGACCAACGACATCCGCATCCACAACGTGGGCGATGCGGTTCACGGCAAGGCTCCCGCATACCAGAACGCAGGCTGACACTCGCTTCGCACGAAACGGTCGCACTCGGCACTAGGCTGAGCGCGACCGTTTCGCATTCGGAGGTAGCCGTGCTCGGCATCTGGGACATTTTCTTGTTCGCGCTCGTGATGTTCTACATCGCCGCGTACATCTACGTCGTCGCGCTGATCATCATCGATCTGTTTCGCGACCACACGCTGGCAGGCGGCTGGAAGGCGCTCTGGATCATCTTCCTGGTCCTCGTGCCCTTCTTGACGGCTCTCGTGTACGTGATCGCCCGAGGACGCGGGATGGCAGCTCGTGCGAGCATCCGGCGCGGCGTCGTTCCCGAAACCGACGACTACCGTCCTGCCGCTGCCGCTAACCCGACTGCCGAGATCGAGCGCGCCAAGGCCCTGCTGGATGCCGGCACCATCTCGCAGGGCGAGTTCGACGCGCTCAAGAGCAAAGCACTCGGGAACCAGTTCTTCGGAGCCTGAGCCACCGTGTGCTCTTCCCAAGCCGCGCCATCGTGACGTGATGAAGGCCGCAACCCTGACGGGTCGCGGCCTTCATCACGTGCCGGTGGTGGGAGTCGTCCCCACGGCCACTCCACGCGCCGCTCCGCAGCGCGCGGAGCCTCCGGCCGCGTGGGCCCACCCACCGTGTGCTCTTCCCAAGCCGCGCCATCGTGACGTGATGAAGGCCGCAACCCTGACGGGTCGCGGCCTTCATCACGTGCCGGTGGTGGGAGTCGAACCCACACGCCCTTTCGGGCAACCGATTTTGAGTCGGTCGCGTCTGCCATTCCGCCACACCGGCCGGGGACGTCCGCATTGACCATACCGTAGGATTCAAAGGTGACAGAGCAAGAGCAGGCAGCAGCCTCCGCCGCCAACACCCCCCGCCGTGTCGTCGTAGCCGAAGATGAGTCCCTCATCCGACTCGACATCGTCGAAATCCTTCGCGACAACGGGTTCGATGTCGTCGGCGAAGCCGGGGACGGCGAGAGCGCGGTTCAGCTGGCCACGGAGCTGCGTCCTGACCTGGTCATCATGGACGTCAAGATGCCCCAGCTCGATGGCATCTCCGCCGCCGAGAAGCTCAACAAGAACAACATCGCGCCGGTCGTCCTGTTGACCGCGTTCAGCCAGAAGGAACTCGTTGAGCGTGCGAGCGAGGCTGGTGCTCTCGCTTATGTGGTGAAGCCCTTCACCCCGAACGATCTGCTTCCGGCGATCGAAATCGCCCTCGCCCGCCACGAGCAGATCCTCACCCTCGAGGCAGAGGTTGCCGACATGGTGGAGCGGTTCGAGACCCGCAAGCTCGTGGATCGCGCCAAGGGACTGCTCAACGAGAAGATGGGCCTGTCCGAACCTGAGGCGTTCCGGTGGATTCAGAAGGCATCGATGGACCGCCGGCTCACGATGCAAGACGTCGCCAAGGCGATCATCGAGCAGCTGGCGCCGAAGAAGGCCTGAGGCCTCGGCGTCGGTCGGCCGGCAGCTGCACTCCCGCGTCGCATCGGTTCACGCGCGAAAGTTGGCTCATCCCTCGGGGCGCGTGAGCTCCTCGGGGAGCGGAACATCCTTGATGAGGTTCGTGATGCGGATGGTGGAGCATCGTCGCCCCTCGTCGTCGGAGACGACGATCTCGTGAACTGTCATGCTTCGCCCGAGGTGCACGGGGGTGCACACGCCTGTCACCAGACCCGAGCGGGCGGATCGCGTATGGGTCGCGTTGATATCGACACCGACAGCGAGGCGGCCCGGGCCCGCCCACAGATTCGCAGACATCGACCCCAGGGACTCGCCCAACACGACGTATGCGCCGCCGTGCATGAGGCCCACTGGCTGCGTGTTGCCCTCAACGGGCATGGTCGCAACGGAACGTTCAACCGTGAACTCGAGGAACTGCATCCCCATCTTCTCGGCGAGGGTCCCCATGCCGCGCTGCGCCGCCCACTCCATGCCATTGACGTTCACCGGATGCTGCGTGCTCATGACCACCCTCGGGGAGAAGTGCTGTCGGAAGCCGTGGGTAGGCTGACAGAGTGACGGACTCCTCGAAGCCTACCCTCCTGGTCGTCGACGGCCACTCGCTGGCCTTTCGGGCGTTTTTCGCCCTCCCCGTCGAGAACTTCACCACCAAGGACGGTCAGCACACGAACGGGATCTACGGGTTCCTGTCGATGTTTGTGAACCTGGTCAAGGCCGAGAAGCCCACGCATGTCGCTGTAGCTTTCGACACTTCGCGCCAGTCGTTCCGTACCCGTGAGTACGCGGAATACAAGGCGAACCGTGCCGAGACCCCGAAGGAGTTCCAGGGCCAGATCCCCCTGCTGCAGGACTGCCTCCGGGCCATGAACATCACGGTGCTCCAGCAAGAAGACATCGAAGCCGACGACATCCTCGCCACTCTGGCGACCCGGGGCGCGGATGCCGGGTATCACGTGCTCGTCTGCTCGGGTGACCGCGACACGATTCAGCTCGTGGATGAGCGCATCACACTGCTCTACCCAAGTGTGCAGGGGGTGTCCCAACTCAAGCGGTACGACCCTGAAGCGGTACGCGAGCGTTACGGCGTTTCGCCTGAGCAGTACCCCGACATCGCGGCTCTGGTCGGCGAGACCAGCGACAATCTCCCCGGCGTCCCCAAGGTGGGGGAGAAGACGGCGGTGAAGTGGCTGACCCAGTTCGGCACCCTTGAAGACCTGCTCGAGAACGCCGACCGTGTCACGGGAGTGGTGGGCAACAACCTGCGCGAGCACCTCGATGACGTCAAGCGCAACCGCGCGCTGAATCGGCTCTTGCGCGACGTCGAGCTGCCGGTCGGCCCCGACGAGCTAGCTGTCACCGGTATGGATGCACAGGGCGTTCGCGACATCTTCGCGCGGCTGGAGTTTCGTACCCTGCTGCCGCGCGTGTTCGAGGCCTTTGGCGGCGAGGAACCCGCGGATGCAGCGCGGGCGGTGCATCTGCCGGTTGCCACAGAGGCGAACTCCGATGCTGTGGCTGCGTGGCTGGCAGGCGGCGTCGGCGAGGTCGCGGTGACTGTCGTTCCAAGCGCAGGCGCGGCGAGTTCGGCATCCCTCCCGACCCGTGTGGGGTTCGCGCGCGAAGCCGATGTTGTCGAAACCAGCTGGACGACAGAGTCGGCGGCCCACCTCTCGGGCTGGTTCGCGTCCGATAGCCCGAAAGTTTTCGCCGACGCCAAGGCCCAGATCAAGATGCTGCGTCGTGCGGGCGTCACCGTCGGGGGTGTCGCGTTCGACACTGCGTTGGCCGGGTGGCTTCTTCGTCCGAGCTTCCCCGACAAGACACTCGCAGATCTCGTCGACCGCTACCTGGGAGAGAAGCTCCCTGAGGCCGATCCGACGCAGCTGATTCCCGAAACCGAGGGCGCCACTCCCGGACAGCTGTCGTGGTTCACGCTGCGGGTCGCGAACGCGCTTCGGGCTGAACTGCCGGATGACCTCGCCGGCGTGCTCCGCGAGATCGAGCTTCCGACCCTCGACGCGCTCGTCGACATGGAGCTGGACGGGGTGGCAGTTTCGCACGAGACGCTTGCCGCGTTCTCGGCAGAACTCGGCGCCCGCGCCGATGCGATCGCCGCCGAAGCTTTCGACACAATCGGTCGCGAGGTCAACCTCGGGTCCCCGAAGCAGCTCCAGGAGGTGCTCTTCGAAGAGCTGGGACTCCCCAAGACCCGCAAGACGAAGACCGGCTACTCGACGGATGCCGCGGTTCTGGCCGACCTGCAAGAGACCAATCCGCATCCGTTCCTTGGTCTGCTCCTCCAGCATCGCGAGGCGACCAAGCTCAGGCAGATCATCGAGTCGCTGGATGCCGCGATCGGCACCGACGGCCGAATCCACACAACCTACGTGCAGACGGGGAGCCAAACGGGGCGCCTCTCGAGCACCGACCCCAATCTGCAGAACATCCCCATCCGGACCGAAGACAGCCGCCGTATCCGTTCGGCATTCGTTGTCGGCGCCGGGTATGAAACCCTCCTGACCGCCGACTACTCGCAAATCGAAATGCGCATCATGGCGCACCTGTCGGAGGACCCCGGGCTCATCGAGGCCTTCAATTCGGGTGAGGATCTGCATCGCTTCGTCGGCGCGCGCGTGTTCGGTGTGGACCCCGCCGATGTCACCCCGCAGATGCGCACGAAGGTCAAAGCCATGTCGTACGGCCTCGTCTACGGCCTCTCTGCCTTCGGGCTGTCCAAGCAGCTGCGCATCGAACAAGCCGAGGCCAAGCAGCTCATGATGGAGTACTTCGCGCGATTCGGCGCGGTGCGCGACTACCTGCGCGCTTCTGTCGAGAAGGCTCGGATAGACGGGTACACCGAGACGATCTTCGGTCGCCGCCGCCCCTTCCCAGACCTCACCAGCCCGAACCGCGTTCTGCGCGAGAATGCCGAACGCGCTGCGCTCAACGCACCCATCCAGGGCAGCGCTGCCGACATCATGAAGATCGCGCTGTTCCGCATCCACCAAGACCTCCGCGACAGCGATCTGCGTTCGCGGGTGTTGCTGCAGATCCACGACGAGCTCGTTGTCGAAGTCGCGCCGGGGGAGTGGGACCGGGTCGAAGAGATCGTCAGGCAGAGGATGGCTGACGCGGCGACCCTGTCCGTGCCGTTGGATGTCGAAGTGGGCCGCGGCGGCGATTGGAATCTCGCCGGGCACTGACCGCTCGTTCTGGTTAGGCTCGAACGCATGACTGAAGCTCCTCGATCTGCCACGCCCATCGACGCGATCGCAGATGCGTGGGTCGACACGCTCGCGGAGCGTGTCCCCACCCTCGCCACCTACATCGGTCGCTCCGAGCACAATGCACGCTACGGCGACTATTCTCCAGCTGGCGTTGACGCACTCGCCGACGAAGCCCGCACGACGCTCGCTGCGCTGCGCACCACCGAGCCCGTGGACGACATCGATCGCGTCACGAAAGCAGACCTTACCCGCGAGCTGGAACTCGACCTCGAACTCCACGACGCCCAGTGGCATCTTCGCGACCTGAACGTGATCGCCTCGCCGCCGCAGGACATCCGCGCGGTCTTCGACCTCATGCCCACCGACACGGCGGAGGACTGGTCTGTCATCGCGACGCGACTGGGAGCGGTCCCAGAGGCGGTACGCGGCTACATCGAAACCCTCCGAGCCGGAGTCTCAGCTGGGGTCGTACCCGCCAGGCGGCAGGTGCGCGAAGTCGTGACCCAGATCGGGCGCTACACGAGCGACCGCGGCTTCTTCGCGGAGTTCGCCGCCGAGGCCGCACCCAACGACGGGCAGCTTCCGGCATCCCTCGCCCGTGAGCTCGCCGACGCAGCGGGCGCTGCCCGCGTGGCGTACGAAGAGCTCGCCGATGTTCTCTCCGCCGAGGTCGGCCCTGCCGCTTCCGAGCAGGACGGCGTCGGCCGGGACCTGTACGCGCTGCACTCACGGCGCTTCCTCGGTGCGACCATCGACCTCGATGAAACCTACGAGTGGGGCATCGAAGAGCTCGCGCGCATGGTCGCCGAGCAGGAACAGATCGCCGACGAGATCCTTTCCGGCGCGAGCGTCGAGGCGGCTGTCGCGTTCCTCGAGAGAGATACCTCGCGAAAGCTTCACGGTACCGAGGCGCTGCAAACGTGGATGCAGCAGACGAGCGATCATGCCGTGGCAGAGCTCGGGAAGACGCACTTCGACATCCCCGAACCGATCCGCACGCTCGAGTGCATGATCGCGCCCACCAAGGAGGGCGGGATCTACTACACCGGCCCGACCGATGACTTCTCGCGCCCCGGGCGCATGTGGTGGTCGGTTCCGGAGGGCGTCGAGGACTTCGACACGTGGCGAGAACTGACGACCGTGTATCACGAGGGCGTTCCCGGTCACCACCTGCAGATCGCTCAGGCCGTCTACAACCGCGCACAACTCAACTCGTGGCGGCGTCTGCTGGCCGGTACGTCGGGCCACGCGGAGGGGTGGGCGCTGTACGCGGAGCGCCTCATGGAGCAGCTCGGCTACCTGGATGACCCCGCGGACCGGCTCGGCATGCTCGACGGGCAGCGGATGCGGGCAGCGCGCGTCGTGTTGGATATCGGCGTCCACCTCGGCAAGCCCCGCTTGGACGGCGAAGGCGTATGGGACCACGACTACGCCCTCGCCTTCATGCGCCGCAACGTCAACATGTCGGACGAGTTCATTCAATTCGAGGTCAACCGCTACCTCGGCTGGCCCGGGCAGGCTCCGTCCTACAAGGTGGGTCAGCGCATCTGGGAACAGTTGCGAGACACCGTTGCCGAGCAACAGGGCGACGCGTTCGACATCAAGGCGTTTCACAAGCGCGCGCTCGACATCGGCGGAGTTGGGCTCGACACGCTACGTGCGGCGTTGCTGATCTGAGGAATGGAATAGGGACCGGACCCGTATGGTTCTATGCACATGCATGGAAAGGATGCCGTCATGATTCAGTTCGGTCTCGATACCTTCGGTGATGTCACGGTCGATGAGAGCGGAGCGCCCCTCTCTGACGCACAGACGCTGCGCAATCTTGTCGACCAGGCTGTGCTCGCCGACGAACTCGGCATCTCGTTCATCGGCGTCGGCGAGCACCATCGGCCCGACTTCGCGGTGTCGAGCCCCGAGATCGTGCTCGCGGCCATCGCCGGGCGGACCCGCGACATCCACCTCGGCACTGCCGTGACGGTTCTCTCGTCAGACGATCCGGTGCGGGTCTACGAGCGGTTCGCGACCCTGGATGCCGTCTCGAACGCTCGCGCCGAGGTGGTACTGGGCCGCGGGAGCTTCATCGAGTCCTTCCCCCTGTTCGGGTACGACCTGAAGGATTACGAGGCCCTGTTCGAGGAGAAGCTCGAACTGTTCTCCCTCTTGCGCCAGGAGCGCCCGGTCACCTGGTCCGGAACCACCCGCGCCGCGCTCACTAGTGCTGACGTGTACCCGAAGACCGAGGGATCCGGCCTCATGACCTGGGTGGGCGTCGGAGGGTCACCCGAATCCGTCGTCCGGACAGCGCGGTACGGCTTCGGCCTCATGCTCGCGATCATCGGCGGACCCGCTGAGCGCTTCGCACCCTATGTTGAGCTCTTCCATCGTTCGCTGGCCTCCTTTGGACACGATCGCAAGCCGGTCGGCGTCCACTCGCCGGGTCACATCGCCGATACCGATGAGCAGGCGTGGGAACAGGCGTATCCTGCGTTTGAAGCGATGAACAACCGTATCGGAGCCGAACGCGGGTGGCCGCCCTACAGTCGGATGCGGTTCCAGCACGACGTCGGAGCCGGGGGAGCGGTTTACTCGGGGTCACCCGACCGGGTTGCTCGCAAGATCGCCGACACCGTGTTGACGCTGGGGATCGACCGTTTCGATCTGAAGTACTCGAACGGCACGCTCGGACACGAGCAGCTGATGCGCTCGATCGAGCTCTACGGCACCAGGGTGATCCCGATGGCGCGCGAGATGATCGCGGAAGGCGCAGACCGGCAGCGCGATGAGGCACCCGTAGGCTAGGGGAGTGCAGGAGATCCGCTACGTTGCCATCGGTGATTCCTTCTCCGAAGGCGTCGGCGACGAGCTGCCTGACGGCACCGTCCGGGGGTGGGCAGACCTCACCGCTCTCGGCTGGGCCAACGCACTCGGTGCTCCGATCGCGTATGCGAACTTCGCCATCCGCGGCAAGCTTGCGTGGCCCATCGTGGAAGAGCAACTGGAGCCGGCCCTCGCTCTCCGTCCGACCCACCTCTCGTTCAACGGGGGAGGCAACGACATGCTGCGACCCCGCACGACGATCGAGAGCATCGCGGACGCCTTCAGCACCGTCCTGCGCCGGTGCGATGAGGAAGGGGTCCGTCTGGTTCTGCTCTCGGGCGCCAACCCCTCAGCCCAGCTGCCGTTCCGGTCGCTGATCCAACGCCGCGGAGACGACCTCTCGCGAGCAGTAGTGGCACGAGTCACCGACCGTCCCGATGTTGTCCGGGCCCTCAACTGGCCGGATCGCGAGCTGTCGCATCCGTCGTTCTGGTCTGCCGACAGGCTGCACATGAACTCGCGCGGGCACCACCGGGTGGCTGCGCGCCTCCTCGGCGCCCTGGGCCACCCCGCACCAGGGGAGTGGTGGTCGATGCCCGAGCAGTCCACCGCCGACGCGGTGCGTGGTTTGGCCTACTATCGCGCGCACGTCGGCCCATGGGTTCGTCGACGACTGACAGGCACGTCGTCGGGTGACGGCCGGATGCCGAAGTTCGGGAATTGGGTGACGATCGAGCCCGCTGGAGCCTGAGCTGGTCTATCGTGGGGCACAAGGGGGTGGCGATGATGACGTTCTGGAACCGGGTGACTCGCCTCTTCGTTCGCAAGCCCGTCTCGTTCTCCGAGGCGAAAGAAGGCCGCGAAGCGCAGGAAGCTGTTGATCGAGCGCGGGCTGCCGCTCAGCATCAGTTCCAAGACAGAACCGTGCGCAACAGCGGCTGGTTCACGTGACTCCGCCCGGATGAGGCCATATGCCAGATCCGGAATCTAGTGTCAAGGCGCTCTGGGTGACCACGGTGAGCTGCGCGCCGACTGGTGCCGAGTTCAGCCCGCGACGAGCTCCGTAGGGTGTGTCAGTCGCCACCAGTCGGTCGGCGGATCGATTGACTCGGTCACGATGAGCTCAGCGCTCTCGCTGTGCGGACCGGCTGTCCAGGTGATCAGACCCACGACGTCGCCGGTCGCGAACTCGATCGGGTTGTCCATCGTAACCTCGACCGCGATCGGCGTGTCAGACCACGTGAAGATGTCGACGTCGCGCGCGATCACAACCTCCGTGGTTCCACCCCACGGTGCCGTGACGGTGCCGATGTGGTCGCCTGCCAGTCCGACAGGGACGTCGTGGAACCCGCGGCGGATGCTGTCGAGCATGCGAAGCACATCAGCATTGGCTGACTCCCGCGTCGCGCCGCCCTGGATTGCGCCTGTGACATCCAGGTGCATGCCTGCGATGTCCAAGCCCGCTGTGAACACCAACGCGTAGGTCCCGTACCCGAGGTTGCCGGTCTTCATCCCCGTTACTCCGTCGACGCCCAGCAAGGCGTTGGTGTTCTGCAGCGATCCAGGCCCCGGGATCGTGAGCGAGGCTGTTCCGACGATCGACGCGAGGGTCGGGTTTGCGGCGGCAAGCTTTGCGATAGCGACCAGATCAGTGGGCGTGCTGACATTCGCGGAGTCGAGCCCCGTGGGTTCGACGACCGTCGTGCCGGCCAGACCATGGGCCTGGAGCCAGTCGCTGGCCGCCGCGCGGAAGCTGGATACCGAGCCGAACGCCCACCGACTGATGGCCTCGGCGTAGTTGCTCGCCGAGGGGATCAACATCGTGGCCAGCGCATCGTGCAGCGACATCCGTGTGCCCGTGGGCATTGCCGCGATCGTCGCTCCACGAACGTAGTACTGATCGTAGAGATCGTGGTCGGCTTTCGAGAACGTGATCGTCGGGCCGGGATCGGATGCGTCCGCGAGCGGGTACTTCTCAAGTACGACGAGTGCCGTGATGATCTTGCTGACGCTCGCCATGACCTGCGGATCCTGGGGACCGGACGTCTGCCAGATTCCACTCGCGCCCTCGCCGAGATACACGTCCCCGCCTGACACGCTCAGTGCTGAAGAGCCGAAAGACGGAAGCGAGATCTGAGCTGCAACGGGAGACTCGACGGTCGGCGTCTGCCACTCCAGCGTCGCGGCAGGCAGGGGAGTGTTCAGCGCCCAGGCGACGTACCCGCCCGTCGCCACCATCCCGACAACCATCACGATGGCGATCACGAGACCCGTGATGCGCAGCGCCCGCGAGGGACCGTTGGTGGCGACAAACGCGTCGTCGTCCGAGTCCGGGGTCATGAGGTCAGCGATCGTGACCTGTTCGTCGGCGTCCGGGGGAGGAGTGGTCATGACAGCCGACCCTTGGCGCTCACCGCGCAACCAGGCCAGGCACGATCATCTGAACCGACACGTCCCCGCATCCGACACGCCCTCCGCGTCACGCACCACACCCGATAGAACGAGGCTAACCCGGGAGCCCAGCGAGCACGAGCGCTGCCAGGCCAGGAGAGCGGGCTTAGTCTCGAGCGGCATGGTCAGTTCAGACCGAGCTGACATAATGTGCATTATCGGCGACTATCCACGATGGCTCGGTTGTAACCGAGCCGACGCAGTCTGGCTCGTTAGGCTCGAAGGATGCGGCGGCGAAACCTGACGTGGACGATCGGTGGCAGCGCACTGATCCTGGCCGGTATCGTCGCGATGCTGGACGCCGTCATGCTCGGCTCTTCTCTACGTCCGGTTCTCACTGTGATCGCCGAGCTTGCTTGGGCCGTCGGCGTCACCGTGTTCGCCGTTGGACGAACGAGGTACGAAAGCATCGTCGCGCGCAGACCTATGGGTCTCGTCACGATGCTGATCGTGGCGTGGTGGCATGTCGTCGCCCGCATCGTCTTCGACGTGATGACACCGAACGGCGGCTTCGCCACACCAGATTCGATTCCGCCAATGTACGTCGTCCTGGGTTACCTCGACCTGTTGATACCGCTCGCTGCCGGGACCATCGCGACCGTCCAGATCGCGCGGACCCGCATCGTTCCGTCTCCGTGGCGGTGGGCGCCGCTCTGGGTTCTCGGACTGAGCGTCCTCGTGGGCGTCATGACCCAGGGCATGTACGCGACCATGGCACTCCCGCAGCAGGCCGTCGCCGACGTTGCAACACTCGTCGGCGCACTGTCGAGCCTTGCGAGCACAATAGGACTCGGCGTCCTCGCGCTCATCCTCAGCGAACGCGGCCGCGCCGAAAGCGTCCACATCTTCCGCTCCGGCCACCCGTAGCTCAAGCACCACGGTGGCGTGATTCGTGCGTCTGGCACCGGCGGTAGCGTGGAAGGATGCGAGTTCCGGACCTCCCGTGCTGAACGTTGCGACGGGGTTCGCGGTCATCGGCCTCGCGATCGCGGTCGGGTACGTCATCGGACGCATCAACCTCCTCGGCCCGCAAGCCGGCCCGGTTCTCGGGCGTCTGGTGTTCTTCGTCCTCTCCCCTGTGCTGCTGTTCGTCGTGTTGTCCGAGGCCGACATCGCCACCCTCTTTTCCGCACTCCTGCCGGTCTCGGCGATCACTGCGGTCATCATCATCGGTCTGTACGCGGCGATTTCACGCCTGTTCTGGCGGCGTACCGTGGGAGATTCGCTGATCGGCGCACTCGCCGCGGGTCAGGTGAACTCCAACAACATCGGCATCCCCCTCTCGCTCTATCTGCTGGGCTCGGCCGCCTACCCCGCACCCGTCATCCTGTTCCAGCTCCTTGTGCTCGTCCCGATCTCGATGGCGATCCTCGAGAGCGTCACCGCGACGACACGGAACGTCGGGAAGATCGTGGTGCGTACTGTCACGAATCCGGTCGTGATCGGATCGGTCGCGGGAACGCTCGTCGCGGCGACGGGGCTTCAGCTTCCCTCGCTCGTGACCGAGCCCCTGCACTTCCTTGCCGCTGCCTGCGTCCCCGTGTTGCTGCTGAGTTACGGGATGTCGCTCCACGGACAGCGGGTTCTCGCGGCCGGTGGGCACCGACGCGAGGTCATCCTGGCCACAGCGTTCAAGCTGATTCTGATGCCCCTGCTGGCGTGGGTGCTCGCGAGCGTCGTCTTCGGGCTTCCGAAGGCGGAAGCGCTCACCGTCGTCGTCCTGGCGAGCCTCCCAACCGCTCAGAACGTCTTCAACTTCGCCCAGCGCTTCGGCGTTGGCGAAACTATCGCGCGCGACACAGTCTTTCTCACCACGATCGGGTGCATCCCCGTTCTGGTTGGTGTCCTCGTCCTTTTCGGGTGATCTCAGGCCGACATACCCCTCCCACTCCCCCGAAGCCGGGTCGGAACGCTACGCTGAGAACGCAAGCTCTCAGCTAACTCCCAGAAAGGGAATGCCATGTCAACCGAAAGCTCCGTCGCCAAGGAGGCCATCAACGGCGTCCGCACGGCGCTCGGCATCGCCGGTGTCCTCTCGCTCATCGTCGGAATCCTGATTCTCGTCTGGCCGGGCCGCACGGCCATGGTCGTCACGGCGATCATCGCGATCTATGCGATCGTGGGTGGGCTCGTCTACGGCGGCCTCGGCATTTTCTCGAAGTCGATGGGCGGATGGTCGCGTGTCGGCCACATCATCCTCGGCGTCATTTTCATCGCCGCGGGTATCTTCGCCTTCTTCAACCTCGCAGCAACCACGGGATGGTTCGCCGTCTTCCTCGGGATCCTCGTCGGAATCATGTGGATCGTCGAAGGTGTCGTTTCACTGACCACGCTCAGCGACGCAGCTTCCAGGGGCTGGACAATCTTCTTCGCGATCATCAGCATCGTCGCCGGTGTCGTTCTGCTGTTCTCGCCGCTCTGGGGCGCAGTCGTGCTCTGGTGGCTGCTGGGGATCTCACTCGTCGTGCTCGGCATCATCCAGATCGTGCGTGCCTTCACGTTCGGCAAGAAGAGCGTCTGACCACTCACGTCATAGCAGAAGGCCCCGGGGATGCCCGGGGCCTTCTGCTATGAACGGATGCAGTGACGAGGTCACTCCCCCACGAAAGAGCTTGTGTCGCCGACGAGCCGCGTGTTGTCGGCGGGGATCGGGTCCACAGCGGCCTGTGCGACCTCCGCAGCGAACTCCGAAACGTTGTAGAGCTTGCCGGCCGATTCGCGCCGCGAAGCAATGGCTCCGGGGTTCGCCCGCTCCAGCAGCGTCGCCGTGATGGTTCCCTCGATCATGTCACCGGAGACGACGACGAAACCGATCCCGCGTTCGAGCAGTGCAGGCACACGCTCGCGAAGCGCATCTTCACCGGCACGCTTGGAAAGGGCGACCGGCTCGTATTCGGGCATCGTCGGGGTCGTACGGATGAAGTGGGCCTGGTGGCTGGTCACGAAAACCACTCGTGCGTCGCCGCGAAGAAGCGGCACGGCCGCCTCGAGCACGGTGACCTGGGCGTCCCGGTTCAGGAGCAACGCGTAGTCATCGGCCATTCCGGCTTCCATGCCACCGGATGCGTTCAGGACGAGGATGTCGAGGCCCCCGAACTCCTCCTCGACGGCAGCGAACATCGCCGCGACCGACTCGGGATCGGTCAGGTCCGCTCCCACGACGAGAGCATCGACGCCCAACTCCCGCACTTCGGCGGCAAGCTTCTCGGCGCGGGGAGCCTTGTTGCGGAAGTTGATGACGACGTTCGCTCCCGCTGCTGCGAGATAGCGGACGGTGTCGGCACCGATTCCGCGCGACGAACCGGTGACGAGCGCGGTCTTTCCGCGCAGGGTTCCGGGGGCGATCGGGGTGGAAATGTCGCTCACAATTGCTCCTGTTGCAGGTCGGCGCTTCAGCCGCGGGGCAGCACCGGAATGGCGCGCGTACCGACCCTACCAACCGGTCCGCGCCGGGCCCTGCGTTGATAGGGTCGGACCAAGAGGAAGGAGATTCGGATGTTGCCCGATCTCACGCAGTATCTGTGGATCCTCTGGCTCGCTCTGGCAGTCCTGTTTGTGATCATCGAGCTCCTCACCCTCGAGTTCACGTTTCTGATGCTGGCTGCCGGAACACTGATCGGCGGCCTCGGGACGAACCTGTTGGGCGGCCCGTGGTGGCTTCAGATCGGGCTCGCCGCAATCGCCTCAGCACTTCTCCTGTTCACGATTCGCCCCCTCCTGCTGCGCGCGCTCCATCGAAGTTCGCCGGTCGTCCTCACGAACGTCGATGCGCTCGTTGGGATGCCGGCCCGTGTGACCCGCGCGTTCACGCAGGGGGCAGGTGAGGTGAAGCTCGACAACGGCGAGACATGGACGGCACGACTGAGCGCCGGTCTGACGGATGCTGAGGCGAACGTCGGACAGCCGGTCAGCGTCATCGCGGTACGGGGCGCCGCCGTCGAAGTGGCTCCGCAGCCCCGGCCATCGACAGAAAGGACCATGGAACATGATTGACATCGGCGCGTTCGCGGGTCAGATCTTCGTCATCGTCCTGCTGCTCGTCATTGCGATCTTCGTGGTCGTGGTGATCTTTCGATCTATTCGGATCATTCCGCAGGCCACGGCCGGCGTCGTGGAGCGCCTCGGTCGCTACCACAAGACCCTCTCCCCCGGCTTGAACCTCCTCGTCCCGTTCATCGACCGGGTACGGCCGCTGATCGACATGCGCGAGCAGGTTGTCTCATTCCCCCCGCAGCCAGTCATCACCGAGGACAACCTCGTCGTCTCGATCGACACTGTCGTGTACTTCCAGGTGACGGATGCCCGCGCAGCCACCTACGAGATCGCGAACTATCTGGGTGCGGTTGAGCAGCTCACGACGACGACGCTGCGAAACGTCGTCGGTGGCCTGAACCTCGAAGAAGCACTGACCAGCCGCGACGAGATCAACACGAAGCTGCGGGTGGTGCTGGATGAAGCGACGGGCAAGTGGGGCATCCGTGTCTCGCGTGTGGAGCTGAAGGCGATCGATCCCCCGGTGTCCATCCAGGACTCGATGGAAAAGCAGATGCGCGCCGAGCGTGACCGTCGTGCGGCGATCCTGACCGCAGAGGGAACAAAGCAGTCGGCCATCTTGCAGGCAGAGGGTGCACGCCAAGCCGAGATCCTGCGTGCGGAGGGCGAAAAGCAGGGTCAGATCCTGCGTGCGCAAGGTGAGGCCGAGGCCATCGCTACAGTCTTCAACGCCATCCACGAAGGCAATCCGGATGACAAGCTCCTCGCCTATCAGTACCTGCAGACGCTTCCGAAGATCAGCGACAGCGCGTCCAGCAAGCTGTGGATCATCCCGAGCGAGTTCACCGAGGCACTCAAGGGCGTATCCGGTGCGTTCGGGGCTCGAGAAGCCACAAAGACGGCACCTGACGAGCAGGCGTGACCCACCCGTACTTCGTCGATGCCCCGTATCCGCGCGTCCTTGCGCACCGGGGCTTGACGGTTGACGACGCGATAGCGGAGAACTCCTACGCGTCGGTCGCTGCCGCGCAGCGGGCCGGCGTGACCTACGTCGAGTCCGACTGCCATCTCACCCGGGACGGCGAGGTCGTGCTGTTCCATGACGCGGATCTTCGCCGGGTCACCGGCGATCCTCGACGTATCGTCGACGTCGAGCTTGCGGAGTTGACGGCCCTGATGGAGGATCGGGGCGGACTGATCACGCTGCGCACCGCACTCGAGGCCTTCCCGGCCCTGAGGTTCAACCTCGACGTGAAAGCGCCCGGGGCCGCCGACGCAGTGGGTGTCCTGGTCGCCGGTCATGGTGAGCGCGTCCTTGTCACGAGCTTCGCGGATGCGCGACGCCGAGCGGCAGTGGAATCCGCCGCGCGTCACGCACCGCCCGGCGCCGTTCCTCCTGCAACATCGGCGGGACGGGAGACGATTGCTCGGGTGATCTGGGGGCTGATCGCACGGTCCCCGCGGCTGGTCGCATCCTCGCTCGCGGGCATCGACGCGCTGCAGGTCCCGGAGCGTCAGGGACCGGTTCGGGTGGTGACGCCCCGACTGATTGAGGCAGCTCACGCGCACGGGGTCGAGGTTCATGTCTGGACCGTGAACGATCCCGCAGATATGAGGCGCCTGGTGGGCATGGGTGTCGACGGCGTCGTCACGGATCGCGCAGACGTGGCGCTCGACACTCTCGGACCGGCCTCGAACCAGCCCTGATACAGCGGCGCCGACGGCGGCACGCCCCGCCTCGGCCTTGCGCGGACTCCTCCCCGCTGAAGATCGCCTGAGAATGCTCTCATCTGCGGGTCGGCATGGATGATCTGCCCAGGTGAGCGCGTTATACCTGTACAGCGACGAGAGGACCACACAATGGCAGACCGCAGCCTCCGCGGCATGAGACTCGGCGCCTCCAGCCTACAGAGCGAGGACGGCGTCGTATTTCATGAGCGGGCACAATTCACCTACTCCTGCACGTCTTGTGGGCGTGACACCACCATGACCTTCGCGGCAGATGCCGAGGTCCCTGAGACCTGGGAATGCCGCACCTGTGGCGCCGAGGCTTTGCTCCGCGTCGATGGTGAGACTGTCACCGTTGACCACGGCGACGTCAAAGCCCCCCGCTCGCACTGGGACATGCTTCTGGAGCGTCGTACGATTCCCGAGCTCGAGGAGCTCCTTGAAGAGCGCCTCGCTTTCGTCCGCTCGCGCCGCGGCGCCGGCGACGACGTCACGGTCGACAAGCTGAGCGCCTGACAGACGCCCACCGCAGCCTCCACCGATGCGGTGCGTGAAACGGGACCGATCCGATCACGGGTCGGTCCCGTTTCATGTCCGGCGGCGGCTCGCGACGATGCCGCTGGCAACCAGGCCGATGATGCTGAGGATTGCGATTGCGATGCCCAGCGAGCCGCCGATCACGATGCTCGGCGTCAGACCGGTTCGCAGCGGAACGTCGGTGAGCATCGCACCAGCCTCATCGGCGGGCAGTGAATCGATCGTCGTACCGTCGGGGCCGATGACCTGGCTTGTCCCGACGGTGGAGATGTTCACCACGGAACGACCGGTCTCGATCGCGCGCGTGCGTGCGAAGGCGAGCTGCTGCAGGTTCTCATCGGTGTTGCGGAAGTCGGCGTTGTTGGTCTGGAACATGTAGACCTCCGCACCGTCGCGCGCGCCGTCGTGGATGACGTCGTCGTAGATGACGTCGAAGCAGATCGCGAGCCCCACCCCGGTGCCGTCGATGTCGACGAAGGGAGGGTTAGATCCCGGGGTGTATTCACGCCCGATGAGCCCGATCAGGTCGGGCACGATCATCTCGTAGAACCACCTGTCGGGCACGTACTCGCCGAACGGAACCGGGTGGGTCTTGTCGTGATACTGCACGGCGCCCGCTCCCGCTTCCCACAGTATCGAGGTGTTGTAGGTCAGGTCGCCGCGCGTTGTCGCGGCGTTGACAAGAAGCGGAGCATCCACCGCCTCCGATAGTCCGTCCAGAACCGCCGCGGTGGTCGCGTTGGTCATCGGGTCCGAATCGATCCCACCTTCGGGCCACAGCAGCACATCCATGTCCTGACCGATCAGGTCGGTGGATGCCGACAGCTGCGCGTTCAGAATGTCGTTGCGTTGACGGGCATCGAAGTAGCCGGACGGGCCGTTTCCCTGCACGCTCCCCACGGTCATCGTGCCCGCCGGAGTGGTGGGGAACTGCGGCGTGATGAGCAAGACGACCCCGAGGCCCGCGACCGGCAGCGCAGTGCGCACATCCGACCACTGGCGCAGACGCAGCCACTCGATAATCCCGGCGGTGAAGGCGACCATCAGGAACGACAGGCCCGTCACCCCGATCCACGAGGTCAGGTGTGAGAGAGGGCTCTCGGATTGGCTCATCCCGATCCGCGCCCACGGGAAGCCGGTGTAGGGCCAAGACCCGGTGACAAGTTCCCGCAGTACCCACAGACCCGCGATCAGCAGCGGCGTGAGGACGAGCTGAGCCCACCGGCCAGGGACGGCTCTCGGCATCCATCGGTAGGCCAACGCGATGAGCACCGACCCCAGAGCGACGTAGATCGTGGCAGCGACCGCCAGGGCGAACCACGGGATCACGCCCAGGTAGCGGTTTAGCCACACGATGTGGACGAGATAGAACGTGATCCCGAAGATGAACCCGACAAGCAAGGCGCCCCAGGCGCTGCGCCCGATGAGTGTCACCAGAGACAGTCCGACCCCGACGAAGGCGAGCGGCCACCAGCCCACCGACGGGTATGCCACATCCAGAATGAGCCCGGCGGCAACTGCCACCAGCACGGCCGCCCACAAGGGCAACAGCGGACGCACGTCAGTGGCGCGACTCTGCGTGGCGCTCGAGGCTTCGGGCATAACGTCCAGCCTAGATTCGGACGGCTATGGCGCGGCTGAAGGTTCGGCGATCACACCGACGAGTACGCCACGATTCCGCGCCGAACGCCATCGAGCGCGCGGCGCGCGACCGCGGCGAGACCGGGCTCGGCCACCAACGACATCTGGTCGAGAAGGTCGATCGTTTGCTTGGCCCACCGTACGAAATCGCCCGCCGCGAGGTCAGCCTCGCGCAGCACGCGGTCCAGCGGCATCCCCTTCGCCCACGAGTGCATGGCGAGCGCGAGTCCCGCAGCGGGCGGCTCCGACCCGGGCAGGCGTGAATCGCGTTCGAGATCGTCGAGGCGTTGCCAGAGGTCCAGGGTCTGCGCGAGAGCCTCGCGGAACGCACCGCGGGGAAGCGCTCGCTCCCCCGGCTCGTCACGGCGTGGCTCGTAGACCAGCGCGCAGGCCAGGGCCGCCAACGACGGCGCGTCCAGCGAGTCCCAGAGACCGAGGCGCAGTGACTCGGCCACGAGCAGATCCCGCTCGCCGTAGATCCGCCGCATCGTCCGACCAGCGGCCGTGAGCCTGGCCGCACTCTCTGCATCCACGCGCACGTAATCAAGGGACGCCAGAACGTCGACAATACGGTCGAAGACCCGGGCGACAGTTCCCGTGCGCGCATCGATCTGGCCACGAAGGCGCTCGACCGTGCGGTTCAGCTTCCAGTACCGCTCTGCCCAGCGGGCGTGATGCTCACGGTCCGGGCACTGGTGGCACGGATGCCGCTGCATGCGCCGGCGCAGCTCACTGATCTCCCGCTGACGCTTGTCTCGCGTCTGGCGGGAGGCATTGGCATCCTTGCGAGTGAGCTTTTCGAGATCACTCAACTCGCGACGGATGCCCGAATACTCGGCGAAGTCGCCCTTGTCGCAGCTCATCGCCTTGGCGTAGCCCGCGAGCGACTCCTCGGCATCCTTCACCTGCCGGGCAAGGCCCACCACAGCCCTGTCGGCCTGGAACTGCGCGAACGAGGACTCGAGAATCTCCCTCGCGCGGGCCCTGCCGAACTGGTCGATGAGGTTGACTGCCATGTTGTACGTCGGCCGGAAACTGGAGTTCAGTGGATACGTACGGCGGGACGCCAATGCTGCCACTGCCTGCGGGTCAAGTCCCTCGGTCCACTGGACGACGGCGTGGCCCTCGACGTCGATCCCCCGGCGTCCGGCGCGGCCCGTGAGCTGCGTGTACTCCCCCGACGTGATCGCGACCCGCGCTTCGCCGTTGAACTTCTCGAGCTTTTCGAGCACAACCGTTCGCGCCGGCATGTTGATCCCCAGGGCGAGGGTCTCGGTCGCGAAGACGACCTTCACGAGCTTGCGCTGGAAGAGCTCTTCGACGACCTCTTTGAACGCCGGAAGAAGACCCGCATGATGTGCAGCGACACCCCGCTCCAGGTTTTCACGCCACTCCCAGAATCCAAGGACGGCGAGGTCTTCCTCGAGCAGCGTCCGCGTGCGTTCCTCGACGATCGCTCGGATCTCCGCCCGCTCTTCGGGGGTTGTGAAGCGTGCTCCGGAGCGACGCACCTGCTGCACAGCAGCGTCGCATCCGGCACGGCTGAAGATGAAGAAGATCGCGGGAAGCAGATTGGATCGCGCGAGCAGTTCGATCACGTCGGGGCGATCGAGCCGTTCGATCCGTTGTGCGTTCGCGGACCGCACGGGACGGTGACCGCCCTTGTGCGGCCGGCGATGCTGGCCGTCGCGCCCGCGGCTTCCCGACATGGCGGCGCTGCGACTGGCCTGCACGCGGCGGTTGCTCTCGTAGGTCGGACCCTTGAACGAACGGATACGCATGAGTTCTTGGTTCACCTGCGCCGTCGCGATGCCGGCACGGTCGTCGAACAGTGGCAGGAGGTCCCCGCGCACCAGAACGTGTTGCTCGAGCGGGACGGGTCGGGTCTCCGACACGATGACGTCGGTGTCTCCGCGCACGGTGTCGAGCCAGTCACCGAATTCCTCAGCGTTCGACACCGTTGCCGAGAGCGAGACCAGACGAACCGCGGGCGGCAGATGGATGATGACCTCTTCCCACACGGCACCGCGGAACCTGTCGGCGAGGTAGTGGACTTCGTCCATGACGACATAGCGCAGGTCGCGCAGCGCCGGCGAGCCCGCGTAGAGCATGTTGCGCAACACTTCGGTCGTCATGACGACGACGCGGGCATTTCCGTTGATGTTGGTATCGCCCGTCAGAAGCCCCACATCATCGGGGCCATAAACTTCCACGAGCTCACGGAACTTCTGGTTGGAGAGCGCCTTCATCGGCGTCGTGTAGAACGCCTTGTCGGCGGGCTCCCGCATCGCCAGATGAATCGCGAACTCGCCGACAATGGTCTTTCCCGCGCCCGTGGGGGCGGCGACGAGCACGCTTCGACCCGACTCGAGCGCGTGGCATCCGGCGATCTGGAACGGATCGAGATCGAACCGCTGATCGTCAGCAAACGCCGCCGTGACCGGATACACGCGAGCTGCCTCGGCCCGCGCAAATCGCTCCGCTGGGCTCGGAACGCTCACCCCGCAGCCTCAGGCGGCAGCAGGGATGCTTGGCGCTTGGACTTGCGTCGATCGAACAGCATCGAGACACCGGCCGCCGCAAAGAAGAGCACGATCAGGATCCCCGCGAGCATCACCATCGACACGGCATCAGCGGCAGGCGTTGCGACCGCGGCGAACAGCGTTGCGACGAGTACCGCCACCCGCCAGCCCTTGAGAATGCCGCGACCCGACATGACCCCCGCGACGTTCAGGGCGACGAGGAAGACGGGAAGGACGAAAGAGACCCCGACAACGAGGAGGAACTTGAACACGAAGTCGTAGTAATACGTCGCATCGTAGAACAACGACGTTCCTGTGGGCGCGAACGTCGCCATGATCTCCACGACGTGCGGGAGCACCAGCCACCCCACGACGGTCCCGGCGAAGAACAGCGGCACGGCTGCACCGACAAAACCAGCCGTGTAGCCGACTTCCTTCCGGGTGAGTCCCGGCATGATGAAAGCCCAGATCTGCCAGAGCCAGATCGGCGCCGAGATCAGGATGCCGATCGCGAAAGCGATCCGGATGCGAAGGTCGAACGGTCCCGTAACCGTCGTGAACATGACCTCGACATTGAGATCCTCCCCCCGCGAAGCCGCGACATCAACGATGGGGACCGTGATCAGCCGAATGATCGGATCGGTGATGATGAACGCCACGACCATGCCGACGACCAGAGCGAGGGCAGAAATCATGAGCCGCTTGCGCAACTCGATCAGATGCTGCCCGAGAGACATCCTCCGGTCACGGCGCGGCCGGTTGGGCTCTCCCACCTGCGGCAGGGAACTGGTCGCCACGCGGCAGATCAGGCTGTGGAATCTCGGCCGCTGGATGACGCGGCCTGCGACGAGCCGGCAGAACCCGTCGAGGACGGGTCAGCAGCCTCGGACGCGGCGACGTCGGGCTTCGCGGCATCCTTGGAGTCGTCGTCCTTCATGGCCTTCATCTCGCCCTTGAAGACGCGGGCTGACTGGCCGAGGCTCTTTGCCAGCGCGGGCAGCTTCGCCGCGCCGAACAGCAACAGGATCACCGCGAGAATGATCAGCAGGTGCGGCCACCCGAATGCGTTCCCCATGGGGTCTCCTCACGATTGCGGTGTGTGCAGTCTACCCCGGCGCCGCTCACGGGTGCCGGAACCTGGCCTGAGGGCCGTCGACGTCGTTCGTTTGGTCTGCCTATGTCTGCTCGGGATATTGAGCCAGGCCCGCCTCAGCCCACTCCCGCGCCGCCTCGCGGGCGCCGATCGGCGCGAGAATCCGAACCGCTCCCCCGCGCCGTGCTGCCAGCCGCCGAAGGCTCACCTCGTCGGCTACTCGCATTCGTGCGGTACTGACTCCCGCGGTCGTCGTGACGGTCGCCCGATCGAGGTAGTCACCAAGAAGAGGCGCAACGGATGCCGGGAACTCCAACGTCACGATCACCTCGTCACCCGCGTTCTCCCCGGTTGCATCAAACCACTCCGGCGCCGGTTCCTGCCCGTGCGCGATCGGGATCTCGGTCAGGACCAGATCGCTGACGCGGTCAAGGTGGAAGGTCCGCATCGCCTCGCGCAAATGACACCATCCCTGGAGGTACCACTGCCCCTGAGCGATCAGGACCTTCACGGGGTCGACAGTCCGGGTTGTGGGAGCACGTTCGGGTGTCTTGTAGGTGAAGCTCACCGCGACGCGCCGCCCCAGGGCATCCGTCACCAGGCGCCTGACGGCATCGACCGGTTCTGAGGCAACGACCACGGCCGCGGGGGTACGGGAGGCGCCGCGGCCGAGCTTGGACAGCAATCCGGCATACAACTGCGAGTCCCCGACGCCGGGGATCGTGGCGGCAAGCTGAAGGCCCGCGAGCAGAGCCGCCGCTTCCCTCGCCGTGAGGCGCGGTGCGCGCTCAAGGCCCACCGAGTTGGTGATGACGATGAGGTCGCGCTCCTCGAGGAGGTCCCAGTCGATGTCGAACAGCTCGTTTGCCATCTGCCAGTAGCCAGAGTCACCCGGCAGGCCGATCACGGTAAGCCCGCGCACCATGGTGCGCATCTGGTCGGCGGTGACATCGAACTCGTCTGCTGCCTCGGCGACAGACACTTCTCCCTTGGAGATGAGGTACGGAACGAGCTGTAACAGCAACGCCGCGCGGTCCGTGGCGACGGATGCCCCGCTCACTGGACCGCTCCGGCATGTGCGTTGCGCACGGCTCGAAGCCGGCTAATGACCTCAGACCTGACCTCATCCGGTTCGACGACACGGACTTCCGGTCCGTACGACGCCAACTCATCGGCGAAAACGTGAAGGTCAACGTAGGGCACCCAGTACCCCTGGGCCGCGGGCTCGGCTCGACGCGACAAACGCAGCCAGGCTTCGGTGCCGGGGTCGATCTCCAGGAGCGCCCGCTGCCGTGCCGCGAGTTCTCGCAAACCTGCGAGAGCTCGCTCGCCCGCGCCCTCGCGCAGTGCTGGATCTCCGGCAGTGCGAGTGATCACCACATCGTCGATGATCCGCGTGAGCAGGAAGGTGCGCGGCGCGTCCAGGTCGAGATCCAGGCCGTACACGTGCCACCGAGCCTCGAACTCGACGAGCGCGAGCGGCTGGAGTCGCCGCACTCGCGGCGCGGCGCTTCCCGGCCGCATATAGCGAAAGCTCACGATGCGCGAGTCCTCGATCGCCCGCTGCAGGGGCGCAAACGACGGTTCGCGCAGGCTGATCCTCGGCGAGTATCCGAGGATCGGGTCCTCGACCGGGATGCCGAGTGCCCGGATCTTGCGGAGGCCGCTGCGCGCGTCGGCCGACAGAGAGCTCTCGCTCCATACGCCCCCTGCGAGATTCAGCAGGGCGAGCTCGGCGGGGGTGAACTCGATGTCGGCAGGCAGCTCGTACTCCGCGGTAGGAACGCGGTACCGCGCCTCCCGGAGATCGTCCGGATCAGCGCGATCGCCGATCGTCTCGATCGGCACACCCAGGCCCCGGAGGCTCTCTTTGTCGCGCTCGAACATCTTCTCAAGCGCGTCTTTCGACGTGCCGGATTCCGACTGCTCACGGTAGCCCGAAACAGACGACAGAATCGTGTCCTTGGTGAGTCCCTGCTCGGTCGCCATCAGGGCCACCACCAGGTTGACGAGCCGCTCCTCGGGCGGGATGCGCGCAGCTGACTTCGAGGACACGCCCCTCATCCTAGGTGTGCAGCGCGCGGCATCCCCGCTTGCCGAGGGTGATTTGGACTACGAGGCGGGTTGCGGATCGAGGCCAAGGATGTCGATCACGAACACAAGCGTTGCTCCGCCAGGAATTGCTCCCTGACCCGCGTCGCCGTAGCCCTGATCGGGCGGCACGACGACGAGCACCTGCGAACCGACGGTCTGGCCCTCGAGAGCCGCAGCGAAGCCTGGAACCACCGCGTTCAGATCGAAGGAGACCGGATCGCCATCCCAGCTGGTGTCGAAGACCTCGCGCGTGTCCCACAGCAGGCCCGTGTAGTGGGCGCGGACCGGCTGGTCACCCGTGACGACCTCGCCATCGCCCTTCTTGATGGTCTGGATCGAAAGTTCAGTCGGTGCAGGGGCGTCAGGGATGATGACCCCGGGCCGGCCGTTCGGGGCGCGAACCACAGAGGGAAGACCGTTGCTGTCGGTGAACTGGTCCGCGCCATCCGCCTTCGGCAGATAGACCTTGCGCACGTCGACAACCGCAACGGCGGAGCTGCCCTCCTCGAGACCGATCTGCGTGGCAGCTGCCGGATTGATGGCCTCGGACGGGAGCGCAATGACAACGCGGTCCCCCTCCTGCGCGCACTGCAGTGATTCCTGGAGGCCGGGCAGCGTGTCGATCCACCGCGACATTGAGAAGACGCTCGAGAGCGTCTCGTCGTACGACGTGGCGACAGCCGGCTCGCCGGTCTTTCCGTCCAGGACCACCATGTCGAGCACGACCATCTGGTTGGGCGTGGTGATCGGCGTGCCCTCGCCCTCGGTGAGGTCGGCCCATGCCAGCTCATCCACCTGGAACGGCGTGTACACCTCGACGTCGGGGGCCGCGCCGAACTCCCCGGTGACGCTGACGAGATCGGTCACGGCGGGATCGGTGTCGGTGACCCGCGCACACCCGTCAGACGGGCTTGCCGAGCAGCCGACGAGCGCGGCAGCTGTCAGTCCGAGGATCGCGAGGAAGGCGGGTGTCTTTCGCACCGGATCAGTCTAGGCGGTCGGGCTCTGCCGTTTCGGCAGCCGTCGCAGGGGCCGCGCCGGCAGCAGCGTGGCGCGCACCGTCGGCAGCGCGTTGGGCCTCGCGAACTCGCTTCCGCAGGTTCTTGTCGGTGATCTGACGGTCCCCCACGGCGCCGGGAGTCCACAGTTCGACATCCTCGTCGCCGTAGCTGCTCTTGGAGGCGCGCCGCTTCTGCTCGGGTGCGACAGCGCCCGGCGCAAGGCGGCGCGCCCACAGCAGAAAGCCCGTGTGAGCGACCATTCGGTGATCGGGGCGCACGGCGAGACCCTCGACGTGCCAGCCGCGGACCATCGTCTCGTTCGCGTCGGGTTCGGTGAACAGACCGGTGTTGCGGATGTATTCGGCTACGCGACTGAGCTGTGTCGCGGTCGCGATGTAGCACAGGACCACCCCGCCCGGGGTCAGTGCCTCGGCTACCGCGTCGATGCACTCCCAGGGCGCGAGCATGTCCAGGATGACGCGGTCGACGGTTCCGGGTTCGACAGCCGTTGGAAGCTCGGTCGCAAGGTCGCCGACGCGCACCTCCCAGGAGGCCGGGCGGTGACCGAGGAACGTCTCGACGTTGGCCTGCGCGACCTCGGCAAACTCCGGGCGTCTTTCGAACGAGACGAGACGGCCAGCGTCACCGATCGCGCGCAGCAGCCAGAGGGAGAGCGCGCCAGAGCCCACGCCCGCTTCCACCACAACAGCTCCCGGGAACACGTCAGCCTCGGAGAGGATCTGCGCGGCATCCTTCGGATACACGATCGCTGCCCCCCGCGGCATCGACATGACGAAGTCACGCAGCAGCGGGCGAAGTGCCAGATACTCGTGACCGGCGCTATTGACCACGACCGACCCGTCGGGGATGCCGATCAGGGTCGCATGCGGCAGCACGCCATGGTGTGTGTGTAGTTCCCCGCCTTCGCGAAGCGTGATCGTGTGAAGCCGGTTCTTCGGGCCGGTCAGTTGGACGCGATCACCGACCCGGAAGGGACCTGACAGACGGGGTGTCGTGCTCATGCAGCGCCGACCTTTCGATGTGCCCGGTGAAGCTCACCGAGGTCGGAAGCTGTCACGCCGTGAAGCGTGGGCCAGACGGCGTGCGCACCTGCTCCCTCGAGCGAGACCATGGCTGGAACGCCCAGGACGACCGACCCCGCCGCCACCGCAGAGCGCAACCCGTTCGGCGAATCCTCAATGGCCAGGGTGTCGACGGGGTCTACGCCGAGCGACGTGCACGCCTGAAGATACGGATCCGGATACGGCTTCGGACGAGTGACGTCATCGCCCGCGACCACGATGTCGAAGGCGTCGAAGTCGATGAGCTCGGCAATGTGGGTTGCCATCCGTCGCATGGACATCGTCACCAGGGCGGTCTTCACACCGGCATTCTTGAGGTCGGCGAGAAGCTCTCTCGCGCCCGGGCGAAACGGAACCCCGTCCTGAGAGATGCTGCGCATCACCTCGGTGGTGAGGTGGTCGATGATGTCGCGGGTCGACATTCGCACGCCCTCCCCCTGCAGGATCCGTGCGGAATCCTCCAGGGCAAGCCCGACGAGCGACAAGGCCTTCTCGTGGGTCCAGGTGCCGCCATAGCTTTCGACGAGGGGGGTCTCCGCCGCAATCCAGTACGGCTCCGTGTCGACGAGCGTGCCGTCCATGTCCCAGAGCACAGCGGAGAGGGCGGATGGGGCAGTCACCGAACCATGCTACCGACGGCCCCGCTGACGATCGGCCACTCGCGGTCCTCGCGACCTCGACGTTTCGCGCACCCGACTGACGGCAGCGTCCTATTCTGGATGGATCGCCACCTGAGGAGGTCACGTGGAGGGACTGGGACGCAGGGTTCTCGTCGCCGCATTCGACGGCTGGAACGACGCGGGTGAGGCAGCGTCCTCGGCGGTAGCTCACCTCCGCGACTCCGGCGGCTACGAGACTGTCTACTCGGTCGACCCCGAACTGTACTTCGACTACCAGTACACGCGTCCGCAGATTCGTACGACGGCGGATGGCGCGCGGGAGCTGACGTGGCCCGAGACGACCATCCTCAGGCCGACCCGAGCAACACGTGGCACGCAACTCTGGCTCCTCACCGGAGTCGAGCCTGCGCGAGCATGGCAGGCTTTCGCCTCCGAACTCGTCGATGTGGCCCTGCGCGAAGACATCACCGGCTTTGTGTCGATGGGGTCGATGATGTCGGATGTTCCGCACACGCGCCCGATCTCCGTCTTCGCGGGTAGCGAGAGTGAGCCGGTGAGGGCAGCCCTCGGACTTGAGCGCAGCTCCTACGAAGGACCCGTCGGCATTCTGAGCGTCATCTCGCACGTTGCCACTGCCGCCGGTATCCCGTCCGCGCAGCTGTGGGCAAGCGTGCCGCACTACGTCGCCGGGCACACTCCCTCACCGAAGGCGAGCCTGGCGCTGCTCGATCGGCTCGAAGACATCACCGGCGCGAAGGTCGATCGGGGAGACTTGCCGACGCAGGCACGCACGTGGGAAGCCTCGATCGATGCGGCGGCAGCCGATGACGAAGAAATGACGGAGTACATCCACCAGCTCGAGCGCACCCGAGACACCTGGGACTCACCGGAGGCATCCGGAGACGCGATCGCGCAGGAGTTCGAGAAGTACCTGCGTCGCCGCGGCGATGGACCCGGTCGCGGTGGACGCGACGAGCCTCGCAAACCCTGACATCTTTCAGCTGGAGCCGTCGACTCAGTAGGGCTGGATGATGCCCATGCTCAGCAGCACGAGCAGGACCGCACCGAGAGCTACCCGGTAGACCACGAACGGCAGGAAGCTGCGCTTGGAGATCCAGCTCATGAAGAACGCGATGACACCGAGTGCGACAACGAACGCCACACCGGTGGCGGCGGCGGTCTCGATCGGGGTGAACGGCCCCTGCTCGTCCCAGCTCTTGGCGACCTGATAGAAGCCGCTTCCGAAGACCGCGGGAATCGCCAGGAGGAACGCGTAGCGGGCTGCTGCCGCGCGCTCATAGCCGAGGAACAGTCCCGCCGTTATCGTGCCGCCCGAACGCGAGACCCCGGGAATCAGCGCAAGGGCCTGCGCGAACCCGAAGATGATGCCGTGCCCCAGGGTGAGCTGGTCGAGCTTTCGTCGCTTCGCACCCACGAGATCGGCAATTCCCAGCAGCACACCGAAGAAGATCAGCATCCCGGCAACGAGCCACAGCGATCGCAGGGTGGTCTCGATCTGATCCTGGAAGAGCAGACCGAGCACGACGATCGGCACCGATCCGATGATGATCAACCACCCCATGCGGGCGTCGGGATCATTCCGCGGTGCCTTGCCGACGAGGGCGAGCGACCATCGCGAGACGATCCGGACGATGTCGCGCCAGAAGAACACCACGACAGCGGCCTCTGTGCCGATCTGGGTGATCGCCGTGAAGGCTGCTCCAGGGTCCTGCGCACTGGGCAGAAACTCTCCCAGGATGCGCAAGTGAGCGCTCGATGAGACCGGGAGGAATTCCGTGAGCCCCTGTACGAGACCGAGGATGATTGCTTCCAGCAGCATGGATGCCTTCCGAGTCAGTACGACAGCAGCAGATCGGTCAACACGCGCTGACCGAAGACGAGCGAGTCGAGCGGGACCCGCTCGTCGACGCCGTGGAACATACCGGTGAAGTCGAGGTCCGCAGGCAACCGTAGCGGCGCGAATCCATAACCTCGGATGCCGAGAGCCGCCAGTGCCTTGTTGTCGGTGCCACCGCTCATCAAGTACGGGAGGACGGGGACACCCGGGTCATGTCGCCCGAGGGCCGCGACCATCGCATTGACGAGTTCGCCCTCGAAGGGAACTTCGAGGCCAATGTCCCGGTGGACGACCTCGATCTCGATGTCTGGCCCGACGATGTCCTGGATGGCACGAAGGGCGCCGTCTTCGCCGTCTGGAAGCGTGCGCACGTCAATCAGCGCTTCGGCGCGGTCGGGAATGACATTGTGCTTGTATCCGGCCGTGAGCGCCGTCGGGTTGGCCGTCGTGCGGATGGTTGAGCGTAGGAATCGCGAAGCCGGTCCGGCCGCCGCAGCGACCGCATCCGGGTCATCGGACGGCTGCCCGGTGAGCTCGGCGATCCGCTCGGTCAGGCGCTTCGTCGTTGCGGTCAGCTCCACCGGCCATGCCGTGCGCCCCAGCGCGGCGACGGCCTCAGCGAGGCGGGTGACAGCGTTGTCTTCGTGGAATGCGCTGCCGTGTGCCGCCCGGCCTCGGGCGACGAGGCGAATCCAGACCAGAGCCTTCTCCCCCACCTGAAGGAGGTAGGCGCGTCGTCCAGCGAGGTCGATCGAGTAGCCGCCGACCTCGCTGATGGCTTCGGTCGCGCCAGCAAACCATTCAGGGCGGTCACGGACAACGAGCGCCGAGCCTTCACCGCCCCCGTTCTCTTCGTCGGCGAAGAAGGTCACCACGAGGTCACGAGCCGGCCGGCGTCCGCTGCGCAGGATGTCGGCAACGGAGGTCAGGATCATGGCGTCCATGTCCTTCATGTCGACCGCACCGCGTCCCCACAGCATGCCGTCGCGAATCTCTCCTGCGAACGGATCGACCGACCAGTCCTCCGCTACCGCTGGCACGACGTCGAGATGGCCGTGCACCACAAGTGCGGGCTTGCCGCGGTCGACACCCGGGATTCGCACGCCGACGTTCGTTCGCCGTTCAATCGGCTCGTAGATCTCGGGCGTCAGATCGAGGTTGCGAAGATAGTCGGCCACATATTCCGCCGCTTCCCGTTCGCCTCGGGCATGTCCGCCACCCCAATTCGTGGTGTCGAAACGGATGAGGTCCCGGGCGACGACGACAACTTCGGGAAGCTCGGACTCGGTATGTGACACGGCCACAAACCTACCGCGCTCAGACGACGCGAATGTTTCGGGTCAGGACCCTGAGCGATTATCGGCGGCGCCGTTGTCGTGATAATGTCGATCTTCGGTTGCAAGACCGAAACCACTCTGCGCGGGTGGCGGAATAGGTAGACGCGCTAGCTTGAGGTGCTAGTGCCCGTATAGGGCGTGGGGGTTCAAGTCCCCCCTCGCGCACGCGAATGAAATGGCCCCTGACCTGGGATTTTATATCTCAGGTTGGGGGTCTTTTGCGTCGGAAGTGCTAGAAAAAGTGCTAAGCCTTGCCGAGATGGGCGGCGAAGCGGTCAACTGCCGACCTCTTCATGGTCGGGGTGACGTGGGAGTAGATGTTCATCGTCGTCGTGATCGTTGAGTGACCCAATCGCTCCTGCACGACCTTGGAGTGCTCGCCGAGTTCGAGCAGCAGGGTCCCGTGGGTGTGACGCAGCCCCTGACTGACGCGGAAATCGACAACTGAGATTAGGAGACGCACTCATGGCTGAGGCACACGACGAGCCGGCAACACGGACGATTCTTCCCATCCCCGACCGGCCGACAAGCGGATACGTCGCGTACGATGCGAAGGACCCTGAGTACACGGCACCACCGATCACGCGGCTGCGCCCGCCGCAAGGAGCTCCCAACATCATCGTCGCCCTGCTCGACGACGTCGGATTTGGGGCATCGTCAGCGTTCGGCGGCCCCGTAAGCATGCCGACAGCCGAGAAGCTGGCCGGCCGCGGGCTGCGTTACACGCGTTTTCACACGACTGCGTTGTGCGCCCCCACCCGTGCTGCGCTCCTCTCCGGGCGCAACCATCACTCCGTGGGGATGGGCAACATCACCGAGATGGCCTCGGGTGCGCCCGGCTACAACGCCATCCGTTCCAACAGTAAGGCGACCTTCCCCGAGACACTTCGTCTCAACGGATATGCGACGGCGCAGTTCGGCAAGTGCCACGAGGTGCCGCCGTGGGAGACGAGCGCGGTGGGACCGTTCGACCGCTGGCCCATCAACTCCGGCTTCGAGCACTTCTACGGCTTCGTGGCAGGAGAGACCCACCAGTACTATCCGGCGCTCTACGATGGCACGACGCCCGTTGATCCTCCGAAGACGCCCGAAGAGGGGTACCACCTCACGGAGGACCTTGCAGACCGAGCGATCACGTGGATCCGACAGTCTGCGGCCCTGCAGGGTGACCGTCCCTTCTTTGTGTACTGGGCACCGGGGGCAACGCACGCCCCGCACCACGCGCCTAAGGAATGGGCCGACAAGTACAAGGGTGCGTTCGACCAGGGCTGGGACGTGCTGCGCGAGCAGATGCTTCGTCGCCAGATCGACCTGGGCGTCGTAGCCCCCGAGACGGCGCTCACCGAGCGGCCCGAGGAGATTCCCGCGTGGGAGGAGATGAATGAGGCGTTGCGCCCCGTCTTGACCCGGCAGATGGAGGTCTATGCAGGCTTCCTCGAGCACACCGACTACCACTTCGGGCGTGTGATCGACTCACTAGAGGAGCTCGGTCTGCTCGAGAACACGATCGTGCTCTACATCGTCGGCGACAATGGAGCCTCCGCCGAGGGCACCCTCCGCGGCTCGTTCAACGAGGGCATGAACTTCAACGGCATGGGGCATCTTGAGACCGATGAGTTCCTCCTCGCACACCTGGACGATTTCGGCTCTCCTGCGGCATACAACCACTACGCCGTCGGCTGGGCGCACGCGATGTCAACGCCGTATCAGTGGACCAAACAGGTCGCGTCGCACTTCGGCGGAACACGCAACGCCACGATCGTGCACTGGCCCGAGGGAATCGCAGCACGCGGCGAAGTGCGCAATCAATTCACACACGTGATTGACGTGGCAGCCACGCTCCTCGACGTCGCAGGCATTCCCGAGCCCGTGCAGGTGCACGGTGTGACGCAGGCACCCATCGAGGGACGCAGCTTCGCGGCGAGCTTCAACGATCCGGATGCGCCCGAGCATCGGGAGACGCAGTACTTCGAGATGTTCGGGAACCGCGGCATCTACCACAAAGGCTGGACCGCAGTCACGAAGCACCGCACGCCCTGGGAGCTCACGGGCGCGCAGACTATCCCGTTCGATGACGACCAATGGGAGCTGTATGACACCACAACCGATTGGAGCCAGGCGAAAGATCTCTCGGCGCAGCGCCCTGACAAACTGCACGAGCTGCAGCGGCTCTGGCTCATCGAGGCGACCCGGTACAACGTGCTTCCACTCGATGACCGGGGCACCGAGCGCATGGACGCCGTGGTCGCTGGAAGGCCGCAGCTGATCGAGGGCGACACGCAGATCCTGTTTCCGGGAATGGGGCACCTCACCGAGAACACCATGATCAACCTGAAGAACCGTTCCTTCAGTGTCACCGCGCAGATCGCCGTCGACGACTCCAACGTTCGCGGTGTTCTCCTCAGCCAGGGAGGCTACCTCGGGGGTTGGTCATTCTACGCCGACGGCGGCGCGCTGAAATACGCATACAACTTCCTCGGGCTTGAAAAGACGGTGATCGCGTCGGAGGGCTTCATCCCCCTTGGCAACCACCAACTGCGGGTGGAGTTCGCATACGACGGCGGTGGCTACGCCAAGGGTGGTGGCGTATCGCTGTTCGTCGACGGTGAGCTGGTCGGGTCGGGCCGCCTGGAAACGACGCAGCCGATCGTGTACTCGGCGGATGAGACGAGTGATGTCGGGCGCAGCACGGGAACGCCCGTCACGACAGATCCCGGCGCCGCTACCGACTTCACCGGCTCGATCGCGTGGATCCGTATCGACCGCGGGGATGACGACCACGGTCACCTCATCCCCGTCGAGCAGGCCGTGCGCTCCGCCCTGGGGAGGCAGTGAAGCATCGCCGGTTCTCTGCCGCTTCTATGCGGCTCTGCTGAGGGCCGTTCAGCAGGGTCGCCTCGAACTCGTCGGGCTGACCATTCCGAGGAGCCTGCGGTGGTTGCAACAGTCGACCCAGTCGGCGGTCGCGTACTCGACGTCGGCGATGGTCTTGTGCCGACCTTCATGCAAGACCGCTTTGTGCAGGCATTGAGCCCGAGATTCCAGCCGATTCGGCAATCTCCAAGAGTGCTAACGAAGGTGCTAAGCATCCTGTAGGTCGGGGTATCGCGGTGGAGTTATCCACCGGACACATGCCGTAGATCGTTGATCTTGTGCGGCAGAACGCCCTACACGGTTTCGCGGCGCGAGGGGATCGAGGTCAGTTCAAGTGCCCCCTCGCGCACAGACGAAAAGGGTCCCGAAAGGGGCCCTTTTCGTTTGTCTGGCGTCGCTAGCTCGTCGATGCGTCGTCGGCGACGGAACCGGGGATGAGGCACGAGTCGCCTTCGCAGACGACACCGCCGCCGCCGAGCATTGTGAACGGCTGGGCGGCGGCCTGCGGTGTCGGGGAAGCGCCGGTCATGCGGGAGTCCGCTCCGATGCCACCTGCGCAAGCACCTGGGCGAAGGTCTCACTCTCCTGCGCTCCGGAGACACCGTACTTGCCGTCGAAGACGTAGAAGGGTACGCCCTGGATGCCGTACGCAGCGGCCTGCGCGACATCCGCCTTCACCGCTGCGGTGTACTGGCCCGACTCGAGCGCCCGGACCACGTCGTCATGGTCGAGCCCGACGGTTGCGGCGAGATCGGCGAGATCCTCGATCCGGCCGACATGCCCGCCGTCGACGAAGTAGGCCTTCAGGAGGGCTTCCTTCATCTCTGCCTGCACACCACGCTCCTTCGCGTAGTGCAGCAGTTCATGAGCTTTGATCGTGTTCGTCTGGTGGATGTGGTCGTAGTCGTATGCGAGACCCTCACCCGCAGCGAGTGTCGTCACGCGCTCGACCATCTGAGCGGCTTGCTCGGGCGATACTCCCTTGCGCTCGGAGAGGTACTGCACCGGTGATCCGTCGTAATCGACCGGCGTGTCAGGGGCGAGCTCGAAGGAGTGGTACTCGATCTCCACAGGAACTCCGGACGCTGCCACGCCCTTCTCGAAACGCCGCTTCCCGATGTAGCACCAGGGGCATTGGACATCCGACCAGACGTCTACCTTGATCGGGGCAGAAACAGACTCACTCATGTCACACCGAACCGCGACATCGCCGACACTATTCCCGCTGCGCCTGCCGCCGCAGGTTCGGATGCCGCGGTCAACCAACCGACACGCCGAAGAGCAGTCCCAGGACGTACGTCACCGCTGCGGCTCCGAAGCCGATCGCGAGCTGCCGTAGCGCGCGCTTCAACGGCGGACCACCGGACAGCAGCCCGACGGTCGCGCCCGTCGCCAGGAGCGCCACGCCGACGAGCGCCAGCGCTGTCACAACTGCCGCGAGTCCCGACAGTCCGAAGATCCACGGCAACACCGGAATGATCGCTCCCGAAGCGAAGAACAGGAAGCTCGAAAGCGCTGCGCCCCACGCGCTTCCGACGACGTCATCCTCGCCCTCGCCGCCGATGCCACCGCGAGCAAGCGCACCGGGGCCCGCCGCTTGCGCGTCGCCGATGATTGCGCGCGCCGCCGCAAGGGCCTCGTCTTCCGGCATCCCTCGTGTTCGGAACACCAGCGCCAGCTCGTTCGCATCGAGATCGAGGAACGACAAGACGTCGTCCGCGTAATCGTTCGGCTGCGTCGCCGCCAGCAGCTCACGCTGGGATCGCACCGACACGAACTCACCGGCGCCCATCGACAGCGCACCGGCGAGCAGACCCGCGATACCGCTGAACAGCACGAACTGCGGGGCGACTCCGGTCGCACCGATTCCCATGACGAGGGCGAGGTTCGAGACCAGGCCGTCGTTCGCGCCGAAGACCGCGGCCCGGAACGTCCCCGACAGCCGCCGTCGTCCGCGGGCGGCAAGCCCACGCACGACCTCGTGGTGGATCTTCTCATCGGCAGCCATCTGCGAGGTCGCGTGCGGATCGCTGTCGTAGGGAGAACGGGCCTCGGCGTTCTGAGCGAGCGCGAGCACAAAGATCGATCCGAAGTGCCGCGCCATCCACGCGAGAGTTCGCGTCGACAGTCGTGGCCGGGGCAGCGTTTCCGGCTCACCGCCGAGCAACTGGAGCCAGTGGGACTCGTGCCGACGTTCGGCATCCGCGAGGGCTTCCAGGATCGCCCGCTCCTCGCCGGTGCGGCGGGCAGCCAGCTCACGGTATACGCGCGCTTCGGCGCGCTCGTCCACAAGGTACTGAGCCCACCTCCGCCGCTCGCCAGCCGTCGATTCGGCGTTCATCGGGCTCCTTCTGGGGTCCTCCCCAGGGTAGGAGACACGGCGAGGGCCGCCCGCTCGAATCCGAGGATTCGCAGCATTTTGGAGCACCGAATCCCGGCTACGACCTCACGCGGACGCGCAGCACATCAATACGCGCCTGAAGCTGCGCGACCGTCGCGTGCGAGACTGCCGGGCCCCCGCAGATACGGCGAAGCTCGGCATGGACATGGCCGTGCTGTTCGCCAGACTGCCTCGCGTACAGCCCCACGAGGCTGTTGAGCAGTTGCCGCTGTTCCTTCAGCGTGCGGTGCAGCGCAGGAGGCGGCGCGGGCGGCGCGTCATCCGTCGCCCCCGCTTCACGCTCTCGCGCTTCGCGCGCCTGCCGGTGGCGGCTTTGCCGTGCCTGCCGCTGCATCAGCAGATCGTGTACGTGTTCGGGTTCGAGGAGCCCGGGAAGGCCGAGGAACTCCTCCTCTTCGGGCGTTCCCGGCGTGGCGAGCTGTCCGAACTCCCTACCGTCGAACAGCACACGGTCAAAGTGTGCGATGGCGCCGAGAGCCGCGTACTCGAACTCGTCGGTCAACGCGTCGGATGCGGCATCCTCGCGCTCAGCAGCCGCGAGCAGGTCGTCTTCAGCCGACCATTCGCCGTCCTCGTCCGAGGGGCGGTCGAGCGCGTGATCGCGCTGGCGTTCGAGCTCTCCGGCCAAGACGAGCAGCGGTGGCACGTGCGGCAGGAAGATGCTGGCCGTCTCGCCGCGGCGCCGCGCCCGCACGAACCGGCCGATCGCCTGCGCGAAGAACAGCGGCGTCGACGCCGAGGTCGCGTACACCCCGACCGAGAGCCGCGGCACATCAACGCCCTCGGACACCATTCGCACGGCGACCATCCAGCGGCTCGTATCGGCGGCGAACGACTCGATGCGGGCGGATGCCTCGGGCTCGTCAGAGAGCACGACCGTCGGCTCTTCGCCGGCCACCGTCTGCAGGATCTGTGCGTACGCCCGCGCGGCAGTCTGATCCGTGGCGATCACCAGGCCGCCGGCATCCGGAACGTGCTCTCGCACTTCGGTGAGCCGGCGATCGGCCGATCGCAGCACTGCAGGAATCCACTCGCCGCCCGGATCAAGAGCTGTGCGCCAGGCCTGCGCCGTGATGTCTTTCGTGTTGTCTTGCCCGAGCTGCGCTTCCATCTCGTCGCCGGTGCGGGTTCGCCACCGCATGTGGCCGGCGTAGACGAGAAAAAGCACGGGACGCACGACCCCGTCTTCGAGGGCGCGCCGATACCCGTAGTCGTAATCGGTACGAGACACGCGGATGCCTTCGGCCGTGGGGTGGTACTCCACGAACGGGATGGGCGCCGTGTCACTGCGGAAGGGAGTGCCTGACAGCAGCAGGCGTCGTGTCGCGCGTCCGAAAGCCTCGCGGAGCGCGTCTCCCCAGCTGAGGGCATCACCGCCGTGGTGCACCTCGTCGAGGATCACGAGCGTCCGTGCCGTCTCCGTGACACCCTGGTGCACTGACGCCTTCGTGGCTACCTGCGCGTAGGTGACCGCGACCCCGTGGTAATGGCGGGCGGGACGGGTGTGACGGTTCGTGAAATGGGGGTCCAGGCGCAGCGATACCCTCGCCGCGGCATCCGCCCACTGGGTCTTCAGGTGCTCGGTCGGGGCAACGACGACGACCCGGTCGATGATCCCGCGCCGCAGCAACTCGGTTGCCAGGCGCAGAGCGAACGTCGTCTTGCCGGCACCGGGCGTCGCGGCGGCCAGGAAGTCGCGAGGTCCACCGCCCGGGCCATCAGGCCCGTCCATGTCGAAGTACTGATCGAGCGCCTCTGCCTGCCACGCGCGCAAGCGCCCGGCAGTTCCCCACGGGGCGCGCTGCGGATAGGACGGCGACAGGTGTTCGGCGGCGAAGCTCCCCCGCGGGTGATCGGATGCCGGGACCGGCGCTGTCTCGTGCACGCTCCCCCTCCCACAGACATCGGTCGCTCGTCGGACCGCCCGACTACGATAGACGACCAGGAGGACAGAGCATGGCCGCCACCGACGAACACCGAACTCCGTTCATCGAGAACAGCGAACCTCACCCCTGGCGACGGTTCGTGGCGCTCGGCGACTCCTTCACGGAGGGCATCGGAGATCCCGATCCGACGCACCCCGGGTCACACCTGGGCTGGGCCGACCGTGTCGCCGATGTACTGGGGTCCCAGTCCGAAAACTTCGCCTATGCGAATCTTGCCGTGCGCGGCAAGCTCATCGCTCAGATCGTCGACGAGCAGGTCGAACCGGCGCTCGAGCTTTCTCCTGACCTCATCACGTTCTGCGCCGGCGGCAACGATGTCATCCGTCCCGGAACAGATCCCGACGAGATCTCCCAACTTTTCGAGGATGCCGTCGTGCGCCTGAGCAGCACCGGCGCGACAGTCGTGATCTTCACCGGTATCGACACGAGCTTCACCCCGGTCTTCCGCGCGTTTCGCGGAAAGATCGCCATCTACAACGAGAACCTCCGCGCGATCGCTGACCGCTACGACTGCATCGTCGCCGACCAGTGGTCTCTCAAAGAGATTCAAGATCCGCGCTTCTTCGATGACGACAGACTCCATCTGAACGCGCTGGGTCACCACGAAGTGGCACGGATGGTCTTGCGCGCGTTGAACGTGTCGAACGATCTCGTGCCGATGCAGCCAGATCCCTTCCCTTCCCGCACGTGGCGCGAAGCGCGTGCCGGCGATCTGGTCTGGGCACGCACGCACCTCGTGCCGTGGGTCCTGCGGCGCCTGCGTCATCAGTCGTCCGGAGACAACCTGACAGCCAAACGTCCGCAGCCGCTTCCGGTAGCGACTACTGGTGCGATCACTCTGCCGCGTGAGGATGCCTGAGCGCCCACAGCGCGACGGCGCTGGCCGCGGCGACGTTCAGTGAGTCGACACCTCCAGCCATCGGGATGGTCACGACGGTGTCGGCAGCGGCGAGAGCTTTCGGGGTGAGCCCGTCACCCTCGGCGCCGAGCATGAGCGCCACGCGGGAGGCCGGCTCGAAGTCATCGAGCGAAACAGCGTCCTCGCGCAGCGCGAGTGCCGCGATCTGGAACCCTTCCTCGTGCAGGATGCTGCGCGTCTGGTCCCAGTCGGGCAGTCGCGTCCACGGGACTTGGAAGACGGTTCCCATGCTGACCCTGACGCTGCGCCGGTAGAGCGGGTCGGCACAGCGCGGCGAGACGAGCACCGCATCGGCCCCGAGGCCTGCGCAGGCACGGAAGATCGCACCGACGTTGGTGTGATCCACGATGTCTTCGAGGATGACGACGAGCCTCGCCTCCCGCAGCACGTCCCGAAGCGGTGGCGTCTTTGGCCGGTGCATCGCCGCGAGGGCGCCACGGTGCACGGCGTAGCCCGTGAGGTGCTCCGCGAGATCGGCCTCGACAACGTAGACCGGCACCTCAGGGTGCTGCACCAGCAACGGAGCGAGGTCATCGATCCACTTCTCCTGCACGAGGACCGAACGCGGCCGATGACCCGCGGCCAGAGCGCGCGCGATCACCTTCGCGGATTCGGCGATATACAGCCCTCCGGCCGGTTCGATACGCCGCCGCAGGGTGACATCGGTGAGATCCCGGTAATCCTCGAGCCGTGGGTCCGTCGCATCTCGGACATCGATGCGCTGCATCCCTTGATCCTCTCATTCATGCGGTGCCGACCCAGCAGCACGAAACATCCCCGAAAACCTGGATGCCTAGACTGGAATGAGGCAAGCAGAGGAGGCGGGCATGTCGCTCATCGACGGCGCTGCCGCGGACGTTCCCGAAGCCCTCTCCCGTGCGCTCCGCGTTCTTGACGGGCGCACCCTGACGATCCTGACCGGGGCCGGGGTGTCAACCGACTCCGGCATCCCCGACTACCGTGGCAAAGGGGCGCCCGTACGACGCCCGATGACCGCCGAGCAGTTTCTCGGACGCGATGAGGCGCGTCGACGCTACTGGGTCGGCTCGCATCTCGGCTGGCGCAGATTCGCCTCGGCGGAACCCAACGCCGGGCACCGCGCCATCGCCGCGCTCGAAGAGCACGGGATCGCAACCGGGGTCATCACGCAGAACGTCGACGGTCTTCATGTGCGCGCCGGAAGCCGTCGCGTCGTTGAGCTGCACGGCACGATGCGCCGCGTCTTCTGCACCCGCTGCGGTCAGGTCTTCGACCGCCGAGACCTCTCGTCGCGGGTGGAGAGCGACAACCCGTGGCTGGTCACCACCCACGAGCTGCCCCTCGGACCCGACGGAGACGTGACGCCCGAGACGACCGAAGGGTTCGTCGTGCCGGATTGCTCCGTGTGTGCGGGAACCCTCAAGCCCGACGTCGTCTTCTTCGGCGAGTACATCCCATCCGAGAAATTCCGCGAAGCCGAGCAGCTCGTCCTGGGTAGTGACGCGCTGGTCATTGCCGGATCGTCGCTCGTCGTGAACTCGGGGATCCGCCTGCTCGAACGAGCACGACGACGCCGCATCCCCATCGTGATCATCAACCGCGGCCAGACGCGGGCCGATGCTCGCGCAACCGTGAAGATCGACGGCGGAACCTCCGAGGCCCTCACCGCGCTGCTGGAGGGGCTGGCGCCCACCGGGCACCGGGAGCTGGCAAGTAGTCTCGAGAGGTGATCCACCTCACGCTCATCCGCCATGGCGAGACCGACTGGAATCGCGCTCGGCTCATCCAGGGCAGTACCGACATACCCCTCAACGACACGGGTCGGGAGCAAGCCCGGCAGACCGCCGACCGGCTGAGCGGCGTGCTCGATGACCCGGCCGCTGCGCGCATCGTCAGCAGCGACCTCTCCCGTGCCCGTGAGACAGCGCAGATCATCGCTGACCAGTGGGGCTCGCCAGCCCCACTGGCGTATCCCGCACTGCGTGAGCGCGCGTACGGCGACGCTGAGGGGGTCACCATCGAGGACTTCGCCGCACGGTGGGGCGATTGGTACACCTCCGAGGTCCCCGGCGCCGAGTCACGCGAACTGCTGCGCCTCCGGGCCTTCGAAGGCTTTGACACCGTTGTCACCGATGCGCTCCGGTCTCAGCCCGATGTCACGCACATCTTCGTGGTCACCCACGGCGCACTCATCCGCTCTGTCATCCATCACGTGAGCGACGGCAGGTTGCCGGCGCGCCAAGAGCGGCTGGCAAACGGATCCGACTACACCTTCCACTACTCACCCGACGGGCTGACGCTGATCGACTACGCCGGCACCACGGTTTCGCTCTGAGCTGGGCACACCGATCCATACACCGGAAAGCACTACGCAGCTCGCTCAGTTTCGTAATGACATTGTGAGCAACATGAGCAATCCGCGATTCGGCAGCATGCTAGCCTTCCGCGATATGACAGCTCTTGACCATGTCGACCTCGAGCTCTTGGCCGCGCTCGCGGAAGATCCGCGCGCGACGGTGGTGGCACTGTCAGATCGCCTCGGTCTGTCCCGGAACACCGTGCAGGCGCGGATGTCACGGCTCGACAAGGCCGGCGTCTTTCTCTCGTACGAGCGAGCCCTCTCCCCCGCGGCGCTGGGCTTTCCCATCGAAGCATTCCTCAACGTCACGGTCCGTCAGGCTGAGTTGCCGCGCATCACGGCAGAGTTCGAGCGAATTCCCGAGATCGTTCAGGTGCATGGCCTGAGCGGAACCGTGGATCTGCTCGTGAGGGTCGCGTGCCGCGATACGCAGCATCTGTTCGACACCGACGCCCGCATCCTCGCGATCGAGGGCGTGGAGCGCACCGAGACCTCGCTCGCGATGGGTGAGGTGATCGGTTACCGCGTGCGCCCGCTCATGGAGCTGGCACGAGGGGAACGCTAGCCGCCTCCTCCTTGGCGGCCTCACCAGGGTCGGACCGCACCAGGATCACGCCTGCCAAGATCATCGCTCCCCCGACAGCTTGCATGACGGTCGGGACTTCGGCGATCACAAGCCACGCGATCAGCAGGGCGAACAGCACTTCGGTGAGCCCGACGAACGATGCGACGCGGGATCCGAGCATCGATCCCGCTCGCACTCCGAACGCGTAGCCTCCGGCGGTTGCCACGACGATCACCCATACGATCGGGATGTACCAGGGAACGCTCACGCCGGCCAACACAACGTCGACGGCCGGTGCGGTGAACGCAAAGAGGCCGGTGCCGACCAGCACACCCATGAGAAGAGCGCCGGTAATGAGGCCGCCCGAGGCCAGCGCGAGGGGCGGGATGTCGTCGCCGGTCTTCTCGGCGATGAGAAAGTACGCGGCGGTGCAGGCAGCAGCAGCCAGTGCCAGCAGGGTGCCGATCAGGTCGAAGCTTGCACCAGCGATGTCGACGACGAGCACGAGGCCGACGATCGCAAGAACAGAGCCCGCCAGAATGCGACGCGATGGTGCCCGTCGAGTGCGAACCCACGCGAGCCCGACCAAAAGGACCGGGGCGAGGTACTGAATGAGAAGGGCCATCGCCACCGGCATCCGTTGCAGCGCGGCGAAGTAGAAGATTTGACACCCGGCCACTCCCGTGAGCCCGAACGCAATGATCAGCAGTCCATGCTTGCGAAGAAAGCCGGGCCGGCGACGGATCGTGACGATCAGAACGGGCGCGAGAATCAGTGCCGCGCCACCCATGCGCAGCAACAGGGTCGCACCCAGGCTCCAGCCCGCCTCCATGAGCGGCTTCATGAAGCTCCCCGAGGATGCGAAGCTCAGGGCAGAGAGCAGCCCGATCGCAAGCCCAGCCATCGATGAGTGCCGGCCCGCGGGGGCAACAAGCACAGGGACCGGAGTGGTCGGAGCGGACATGGCAGCCTGTCAGGAGTGAAAGGGTTTGACACTCGTGACACACTGGTCACGAACGAAACAGTAGCCCTCGGAATGTCAGGAGTCAACATGGTCTTTATCCATGACACCGAGATGGCCCTGCGCGCGGCCGTCGACCTGGTCAACACGCTGCCACTCAATGGCGACGAAGACACCCTGACGACCGCGGACGAGTATGACGCCTTCCTTGGGCGGTACCCGTACAGCGGCAAGATCTCACGCACGAGGCAGGAGCGAGAGGCGGTACGCAGCATCCGCGCTCGCCTACGCGCTCTGTGGGATGCCGACCGCGAAAGCGCCGTGCCGCTGGTCAATGCGATGCTTCGCGATGGCGAAGCTCTCCCCCAACTCGTGATCCACGACGACTACGACTGGCATGTGCACGCGTCGGATGACGACGCGCCCCTGGCCACCCGCATCCTTGTCGAGACCGCCATGGCGTTCGTGGAGGTCATTCGCATGGATGAGTATGACCGGGTGCTCGTCTGCGAAGCCGATGACTGCGAGGGCGTTCTGGTCGATTTCTCTCGCAACCGCTCAAAGCGCTACTGCGACACCGGCAACTGTGGCAATCGTATGAACGTCATCGCTTATCGAGCTCGTCGAGCCCAAGAAACGTCGTGATCGCGGCGGCCGCCGGCGCCGGCGTCTCGTAGTGGATGAGATGTCCGACATCCGCAATCTCCACGAGCGTGGCGTCGGCGAACCGGCGCGCAAGCTCGCGCTCGGCCTCGATCGGGGTGATGTCGTCCCGCTCGGCAGCGATGAGCAACGTCGGCTGCGCGATACGCGGCGCGAACTCCCTCACGTCGTGGGAGACCGACGCCAGAAACGCATCGTGCAGCACATCGCGGTCGGCGAACCGCGAGAAGTATGTGTCGTGCTGGTCGTGGATGAACCGGCGCAGGCCAGGATCCTTCGTCTTGGCCATCGACACGCTCATGATCCGAACCACAGCACCGTTTCGCAGAAGCGCCGTACCAACGCGGCTCGGTAGCCGCGCGCCGGTCCAGTAGTAAAAGACCGCCAAGCGAGTAAGGACGCCGCGAGGCCCTTCCAGAGCCGGCGCACCGATCGGATTCACCAGGATGACGCGGGGCGTATCGAGCCCGCCGGCCACGGCAGCAGCCACGACGATCGAGCCGAAGGAGTGACCGAGGATGACGGCCCCTGGTGCGACGCGGCCGACGAACTCGGCGAGCCACTCGGCATACAGCGACAGATCGTGTCGGCGGCCTGCGATCGGCGCCGTCTCACCGAAGCCGGGAAGATCCGGCGAGATGATACGGATGCCTGGGAGGAAAGCGATGACCGGCTCCAGCCCGTGGTGCTCGCCGCGGAAGCCATGAACGGCGACGACGGTGACGGGCGCATCATCCGGCCCGTAGTCCCAATAGGCTGTCGTACCGCCGAGCACCGTGACCTCACGAGCGGTCACCGGGATCTCGTCCAGGAGCGCGGCGTACGGGTGCGGGGCGGGCATCCGTCGAGTCTAGTGAGGGTACCTGTCGGCTCGCCGCCGCTACGAACGACGCGATACAACGACGAAGACCCCGCTCGAAAGCGAGGTCTTCGTCGTGTGCGGTCGGGCTTACTTGCTCGCGCCGCCGAAGTTCTTGAAGCGCTGGTTGAACTTCTCGACGCGACCCGCCGAGTCCATGATGCGCTGCTTGCCCGTGTAGAACGGGTGCGATGCCGAGGAGATTTCGACGTCGATGACGGGGTACTCCACGCCGTCGAGTTCGATCGTCTTGTCGCTGCTCACCGTCGAACGCGTGAGGAAGGTCTCGCCCGAACCGAGGTCGCGGAACACGACAGCCTGGTAGTCGGGGTGAATGTCAGTCTTCATGGGGTTCCTTGCCGAGATGGGGAAAGAAAGTCTGCGGTGCGCTGGCACCAAAGGACGAGTCTACCAGGTTCGCGTGCGGATGCCGATCACGAGGTCCGCGCCCGCGCAGCGTAGCGGCCGGCCTCCTGATGCAGAGCGATCGGGACCCCGAACGCCGTGCTGAGCGCATCCTCCGTAAGGGTCTCGCGCAGTGGCCCCGCTGCTACGACGGCGCCGTCGCGGAGCAACAGCACGTGAGTGAAGCCCACCGGGATCTCTTCCACATGATGGGTGACCATGACCATGGCAGGAGTGGTCGGCTCCGCAGCGTAACCGCTGAGGAGTGTGAGAAGCTCCTCACGCGAGCCCAGGTCCAGGCTCGCGGTTGGCTCATCCAACAGCAGCAGCTCAGGGTCTGTCATGACGGACCGAGCGATCTGCACACGCTTCTGCTCGCCGTCCGAGAGCGTGCCGAACGTGCGCGTCGCGAGATCGTCGAGTTGCCACTCGGCGAGGACCCGCATCGCGCGACGGATGTCGACCTGGTCGTACTCTTCACGCCAGCGACCCATCACCGCATAGGCGGCGGTCATCACGACATCCAGCACTGTCTCATCCGGCGGGATCCGACGCGCCATGGATGTGGAGGCAAACCCCACACGGGGGCGAAGTTCGAAGACGTCGGTCCGCCCGATCCGCTCCCCGAGGATGTTCACGCGACCGGAGGTCGGGTGGAGGAGCGATGCACACAGCTCGAGCAGAGTCGTCTTGCCCGCCCCATTGGGGCCGAGGACGACCCATCGCTCATCGTCGGACACGGTCCAGTCGATGTGATCGATGATGTCTCGGGCGTTTCTGCGGACGACGACGTCGGAGAATTCGAGCACCTGAGCCATACGTTCAAGCCTATCGGGCGCCGCGGATCACCTCTGCGTACAGCGCGGCGGTTTGCTCCGCGATGCGCTGCCAACTGAAGGCGGTCGTCGCGCGCTCCCGACCCGCCCGCCCGTACGCCTTCGCCGCCTCGCGATCGCTGACGACCTCGCTCAGAACCCGAGCCAAGTCCGCAACGAACGCCTCGGGATCCAGGGGCGTGCCGGTGCCGTCCGAGACCTGCTCGATGGGCACAAGCCTGCCCGTCACACCGTCCACCACGACTTCGGGGATGCCGCCGGTAGCGGTGCCGACGACGGCTGCCCCACACGCCATCGCCTCGAGGTTCACGATGCCGAGGGGCTCGTAGATCGAGGGGCATACGAAAGTTGTCGCCGCTGTCAGTGCTACGCACAGCTCGTGCCGGCTGAGGTGTCGGTCGATCCAGACGACCCCGTCCCGAGTCTCCTGCAGACCGCGGACAAGACCTTCGACCTCGGCGAGGATCTCGGGGGTATCCGGAGCACCGGCACACAGGATCAGTTGCACCTCCGGGTCCAACCGCTCGGCAGCGCGAAGCAGGTACGGCAGACCCTTCTGACGGGTGATACGCCCGACGAAGACGACGGAGGGCCGGGTCGGATCGATGCCGAGGGCAGCGAGCGTTTCGGCATCCTCAATCGGATGCCACTGCTCGGTGTCGATGCCGTTGTAGATGACCCGGACGGTCGCGGGGTCGAGGCCGGGGTAGCTGCGCAGGATGTCGGCACGCATGCCTTCACTGACCGCCACAATCGCCGCGGCGCCGTGGTACGCGGTGCGTTCGATTTCACTCGAGACCGCATACCCGCCACCGAGCTGTTCGGCCTTCCAGGGACGAAGCGGCTCGAGACTGTGCGCGGTGACGATGTGCGGAATGTCGTTGAGGAGCCCGGCGATGTGCCCGGCGAAGTTGGCATACCAGGTGTGAGAGTGAACGACGGCGGCACCAGCGACATCATCGACGATGAGCAAATCAGTCCCCATCGTCTGAATCGCCGCGTTGGCACCACGCAGTTCAGCGGGCGTGGAGTACGACGTCGTGTCAGTTTCATCGCGGTCGACGCCGAACGCACGCACCTGAACCTCGAGCGGCTCATCGCCCGGCGCCGCGGTCGCGGGAAGCGCGCGAAGAGCTTTGACCAGCTCCGCGACGTGGACACCCGCGCCCCCATAGATTTCGGGCGGATACTCCTTGGTGACGATGTCGACGCGCATGTGTCGAACGCTAGTACAGGGTCGTGGGGCGGCATAGTGTTGGGGGTATGGCTACGTCGCCCAAGATCTTTGGAATCGTCCTCGCCGGTGGAGAGGGCAAGCGGCTAATGCCGCTGACCGCCGACCGAGCCAAACCCGCTGTTCCCTTCGGCGGTCAGTACCGTTTGATCGACTTCGCTATCTCGAACCTGATCAACTCGGGGCTTCGGCAGATCGTTGTGCTCACGCAGTACAAGTCGCACAGCCTCGACCGACACATCTCCCAGACCTGGCGGATGTCCCCGATGCTGAGCTCCTACGTCACGTCGGTGCCTGCCCAACAGCGGCTGGGCAAGCGCTGGTTCTCGGGGTCTGCCGATGCGATCTTGCAGTCGATGAACCTCATCATCGACGAACAACCCGACATCGTCATCGTCATCGGCGCCGACCACGTCTACCGCATGGACTTCCGCCAGATGCTCGACGCCCACATCGCCTCGGGCGCGCGGGCGACTGTTGCCGGCATCCGCCAACCGATCGGTCTGGCGAACCAGTTCGGCGTCATCGATGTCGAGCCCGGTTCGACGCGGATCCGCGAGTTCCTCGAGAAGCCGCAGAATCCGAGCGGGCTGGCGGATGCTCCGCACGAGGTGCTGGCATCGATGGGCAACTACATCTTCGACACGGATGCCCTCATCGAGGCCGTCGAGGCCGATGGCGAGATCCCGACATCGAACCATGACATGGGTGGCGACATCGTGCCGTACTTCGTCGACCGCGGCGAAGCGAGCGTGTACGACATGAAGCTCAACGACGTTCCGGGCTCTACGGATCGCGATCGGTCGTACTGGCGCGACGTCGGAACCATCGACTCGTTCTTCGACGCGCACATGGATCTGATCTCGACGCTCCCGGTCTTCAATCTCTACAACACCGACTGGCCGATCCACTCGCAGACCGTCAACTCTCCGCCTGCGAAGTTCGTGCGCGACTCGGTCGGAAGGATCGGGACCGCCATCGATTCGGTGGTTTCGCTCGGTTCAGTGCTCTCCGGGACGCACTTGGAGCGCAGCGTCGTCGGGCCGTGGACTCTGGCAGCTGGCGGGTCGACCATCACGGATGCCGTGCTGTTCGACTATGTGCGCGTGGGCCCGGGTGCGCGCGTGCATCGCGCAATCCTGGACAAGAACGTCGTGGTAGCCGACGGAGCCACGATCGGGGTCGACCGCGCCCACGACCTCGAGCGTGGGTTCACCGTCACCGACTCCGGGATCACGGTGGTCGGCAAGGGCGTCGTCGTCGAGCGCTGATCGTCCTGCACCGGCTCAGCACGGCCGGGCCGGTAGCGTAGTCGGGTGATCCCAGCCCGCTTCCTTGTCGTCCTCGATGCCGATTCGACGCTGCTGCGTAACGAGGTGATCGAGCTGATCGCTGATGAGGCGGGTCGCGGTGCCGAGGTCGCTGCCGCGACAGAGGCCGCGATGCGCGGCGAGGTGGACTTCGCCGCGAGCCTGCGAACCCGCGTGGCTGCTCTGACAGGAGTTCCGCTGGCCGCATTCGAGCGCGTGTTGGCGCGCGTCGAGCCGACGCTCGGGGCATCCGAGTTCATCTCGGGCGTCCACGAGCGCGGCGGTGTGGTCGGCGTCGTGTCCGGCGGTTTCCACGAGGTGCTCGACCACATCGCACCAGCACTCGGGGTTGACCGCTGGCGGGCGAATCGCCTTGCCGCCTCCGATGGTGCTCTGACAGGAGCCGTGGACGGTGAGATCGTCGACGCCGAGGGCAAGGCAGCAACCCTGCGCGAGTGGGCGCGTGCGCTCGAGCTGCCCCTCTCGCGGACGATCGCGGTGGGCGACGGTGCCAATGATCTCCGGATGATGGCGGCGGCGGGGTTAGGTGTGGCATTCAACGCGAAGCCTGCGGTCCGCGAGCGTGCGAACGTCGTGATCGATCCGGTCGACCTGCGCGAAATCCTCCCCCTCCTCCCCCGCTGAGCGCCACCGTGGACGACGGGCTACGTGTGATCCTGGTCGCTGTCGGATGCCGGGATTAGCGTTACGACATGCACATCATCCTGATCCCCGGCCTCTGGCTGGATGCGTCATCGTGGGACGACGTAGTTCCGGCGCTTCGCGACGCCGGCCACGATCCGCATCCCGTGACGCTTCCGGGTGTGGGAGAACCGGCTGATACATCCGGTGAGGTCGGTATCGCCGACTGGGTGGATGCCGTCGTCGAGATGATCGACAGACTCGAAGGCGCCGTCGTGCTCGTCGGCCATAGCGGCGGGGGCAACGTCGCGTGGGGCGCCGCAGACCGTCGCGTGGACCGGGTGTCGCGCATGATCCTGGTCGACACGCTTCCGCCGAACCCCGGCGGGATGATCTGGGAGTTTCCCGTCGTCGACGGCGTGGTGCCGTTCCCCGGGTGGGACACCTTCGAGAACCCCGAGATCCGAGACCTCTCCGAGGCGGTGCGGGCCGAGGTCGCGCAGCGGGCGCTCTCGGTGCCGTCACGAGTGCCGACCGATGCGATCACACTCGCCGACGAGCGACGTCACCGGGTGCCGATGACCATCCTCATGGGCACTGCCAGCGCCGACGAGATCAGTGGTCTGCTCGAGGAGCCGCCGGCGTGGGCAGCAGAACTCGCCGCCAGCCAGCACCTCTCGATCGTGGAGATCGATTCGGGTCACTGGCCGCAGTTCTCGGTTCCCGATGAGCTCGCTAAGCACCTCGTCGCCGCCATCAGGGAGACCTGAGCGGTGTCAGTGCCCCATGCCCAGTCCGCCATCGACCGGGATGACCGCTCCCGAGATGTAGGCGGCATCGTCTGAGGCGAGCCAGGTGACAACGCCGGCTACCTCGTCGGGGGTCGCAAATCGGCCCGCAGGGATCGTTGCCTTGTACTGAGCCTGCGTCTCCTCCGGGAGCTCGGCGGTCATGTCGGTCTCGATGAAGCCCGGCGCAACCACGTTCGCGGTGATGGCGCGGCCGCCGAGCTCGCGCGTCAGCGATCGCGCGAATCCTACGAGCCCACTCTTCGATGACGCGTAGTTGATCTGTCCTGGCGAGCCATAGAGGCCGACGACGCTGGAGATCAGGATGACCCGCCCCCACTTGGCGCGCAGCATCCCCTTTGCTGCCCGCTTGACGACACGGAATGCGCCGCCGAGATTCGTGGCCACGACCGAATCGAAGTCGTCTTCACTCATCCGCAGCAGCAGAGTGTCCTTCGTGACGCCGGCGTTGGCGACGACGATCGTCACGGGCCCAAGCTTCTCCTCAACCTCCGTGAAGGCCGCGTCGACGGCCGCGGCATCCGTCACATCGGCACGCACCGTCAGCGTGCCCGCGGGGCCCTCTCCAGACCGGGCGGTCACGGCGACGGGATACCCCTCCGCGACGAACCGCTCAGCGATCGCGCGGCCGATGCCGCGGTTGCCTCCGGTGACGAGAACGACGTGGTCGGTGGACATGAAGCATCTCCTGCTGTCGGTTCGACCCGCGGTGTGAGCGGGACCGACCCAGACTACCGTTCACGTTGACACGCCCGGGGGCGACTGGAACGCTGGTGGCAGCACGAATGATCGTGCGGATGCGTGTCAGAAAGGCCGAACTGTGAGCGACCAGAACTCCCCCGCGACCCCCGAGGAGCAGCCGTCCGCGGCAGCTCCAGTACCGCCGGCGCCGGCCGCCCCCGCCGCATACCCGCCGCCGGCCCCGCCCGCACCTCCGGCCTACAGTGCGCCGGCGGCTCCGCCCGCCTACGGTGCGGCTCCGGCGTATGCCGCGTACCCGCAGGGCCCCAAGACCAACACGCTGGCGATCGTGTCGCTCGTCTCATCGCTCGTCGGCGTGTTCGTGATCCCGATCATCGGCCAGATCGTCGGGATCATCACCGGACACATGTCGCTGAGCCAGATCAAACAGACAGGTGAGGGCGGCCGCGGGCTGGGGCTCGCCGGCGTCATCATCGGCTGGGTCTCGCTCGGCCTGTGGATCCTGGGCATCATCGCACTCGTGCTCTTCTTCGTCGCTGTCGGCACCGCGGGGGTGACGAGCTACCGCTCCTGAGACGCACGACATCAGCGCCGCCCCGACGGATCCCGTCGGGGCGGCGCGGCGTACTCTGGTAGCACCGTGAAATCATCAGCAAAGCCGCAACCGGCGACGTCCCTTCCCCGGGCACCGAAAGAGGACGCCGGCAAGCGGTCGACGACGTATCTCGTGATGATGGCGATCCGTCTCGTCTGCTTCGCCCTCGTCCTGTTCGTCACGCCCTACAGCTGGTACACCTGGGTCTTTGCGGCCATGGCGATCTTCCTGCCGTACCTCGCCGTCGTCATCGCCAACGTCAGCGCCGACATGACGGCACCCACGGCGCTCGGACCGGAGCGCATGATCGAGGCTCCCGCGCCCAGCGCGGCACCGTCCCCCGCTGCTGCGCAAGCGCCGCAAGTGATCCGGATCGACGAGAGTCCGCAGGAGCGCGCGGGTGAGAGCTGAATCCGCGTCACCGGGCTCCGAGACGATCTGTTCGCGCGCCGGATGCCGAGAGTCCGCGCGCTGGAGCATCCGGTGGCGAAACCCGCGAATCCACACGGGAGATCGCAGCAAGACCTGGCTCGCGTGCGATGAGCATGTCGGTTACCTGCGCGAGTTCCTCACTGCCCGCTCGTTCCCGGTGAGCGTTGACGCATTCGCGGCGGAACAGGCGTGAGTGAGCACGAGGCGCCCGCGGCAGAGCACGAGGCGCCGGCGGCAGGGTACAGGGCGCCCGCGGCGGTGCGGTGGACGGCGTACGTCGCCGTCGCGGTGCTGTTCGCGATAGCGTGCGGATTTCTGTCGAACTGGCAGTTCACGCGCAACGCTGAGCGCTCGCAGCAGCTTGCGCTCGTCGAGGCCAACTACGACGCCGAACCGGCGACGCTTGATGATCTGGTTCCCGCGACCGGGGAGCTACCGGTCGACAACGAGTGGCACCCGGTGGCGCTCGAGGGAACCTATCTCGTCGATGACACGGTGCTGGTGAGGAACCGCCCGCACGGCGGTACTGCCGCCTTCGAAGTCCTGGTGCCGTTCCAGACCACGGATGGTCGAATCCTGCTCATCAACCGCGGTTGGGTACCGCCCGCCGAAGACAGTGATCCGAGTGCGATCCCCGCGCCCCCGGCGGGGACCGTCGAGGTGATCGCACGGCTGCGGACGGGCGAGTCACTCCCCCGATCAGGACGTACCGACGCACCCGAGGGTCAAGTGCCGACGATCCACCTGCCCCTCATTGCCGAGGACCTCGGAGGCGACCCTGCCTTCATCACAAGCGCCTACGGTGTGATGGTCTCGGAGACGCCTGCGCCGGCATCCCACCCGAATCCGCTGGAGTCCCCCTCTGACGACCCAGGGCCCTACCTGTCGTATGCGATCCAGTGGATCCTGTTCGCCGTCATGGGGTTCTTCTTCATCGGTTACGTCATCCGCACCGAGATCCGTCACCGTCGGGAGGAAGCCGCCGACTCCCCGCGTCCCCCACGCGGCCAGCGACGGCGCGACCGCGACATGGCCGAGGAAGACGAGATCCTCGACCGGCTCCCGCAGTAAGCGCGAGGATGCCGCGCTAGGCGAGCGTGATGAGGTCGATGTAATCGCGACCCCAGATGTCCTCGACGCCGTCGGGCAGGATGAGGACCCGCTCGGGGTTGAGCGCCTCGACAGCACCCTCGTCGTGCGAGACCAGGATGACGGCACCCTCGTAGTGAGCAAGCGCGCCCAGGATCTCGTCGCGGGATGCCGGGTCGAGGTTGTTGGTCGGCTCATCCAGCAGCAGCACGTTGGCGCTCGAGACCACCAGTGTCGCGAGCGACAGCCGGGTCTTCTCCCCACCGGAGAGCACGCCGGCGGGCTTGAGCACGTCGTCCCCTGTGAACAGGAACGACCCGAGAACCCTGCGCGCTTCGGTCGCGGTGATGTCGGGCGCCGCGGACATCATGTTGTCGAGTACGGAGCGGCCCACATCGAGGTTCTCATGCTCCTGCGCGTAGTACCCGATCTTCAGACCGTGCCCGGGCTCGATCTGCCCGGTGTCGGGACGATCGACTCCGGCGAGGATGCGCAGCAGTGTCGTCTTCCCGGCGCCGTTGAGGCCCAGCACGACAACCTTGGATCCGCGGTCGATCGCGAGGTCGACATCCGTGAAGATCTCCAGCGATCCGTACGACTTCGACAAGCCGGATGCCATGAGCGGCGTCTTGCCGCACGCTGCGGGCTTCGGGAAGCGGAGCTTGGCGACGCGGTCCTCTTGCCGCACCTCGTCGAGCCCCGAAAGAAGCTTCTCGGCTCGGGCAAGCATCTGGTGAGCAGCCGCGGCCTTCGTCGCCTTGGCCCCGAACTTCGCTGCCTGCTGCTGGAGGGCTGTCGCCTTCTTCTCGGCGTTCGCGCGCTCCTTCTTGCGGCGTTCCTCGTCGGCCACACGCTGGCGCAGGTAGTTCTTCCACGACATGTTGTAGATGTCGATGACCTGGCGATTCGCATCGAGATAGAAGACCCGGTTGACGGTTTCGCCGACGAGCTCGACATCGTGCGAGATGACGATGAGGCCGCCCTTGTAGTTCTTCAGGAACTCCCGCAGCCACACCACACTGTCGGCATCCAGGTGGTTCGTCGGCTCATCGAGGATCATCGTCTGCGCGTCCGAGAAGAGGATGCGCGCGAGTTCGATGCGACGGCGCTGACCGCCCGAAAGCGTGCTGAGCGGCTGGTCGAGGATGCGGTCGGGCAGCGCCAGGTTGTGGGCGATCGAGGCCGCCTCGGCTTCGGCGGCGTACCCGCCGAGCGCCTCGAAGCGCTCGGTGAGCGATCCATACCTTCGCATGGCGCGCGCCGCCACATCGGCGTCGTCGTCGGCCATCGCGAGGCTTGCCTCGTGCATCCCGATCGCAAGCTGGCCGAGGCCCCGCGCATCCAGGATGCGGGTGCGGGCCAGGTCTTCGGGATTACCAGAGCGCGGATCCTGGGGCAGGTACCCGAGCTCCCCGCTGCGATCGACGCGTCCGGCAGCTGGCAAAAGGTCGCCCGAGAGCACCTTTGTGAGTGTCGTCTTGCCTGCACCATTGCGGCCTACGAGCCCGACCTTGTCGCCCGCGCCCACACGGAAGGTGACGTCCGACATGAGCACCCGGGCGCCCACGCGAATCTCGAGGTCGTGCACGGAGAGCACAGCAAAGCTCCGTTTCATTCGGTGAGAAGGGTACAAGGGGGCCGATGGCCAGCCCCCTAGTATAAGTCGCAATACCTCCCCGCCTGGCTTCCCACCGACCAAGGAGCACCATGACGACTGCCGCAGCACCGGCCACGAACACTCGGGTTCTCGCCGACATCATCGCCCGGCCCTCCTCGCGGGCGCGGGCGTTCGCCATCGACGCCGGACTCGTGCTGGCGGGAGTCGCCGTCGTGGCGCTGCTGGCGAAGGTGTCGTTCTTCATCGGGCCGATCCCGATCACGGGGCAGACTCTCGGCGTCATCCTCGTAGGCGCAGCGCTCGGGTCTGCTCGAGGCGCTGCTGCGATGACGACCTACATGTTCGTCGGTCTGCTCGGCCTGCCCGTCTTCGCGGGGCCGGTCGCAGGTCCCGCCTATCTGCTCGCGCCCTCGTTCGGGTTCATCCTGGGCTTCATTCCCGCGGCTTTCGTCGCCGGATGGTTCGCTGAGCGCGCCTGGGATCGCAAGCCCCTGCTCGCCTTCGCGGGCTTCGTGATCGCCAGCGTCATCCCGTTCGTCATCGGCATCCCGTACATGGCCTTCATCCTGTCGACCGTGATGGGTCAGGACATCTCGCCCGCCGGTGTGCTCAACGCAGGTCTGTTGCCGTTCATCGTTCCCGGCCTGATCAAGGCGGGCTTCGCCGCGCTGCTGATCCCCGGCGCATGGGCCCTCGTGCGGCGGATCGACACCGCCAAGAAGCACTGACGGTCAGCGCCACAGCGCCCTAGGTGTAGCGACCCGTGAGGTTGTGAAGGCGGCAGGTGGGGGTGTGGCCTCCGAGGGCGGTGTGGGGTCGTCGGTGATTGTATTCCTCGAGCCAGTCGGCGTAGGTGGCTGATCTTGCCGCGTTCGAGAG